>Ga0315284_10003222_pt1 | contig 23143 bp, 47 predicted proteins | sample YL17G09_16_MG_FD_203696 | JGI IMG/M metagenome (GOLD analysis project Ga0315284, IMG submission 203696) | Sediment microbial communities from Yellowstone Lake, YNP, Wyoming, USA - YL17G09_16 | ecosystem: Environmental > Aquatic > Freshwater > Lake > Sediment | place: USA: Wyoming | collected... | reverse complement strand
CAGTTAAGTGTTGGCGGACGTAAAATAAAATACCACCAAAATCCAAACTTCAAAGTATATTACAAATTCCCTAATCAAAAGAACGTACCTGATATGTTCAATGAGGAAGATGAGGTTGTTATAACTCGTAAGTTACACGGTACTAATGCTCGTTATGGGATAGTTAGAAAGAAAAAACTTTCTTTATTAGATCGTATCAAAATGTTATTTGGAAACAAATGGGCGGCGTTTGAATACGTTTATGGTTCTCATAATGTTGAAAAAGGATCTGACTCTCAAGGCTTCTACGATACTGATGTATGGAAGACTGTTGCAAACCAATACGATATAAGAGGTAAATTATGGGATTACGTAAAAGACACATACGAACCAAATGAGTTAACTGAAGGTGTTGTAATATATGGTGAGATATATGGCGGTGGAATACAAAAAAACTATGACTATGGTTTAACTGATGTTAAGTTTGTTGGGTTTGACGTAGAGGTTGATGGAGAATACCAACCATACATAAATGAAACCGTACACTTTGATTGTTTAGAATTACCTAAAGTTGAATTGTTGTACCAAGGTAATTGGGATAAAGAAGAACAAGACAAATACGTTTTTGGTAACTTCATAGAAGGAACTAAAGTTCCTCACGAAGGTATAGTTGTTAAATCCGTTACTGGTGATCGTAGAAAGGTTTCTAAAGTTATCAATCCTGATTATTTGATAGCAAGTGAGAAAAATAATTACGGAGATTCACATTAAAAAATTTTAATTTATATTAGTTTTTTTATATTAGTTATATATTTATTATATATGGGACGATCAAAGAAATATTCCACAGAAGAAGAAAGAAAAGAGGTTCAAAAAAAATGGGCGAACGAATATTATCATCGTAACAAAGAAAAAATAAATAAAAAGGCTATGGAAAAGTATTATGAATTACAGAGAGATATACAACCAAATAATCAAACGGGCGAAGAAAGAATCCAACTATCCAATGAGGATGAAGATATAATTAGAAAAATTGCAAACAAACTATAATGAATCAGGAATTAAATGCATTTGCATTCTTTTCGAAGAACCTTTTATTCTACGCCATTATGATATGGATTGAGAATGATTTTAATCCACTTAATTGGTGGTTATTCAGCGGGTTCTTTCAAATCGCAATAACGATACTCTTTGAATTATATATACTTGGAACATCATTAGAAGAAAAAGAAAATGGGAATAAAGAAAATTAAAAAAGAAAACGATTTGATTAACGTTAGTTTAATCGATTTGATGGGTAAACTAGATACTAGTGAAACTAAAAAGTACACTCAATTTTTGGTCAAGATACTTAAACAAAGTTTTGACAATGATATTAAATATATGGTTAAAGAATCATCGTCAAGGGAAAGAAAACTTGATGAGGTTTTAGGTGATAATACTTTTGATAGTTGGATGACAAAGAGATTGATTGGTCATTTATATGGTTGGGATGAGATGAATTTATTTGTTGAGTTTTGTGATTATATGGAAAGAGGGTTAACTAATGAAAAAGATATTAGTAAATACGATAGTTGGGAAATGGTTGCAACTGAAGTATACCAAGCAAAAAATCGTGATCTATTTAAAAAGGCAAAAAAACAAGTAAAAGTTGTTTATGAGGATGATCAATATTTTTGTATTAAACCATTAACATATGAGGCATCTGTGTCTTATGGTTATCAAACAAAATGGTGTACCGCCTCAGTTCATGAACAGAGTTACTTTTACAATCACTCAAGAGATGGTGTACTTGTGTATGTGATTGATAAAATAAATAATGTGAAATTTGGGTTTTACCATAACAATCATCAAATTCAAATATACGATCAAAAAGATGACAGAGTTGATTCAATGGAGACAGGACTTCCGTTAGAATTATTACATAAGTTGTTTAGTGAAATGAAATCTGATGTTAAAGATAATAATTTTAACTACAAGTTATTTGATGAAAGTGAATTGAAAAAAATGACAATGTATCGACACGATGAACCGATGCCAATGCCAATGGAGGAAATGATGACGGAGGAAATGATTGTGGAGGAATCTGTACCAAATGAAGAGATAAGGGTACATACGGGTCTTCATGATGATATTATAGAAGATATGAGACAAAGAATTCGTAGACTGAGACCAACTAATCCACTTGAGGTTGGAGATGATTTACCATAATCGTAAAATAAACTTGACATAACTAAAAAGATCACTTATACTTTAATACGAAAAGAAAATTATTATGAATATAAAACAAGCGTTAAAATTAAAGAATAAATTGGTAAAAGAAATTACCGAAGAGACACAAAAAGTACTTGTGTACAATAGTGTTGAGGTAGGTAATGATAGACCATACTCACCGACAGAGTCTTTGGACAAGATGGTAACCTTAACTAATGAGTTGGTTGAATTAAAAACAAAGATTCACCAAGCAAACTCACCCGTGTACGGTAAGATATTCAGAATGTCTGAGTTGAAGTCTATTGTGTCGAAAATCAAATTTATGGATTGTACAGAAGGTACTTCGACTGATAAATACTCAAGACGGTCTGAGAATACTCCTACAATGACATCAGAAATCTCAATTGTTGATAGAGATGGTATTGTTAAAGGTTTGGAAAACGAGATTGAGGTAATCCAAGATGAGTTAGATACTCATAATGCGTTAACCCAAATTTAATAATCTGTGAGAGTGTAGGGATTGTGTTTTAACTACATACTATTCTGGAGTCGATGTTATGATACTGATTAAGTAACGGTCCTTTAGTCAAAATTCAAGCGTTCAACAACTTTTTTTGTCAAAACTTAAAACTCATTATATTTTAACATATTGAACTCACTTAACACCAGATTATAAAAAACCCTCACTTCGGTGGGGTTTTTTTGTTTTAACAACTATTTATAATAAAAAGTTTTATGAAAGATAATAAAATTATACTTGAGGAATTGAATAGGATTAAAAACCTTATGGGATATGATCGATCTAAAACTTTAAATGAAAATATTAATGAAGCTGATGGTATTACTGACAAAATTTATAGATGGTTATTACCATCAGGTGATATTATTAAAGGAACAGATATAAAAGGAAAAATACCTAAGGGTTCAAAATTACTTAATGGTGATAATGCTGAAAATGCAGTTGATGTGGTTACTGGGGTAGAAACCGCTTCTTCACTTATTGGTGGTGGAGGAACAACTGCGGCGGCAACAGGGGCTGAAGTTGTAGGTGCTGAAGTTGTAGGTGCAGAAGTTGTAGGTGCGGGAGCGGTTGCTGCGGCAGGTGGTGAAACGGCAGCGGCGGCTACTTTTTTAGGTTTAGGACCTGTTGGTTGGACAATACTTGGTGTTGCGGGTGTTGCAGCATTAGGTTATTGGGCGTTCACAAAAGATGATAAAATGTCTATGATTAAAAATCTATTTGGTATTTGTCAAACAAGTAAAGATAAGGATAAGTGGAAAAGATACATGAGTGATGTTGAGGTTAAAAAGAATTCAGGGGTATTATACCACGCTATGGATGGTTTAGGAACAGATGAGGACGCTGTTTATGGAGTCTTCAAGTCATTTAAGAGTCCTGGTGATTTTTGTGCGGTAAGTGAGAAATATGAGAAAACATTTGATGAATCTTTGTTAGATGCGTTAGATGGTGACTTTGATTATGGTTGGGAAGGAATTGCAGAACCATTAGTTGAGATGACTAAAAAATACGCTCAAACTGAGTCTGAAGAATATTGTAAGGATCACGTTAAGGAATGTGCCGATAATCTAAAAGTATATTGTGAGAAAACACCTGATGATCCTAAATGTAAAGTATTAGAAACAAATAATGAGACAGGAAAAAGTGAATATACAAATTGTAATGGTGAATACCATAAAGGATGTAAGGGACCAAAAATAGTACAATTACAAAAATGTTTAGGTATTGATGTTGACGGTATGTTTGGGGAAGAAACGGAAAAAGCGTTAGAGGAGAAAACACAGAGTAAAACCTTCAAAGACGAGGATGTTAAACAAATATGTGGGAAAAAATAAAATAACCACTAAAATTTTAACCCCATCCCAACAGGTGGGGTTTTTTATTTGGAATTAATTTACTATATTTGCAATATGGTAGGACTTATATTTTTTTTGTTAATCATAATGATCTCTTTTTTTGTTGGGAAAATAAATAAAGATAAGGACCATCCATTCAATAAATTCTTAAATGATAGGGAAAAATAAAATATATGTTATTTTAAATTTTTTGGACACACATTATGGTGACTTAGTGTGTAGCCCAAAAAATCTTTGTTATCATAAAGAGGGTGAGGTTTATTTTAGATTTAACTTAAAAGATGAAATTATCTTTTTAGAATACAGAACTTTTGTTCAACCAATATGTAAAGCGTTGAATATAAAAGAAGATATGTTAAATGATCTTTATGAGATAATTGAAGAATGGATTGAATATGTTTTTAAAATTAAAGGATCAATAATGTAATTATGAAAGTAATATTTTTACATGGATAATGTTGATCCTGACTATTTTGATGAAGTTAAACAATATATAAAAAAATAAAAATTAAAGTAAAATGCGCGTTTTGATGTTAGATAATGATGGTGTAATTTGTCTCTCCAACAATTGGGGTGGACGAAAAAAGAAATGGTCAAAGTATCGTTTAGCAAATCCAGACTCAAATAAGGAACTTAAAGATGCTCCTGTTGAATATCGTTTTGATGACTTCGATAAAAAAGCAATCAAAATCCTTAATGAAATACTTGAAGAAACAGGTGCTGAAATTGTTGTGTCATCAGATTGGAAATTACACGCAACTCTTGAAGAACTTGGTGACTACTACGAAAGTCAGGGGATTATCAAACGACCAATTGCGTTGACACCAAACATACAACATTGTACCGTTCACGGTAATGTTTTTATATGGTCACCACAATGGGATTTAGAACAAACAAGAACTATTGAAATAAAACAATACCTACATGATCATCCTGAAATTACTCAATGGGTTTCGGTTGATGATTTGAATATGGGAAAAAATGGAGAGCCTTGGAAAGATTGTTGGGCAATAGATAATTTTGTATTAACCCCAAAATCAAGTGAAGGCATTAAACAATCTGGTATCAAAGAAAAAATATTAAAGTTTTTAAAAGATGACTAAAGAAGAAATGAATGATTTCCTTGAGTCCATAGGTGGACTTGAGAATGGGTATTACTCGGACAGACCAAATATTAAACACTGTGAAGTATTTGATGTTGATAGTGGTTGGTACCCACTAATTAAAGATCTTATTGAGGATCTAATAAAACTTGGATGGGACAAACAGATATGTCAGGTTAAAGAAAAGTTTGGTGGTTTAAGATTTTACATCAATAATGGATCTGATGAAATTTTTAAAAAAATACACTCAGTTGAAAATCAAAGTTATGAGATTTGTGAAACCTGTGGTGAAAAAGGTGAAATGAGAACAGATCTTGGTTGGTATAGAACATTATGTAACAAACACTATGAAGAGCGTAAGTCAAATATTCAGAGGTAATGAACATTTAATGGATTTAGGTCCAGTTGAAGAGTTAATTGATTACACAAGGGAACTTGAGGAAATTGTACTTGAAAGAAAAATTGAGGATTCATACGATAAAGAACATATGTTAAGAACTATGTTATTAGATATATTAACAAGTTGTCGTGATATGGAAGAAACAAACGAATTGGCAAAAAGATATCCTGATATGTATGAGAAATGTGATTCCGAATCTTTAGTTAAAAATTTAAAGATTTATATTATGGATATGAACAATAAAAATAATTTAAGAATATGAACAAGATTAGTTTAAGTGAAAATTGTTTTGGTAATGATGTTGAAATAAATGATGAATCATTATTCAGTCATGAATATGATAATAGGAGTCCTGAGATGATTAATGATTTACAGGATAAATTGATTGATAACCTAAAATCAATAAAAAATAAATTAAGTATGAATGATTGGACAGAGATTGCCCAAATGATTATTAATCACGGAGATGAATTTGAATATGATGTTGAAAATTCAATGGATTATGAACCTTGTGATCAGTGTGGTAATTGGAATCATAATCATATATATAACAAAAAGAAAAATGACTAAAGTAAAATTATTTGTAATTGATGAGAAGCCTTATCTTGGATCAACAGAAGAAATATTTATTGGTGATGATGCTATTGTAACCGTAAATGGACAATACCCAATGATAGTTAAATGTGAAAACGAAATTGTGTTAAATTTAATAAAGAATCCTAAATTAAGTTTAACTCGAAGTTTTAAGATCCATGCTAAACCTGAAAAATTAACTTTAACTCCTGAAGACATTGATAGAATATTATCTGTCGATGAAGGATTATGTGAAGTTGAAAATTTTGAGGGTAAAATTAGGTTTATTTAAAAAAAATACATATCTTTGATAAAAATAAGATATGGTTAAAAAAGCTGAAATATTGAGTCAAGAGTTTAAGGTCACGTTTGCACAAGATGCGGACTGTCAAACAACTGAAGACCAGTTCTTAACAATCAAGACCGATAATGGTGGTGGAGGTGACTTCTTTGTAATTGAAACAGAAAGATGGGCGTTTGATTCCGTTGATGAATTGGTTGAGTTATTTAACAAGTTCAAAGAGAAACACGAAAAAATCAAAGAAGAAAGTTTATGAGAAATTTATTAATTGATACACCTAAAGGTAATGGTGAAATTGACAAAATTTACATTTCCGAATTAGGGTTTTTAATGTTAAGAGTTTATTTTAAAAACGGTACATTCACTACCTATAATTTAGGTAAACATGATCCTAACGATAATATGTTTACAAATAAATTAATGGAAAATTAAAAGGAGATAAATTTATGAAAAAATTAATGTTTATTATGTTATTGGGAATAACTTCCTGTAATGTGAAAGAATTCAGGTATGAGATTCATGGTAAAGTATATGTTCCCACTTCAGGATTAAACCCAATGCATGACGCAATATGGCGCACAGATACTATTAGTTTTGATGGAGATACTGCATATTACTTTAATAGTGACGGATCTGAGGTAAGAATCTATCCTCCTTATGTTTTAATTGATAAATCTTTAAATAAATAATATATGAAAAAAGTATTTTTAGCGATTATGATGGGTGTTATGTTAACATCTTGTACGGAAAATGAAAGAGTTAAAGCCTGGGGTGGAGAAGGAACAATCAACCTACCAAAGGGTCGTAAATTGGTTAACGTTACTTGGAAAGAGACACAAGTTTGGTATTTAACACGACCTATGGATTCAGGTGATGTTGCTCAAACGTACCAATTCCACGAAGAATCATCTTGGGGTATGGTTGAGGGAACGTATAGCATTGTAGAAACTAAATAATATGAGTAGGGAATTTAATAACACAACATTTAATTACATTGCAAACTCATTAAAAGAGACTGTTAACAGAATGAACTATACAGGTGATATTTCGGATCTTGGTAATGAAATTGGTGTTGTTGTGGGATCGGCATTTAAAGATATGACTGATGAGGATATAACCGAGTTTATTCACGGTTTTAAACATGGGGTAAGTTTAACAAATGGAACACATTAAAAAATAAATAATATGACAGAAAAAGAAATGACCCTTTTAGGGTTTAAAAGAGAAGAAATAAGAGAACACGACGAGGACGACTCTTATTACTACGTGTTGGACATTGTTGACGGGTTAACATTCATCACACCAACAAATGAGGAGATTAAAAACGACGAATGGTATGTTGAGTTTTTCAATACAGATCCATTGGTTCGATTCGATAGTTTCGGACAGGTTCAAGGTTTAATTAATACCCTAACTTCCGCAATTGTAAATGAGAAAAAATGATTTAGAGGCATTAATGGTTGTATTACTTGGAAGTGTCACAATGATTTTGTATATTTTAAATTACGTAATAAAATAATAACATAACCATTTATTGTAAATCCCCCATTCTTTTTTAAGGTGGGGGTTTTTTATTTGGAAATAAATAACTATATTTGTAATATGAGTTTATTTAAATTTTATGAAGTAGGGGGAAAAATTAGAGATGAGATATTAGGTCTCCAATCTAAAGACGTTGATTATGTTGCGGTCCCAAGTGATACATTATTGGGGAAGTACAAGAGTGCTCACGAAATGTTTTTGGTATTGGGGAAATACCTTTTAAGTGAGAAGTTTGAGATATTCCTATCAACACCTGATTGTTTTACTATAAGAGCTAAGTTCCCCAAAGATCATAAATATCAAGGAGTTGCTGACTTTGTAATGGCTCGTAAAGAGATTGGGTATGTGGAAGGTACAAGAACACCTATCGTTGTTCCAGGAACCCTTAGAGATGATTTGGAACGTAGAGATTTCACTGTTAATGCAATGGCAAAGGGAGAGGACGGTGTGATTATAGATTTGTTTGATGGTATGAGTGACTTAAAGAAGATGGTCTTAAGTACTCCATTACCAACAAAACAAACATTTGATGATGATCCCCTTCGTATAATTAGAGCTATTAGATTTGCAATCACTAAAGGTTTTAGTTTAAAACATATTGGTTACTACATCAACAATTATAATTACGAAAGTAAGATGGGAGTTGTTTCATCTGAAAGAATTAGAGAAGAATTACTAAAATGTTTCAAACACGATACAATGTTAACTTTGGATATGTTAAACGATTATCCAACGTTACAGAGATATATTTTTGAAAACAAATTAATGTGGTTGAAACCCACAATGGAACAATAGGATGGTAAATATAGGAGCATTATTGATTGGAATGTTATTTGGGTTTTTTGCTCAAACAATGACATTCTTTCAATTACAGGGACCAATGAAATACGAATGGTTTAAGAATCATTATTGGTTAACAGTATTGATGGGGATCCCAATTTCAATGGTATTTATGTATTCGGTTAAGAATATGATAATAGCATTTGATGGTCAAATGTGGCCATCTAGATTAATAGGTTTTAGTATTGGGGCAATCGTTTTTACATGGTTAAGTTGGGCCATTTTTAATGAACCATTAACTACAAAGACATTTGTGTGTTTATTTTTGGCTTTTACAATATTAATGATACAATTATTTTGGAAATAAAAAATATATTATTTAATTTTTAATAAAATGGAAAATAGAAGTAGACATTACGGAGACGTAGATAAATGGGTAAGAAAAGTAATTAATTCCTGCGAGACGTATCAACAAACTATTAGTGTGAGAAGTTTGATACATAATTTTGAGAGTCAAATGCGTCGTAATAAAGTTGATCGTAGTTTAATTTGGTCTGTTAGGGCTTCTTTAGATTTAGAATTAAGTTTTAAACGAGATGAATTATTAAAAAAACAAATATAAAATGGAAAATAAAAGTTATAAAATTGCGGCAATAATTGGAGTTATTATTGGGTGTGTTATAGGATCTATGATGTCCTACTCAATGTTGAAAGAGCATAAAAAATGTGAAATTTTGGTTGAGGAAAATAAAATGTTAAGAGATATGTTATACGAGGAACAAAATCCTCAATAATATTTGTATATTTGTAAAATATTATTTAGAAAAATACAAAAATGATTGATAACTTAAAAAATATAAAACCATTACTTAACTTCACTGAGGTTGGTGATTTCTATATGTTGTATGTATTCAAACGTAAGAAAGACCAACCTGAAGGTGAGAGAGACAATCACCAATCTGTAAGGACTATTAAGACTTACTGCGTTGATTCTATTGAGTATCTTGATAAACGATATGATGAGATTAAACAACTTTGTGAGATGTTTAAGGCTCGTGCTTATATCCATGTCCAAAAACAAAATCATAAGGATGTATCGTTAAATATGTTATCGTTACTTGCTGAACGTATACGAGATGGTGTGTCAAATCAGAAAGGTTTATTTGATTCGGTTGTTGGTCAGATCAAGACTCAGGAGAAAAGATGGATTATTGATTTGGATGATGTTGAGGCGGTAAGTCCTTTAATGATGGCATTCATTGAATATGAATGTAACCCAATCACTGAAGTTAAATTTGATGAGGTTGATATTCCAAATGGATACATTTCAGGTCCAAAGATTGAATCGATCATCCCAACTAAAAGTGGTTTCCATTTAATCACCAAGAAATTTGATGTTAAGAAGTTCAAAGAGAAATACCCTGACGTTGATATTCAAAAAAAGAATCCAACTTTATTGTATTACCCAAACAGTTTAGACAATGATTAATAAAGAACTAAAGAAAAAAGAATGTTTGTTTGAGATAGTTGATGATCTCGCCAATGGTATGGACATATATAACCATAATGGGTCTTTTTGGTTAATTAACACCAAAGAATTAAAATGGATGATTGAATTTACTAAAGATAAAACATTGTGGTATAACTATAATATTTTTAAATCTTTATTTAAAGCAATGTCTTTGGATGTTATGGAAAATCAAGTATATATTACCGAATGGTTTGAGTCAAGATTTCTTAAACCTGAGGTGGTTGAAGATACCATAAACCTTCATTTTGAACTCCAACCCATAGTTGAAGATACCATTCAAAATGGGGTGAAACACACCCTTCCAGTGGTAGCAGCGATTACAGGATCAGTTGAAGATACCATTGAAAATGGGGTGAAAGAAACCAAAAGTATGTGTGGAAAACGTGATGGTAGAGTTGATAATATAGTTCAAAATGGTGTTAAACATACTGAAGATGGTGATTGGTTAGATGGTGATGAAAGAATAGGAGATATTATTCAAGAAGGTGTGAAGGAGACTATTCCCACACTACGACGTACTCTTCTTGGGGTTGATGATATTATTAGAAATGGTGTAAAAAAAGTCCAACCATTACCGGCTCAGGATGGTAATATGGATTGGGGTAACTATTATCACGACAAAGAAGATAAAACAAAACCTTTTAATGAGTATCTTAAAGATACAATAAGATTTGGTAATCAAGTATTTTTTACTTAAGTTTTTAAAAAATTTATAACAATGAATAATAAAATGTTTTATCGGTTTGGCAAATGGTTTGAAATAAAATTCGGATGGTTTTTTATTAATGGTAGAAAACAAGAAGTGTGGGCGGAATACTTACGTAAAAAATATAAAAATGGAGATAAATAAATTACAACAACTATGTAAGTATATCTATGATTCTTCTGTTATGAGTTATAATGGTAAAACCAACCCTACCAAACAGATCAATAATATTAAAGAAATGATCCGAACTTACATTAGAACTGAGGTTACGCCTTGTGAACTAACGGATCAGGATAAGTTATCTTATATAATTGATAATGAAATGATAATTACTTCTGCAGTCATGAAAGGTCATCAGGCTAGTGATGGTGATGAATTTCAGGAAATGAGATCTAAGATAAAACAATATAGAATAGATTTAGGTTTAATAAAAAAATAGTACATTTGTAATATGGATAAAGTAAAAATATATTTGGATGATGTTCGCACACCAGTAGACCCAAGTTGGGTTGTTGTTCGTTCTTATGATGAGTTCGTTCAAAAGATAAACTCAATTGGGTTGGAGAACATTGATTTGATATCGTTGGATCACGACTTAGGTGATAGTGCGATGAATGAATGGTTGTATGGTGTTGTAAAAAACTACACAATCAATTATGATAACATCACTGAGAAAACAGGAATGGATTGTACCAAATGGTTGGTTAATCAATGGATGGATGGTAAAACTTTGGTGGAAGTTGTGGTTCACTCAGCAAATGCCGTAGGTAGTGGTAATATGATGGGTTACATCAACAATTACAGACACTTAAGTAGATTGCCTCAGAATTGTGTAAGAGTACAAATAGAACACACGGTATAAAAAGAAATTGATATAGAAAAAGAATAAATTATGCAAACACTTACTTACGACAAAAATGAAAAAAAGGTATTTTTATCAAATGAATCATCATTTGTGTACACCGTTGAAAATGTTCACAGTGTTGAATGTACAGATAAATTATATAGCGTTATGGTACTATTAAATGGTACCTCAAAACTTATTTCTGTTTTAAAAGTTCCTGTTGGAAAAACAAATTATTTTTTAAAAAATTATATTTAAATAACTAAGATGTACAGAATTAAAATAGAAGAACGTAACAATGGAGAGAAACGTTACATACCACAAGTTGGAACACCTAGATTGAGAACAGGTAGGGTTGTTTGGTTGAGTACCAATTGGGAAAATATAATTACACAATACAACCGTTATATAATATCAAATGGTATGACAGAATCGCATAATACCGAAGAAGGAGCTCTTAATGTAATTGAAGGGTTTAAGGAAAGTATTTTAGAAGAGGAGGGTTATAAAGTGAAATCAACAACATTTAAAACAATTGACTGATGAGAAAAATTTATATATTCTTTTGGTGGTTATGGAATTATCCTGAAATAGTTTGGATGAAATTTAAATCAATGTTTAAAAGATGACAGAAGAAGAAAAGGATATTAGAATAAAAGAACTTGAGGAATTTCTTGAAGATGTTATTGAACATCCTTATATGTGTGGATCGTCAATATGGGAAGAAGGTTGGGAGTTATTAAATAAAAACAAAAATAAAAATAAAGATGAATAAAGAAGAAGCAAAGGACGAGTTAATCAACGTATTATACTTTCAAGTAAATGATCTAATAATGATGTCCAAGATTGAATTGGGCGATGATGTTATTGAAAAAATTAAACGACTCAAAGGTATCATTAATCAAAATGAAACAAAATTTAAAGTGGGGGACAAGGCTCACAAACCAAAAGGTTATAAATTTCCTTGTACAATCGTAGGTGTATTTGAAACAATCGGTGGTGAAACTCGTGTGATCGGAGAAATGGATGAATACGGATTATTACACATATTCAACGAAAATCAATTGGAACATTATGAGTAAAGAACAGGAAGAATTGGTGGATGAGGTGTATAATAAATACACAACCAAGTATATGGGTTATGAGGACATCCCATCAAAAGATTTATTTATATTTGAGATTAAAACCAATCCTGAGTTTTCTGAAAAGTGGGGGATAACCATTGAGGAACGAGAGTTGAGTTTGGAAGAAAGAATGGGATTATGTAAAGAAAAATGGGATTATTCATGGAATCGTACTATCAACCTTGAAGACATAGAATGGAGAATGAATAATGAATGGAATATCCCATCCAAATTAATCACAATAATATATAACGATACAAAAATTGAAAGTTATGAATAATTTAGATAAAAAATACACAGATTTATTACAGAACATTTTAGAACATGGAACCCATAAAGAGGATCGTACAAAGACCGGCACAATTAGTGTTTTTGGTAGACAGATCCGTCATAAAATGAGTGATGGGTTTCCATTACTTACAACCAAGAAGATGGCTTGGAGGTCGATATGTTCAGAATTACTTTGGTTTTTGAAAGGAGATACGTCAATAGAGTATCTACTTGAAAATGACTGTAACATATGGACAGGAGATGCGTACCAATCTTATTTGAGAGAGTGTGAAGAGTTAGAAAAAAATTCAAATAAATAACTATTCTTATTGAGTTTTTTTGGTTTTTTTGTATATTTATTAATAAAGATATTATTATGATTATATACAAAACAACGAATTTGATTAACGGAAAAATTTATATAGGTAAGGATAAACACAACAACGATAAGTATCTTGGTTCTGGTAAAATATTGAAACAAGCCATAGTGAAATATGGTAAAGATAACTTTGTTAAAGAAGTGGTTGAAGAATGTGAAGATGAAAAAACTTGGTTAGAAAGAGAAGTGTATTGGATTTATTATTTTAATTCTATAAAAGAAGGTTATAATATTGCATTAGGAGGAAACGGGGGAGATACAATTTCTAATAATCCACAAAAAAAAGAAATTTATGAAAGGAAAAGAAAAACTGAAAGTGACAAATCGACAGATGAGAAAGAAAATAGAATAAAAAAAATTTCCGAATCAATGAAAAACAAGTGGAATGAAACAAGATTAAATAATCCTAGTTTTATACTTGAAAGAAATAAAAAAATTAGTAAATCTCAAAAAGGCGTTCCAAAACCTACTGAACAGATAAATAAACAAAAGGAAACTAAAAGAATTAACGGTACATCAAAAGGAGAAAAAAACTCTATGTTCGGAAAACACCACACAGATAAAACAAAAAAAATACTATCAGAATTAAAATTAGGTGGTAAAAGAAGTGATGATAGTATTAGAAAACAAAAAGAAACAATTAAAAATCGTGAAATAATTACTTGTCCTCATTGTAATTTATCCGCCAAAAAATCCGCAAATATGGTCAGGTATCATTTTGATAATTGTAAAAAAAAATAAAAAATTATGAATAAAGAACATTTACATCCAGACGGAAGACCTTACACAAAAGAAGAGTTTGTTGAAAAGATTAAAACTGATAAAGAATTTGCAAAGAGATTTGGAAATCTCGGAAAAATTTATGGATCACAATGGAGAAGTTGGGGTAAAGATTTCAAACAAATACCAAATGAAACTGGGGATGGCGTTTACGATATTACAACAATAGGAATAGACCAAATCCAAAACCTAATCAACGACCTTAAAACAAACCCAAACTCACGCCGACTACTTGTATCAGCCTGGAATCCCGCAGATTTGGATTCTTGCGTGTTACCACCTTGCCACTACTCATTTCAAGTTTATACAAGAGAGTTGAGTTCACAAGAACGTAAAAACATTTACGACAAATCATCTTGGATTAAGGATGTTTTCCCAACGGATGAAAATGGGTGGAATAGTTTATTTGATAGTTGTAACATTCCAACCAGAGCAATCTCATTAATGTGGAATCAAAGATCTTGTGATTTTCCGCTCGGAATTCCATTCAACATCGCATCTTACGGATTGTTATTAGAAATCATTGCAAAAACCGTTAATATGGTTCCTGATGAATTGATTGGTAACTTGGGTGATTGTCATATCTATCTAAATCAAATTGACGGTGTTAAAGAACAATTAACAAGAGAACCATTTCCACTACCAACATTGAAACATATGAAAACAGACGAATTTTATAAAGCACTATCTGAAGATTTGAGTTTATTTACACATTTGGATAATACTGACTTTGTTGTTGAAAACTACCAATCACACCCAAGTATAAAAATGCCATTAAGTAATTAAATATGAATAAACTCGTTGAGATATTTAAAGATCATAGAATTGAGTTAACATGGATTTATTTATTTATGTTATTAACTGAATTATCAAACTTGGCAACACCATTTCTACTTGGTAAAAGTATTGATGGTTTAATTTGTGGTAGTTGGTTTTGGATGTCTTTATTGGGTTTATCATATTTTCTATCAAATTTCTTTAATTATAAACGAATGGTATATGACACTAAAGTTTATACTAAAATTTATAATAATGTTGTATTTAAGTTTTTAAAAAATTCAGACATAGATACATCAACAAAGATTGCAAGGACAGATATGGCACACGATGTTGTTGGTGTTTTAGAAGGATATGTACATTACTATATAGCAACAATAGTTACGATAATCGGATCTTTATTATTCATTTTTTCTGAAAATTGGAAAGTTGGTTTATTGGTTAGTTTTGCATTTATTTTTATTGTTGGATCGGTTTGTATTCTTTATAATAAAATAAAACAATCCATAAATGTAAAAAATGATCACTACGAAAAGAAAGTTACCTCAATTGAAAAAGGACACCAACATTCGGTTTCTTTTTTTAATAGAAGAAGAAAGTTAGAGATTTATGAATCAACATTACAAGGTAAAAATTGGTTCTTGGTACAATCAATTAAAAACATATTTCTAATTGCTGCGATAATAGTGTTAGTACTTACAACACAAAATGTTACAATCGGTAGTGTTATCACGGTATATTCATATGTTAATAATTTTTTAATATCATTATTATCAATACCTGTTGCGGTGGAAATGTATTCAAGACTAAGTAACATATTAAAAAGAATTAATTAAAATTAAAAAACTATGGAAAGAGACACATCTTGGGATGATCCACAATTATCAGATGGTGATATACCAATCAGACAACAGAACGCACTTAAAAACACATTTCCTGACTTAGAGATTCAAAAGGAAGTTGAACCACAAACACAACTTGAGGAATTGAACGATTACTTGAAAATGTTATCTGATATGGATAAGATTGGTATTAGAAGAAAGATTGTATTATTGGAGGGTTACATTAATAAAATTAGAAATCAAAAACAATGACAGAAAAAGCAATAACAAAAGAAAATGTAGATGGTAAACCTAAAAAGAAATACTACAAACCTAAAAAGAAAAGAGAAATAATCGAAGTGGATATTAAAGACTTAGATCCAAATCATGTTTATAAACAAAATGATGGTATTAAATTACCCAAAAGAGTAGGTAAATATTGTATTGGAGCTGGTGATGGGTTTTGTATTCATTTTATAAAAAAACCAAATTGGTTACATAGAAAATGTATGAAACTATTTTTAGGTTGGGATTGGAGTGATTATAAAAATTAAAAGAAAATGATAATTCATATTACGCCAGATGAATTTGAACCTGAGTTCCAAACACCTTGGAAACAAGGGTTAATAAAATCACCAAATATTGATTATGCGACAAACGCAATACACGGATGGTTTGAAAATAAGGATGTGATAATTTTTAGATTTAAAGGTTATGGTTTTATAAATGACAATAGGTATAGTAGTCGTGAGTTATCTGTTGGTCAGGCGGGTATTACATTATTAATAAATAAAACTAAAGAAGAATGAAAAAACTTTGGAGATTACTTGTGTTTTTAGAACAAGAAAGAATAAACTCAATGATCTACACAGGTAGAGGCAATTATTAAAAATTATGACAGAACAAGACATTATTAAATACGGAGAGATCCAGTACCTAAAAGGTAGGTTGGATGAATTACATAAGGCTTTCCCAACGATAACTAACATGGAAAGAAGTAGAAAGTTGGATCAAAGAATGTCCAAGTATTTCAAAAAGTTGAAAGAGGTAGATGAGATTTCGTATCATTTATATAGTGTGGAATTAAGTACAAGGAAAAGATCCAAAGATAGAAGTAAAAGGGATATTAAGGATCTTTTGGAGCAAATCATAATTAATGAGAATATTGCCAATGAGGATATTCTTGAAAGAATAAAAAAACAAATTGATGGGTATGAATAAGAGGATTGAATTTTTTGGTGAGATATTTAGAGGGATTGGTTTAGGTCTTACTGTTGGATGTGAAAATAAAATTTTATTATGTGTTGGTACATTTTTATGTTTTAATTTTTATATTGAGGTAAATTTGAAAAAAAAGTAGTATATTTGTATTATGAAATTAACTATTATATCAGACACACACGGAAAACACAAACACGTACACCACGATTTACCTGGTGGTGATTTGTTGTTACACGCAGGTGACATAAGCTCTATGGGTTACGAACACGAGATCACTCAGTTTGCGGGTTGGTATGACAAAATCGTAACTTACGATCACAAAGTATTTATTGCAGGTAATCACGATTGGGGTTTTCAAAACAACGTTGAGAAAGTTAAAGGTATCTTAACAGGATACAAAACTATTGACTACATCCAAGATGAGTTAATGACCATCCAAGATGGTGATGGACCTGAGATTAAAATTTGGGGTTCTCCTTGGCAACCTGAGTTCTACAATTGGGCATTTAACTTACCAAAAAATGGTGAAGAGTTGAAAGCAAAATGGGATATGATACCTGAAGGTATTGATATCTTGATTACTCACGGTCCGGCTTGGGGAATATTGGATGATGTTGAAGGTAACCGCAATGTTCACTTGGGTTGTGAATTACTTGCTGAGAAAATCAAACAAATCAAACCTAAGATCCACATCTGTGGTCATATCCACAGTGGACATGGACACTACTTTGATGGGCATACACACTACTTCAATGCGTCTGTGTTGAATGAGCAATATCTTTATTCTCACACTCCGTGGAATATTGATTGGGATCCTATAACTAACGAAATTAATTTTATATAATGGAACAACCAAGAATAATCAACAACAGAATATTCTACGATGAGAGAGGATCATTTAGTCCTCTTTCGTTGTTTGAATTAGGTAAGGAATGGAAACAGAGTAATATTAGCGTAAACCCAAAGAAGTTTACAATAAGAGGATTACATTACCAAACAGGAGAAACCTCTCAGGCTAAATTGGTAAAGGTTATTACTGGCAGAATTTTAGATTTCGTAATGGATTTAAGGGTGCCACTTAGAACGTATAATAATTGCCAACTTTTTGAAATGAAAAGTGGGGATGAATTAATTGTACCAAAAGGATTCGCACACGGGTTTATAACGTTAGAAGATAATACCGTAGTTCAATATTTGGTTGACAATGACTATAGTCCAAAAACCGAAGGATCATTATTATGGTCTTCGTTTCCTGAGATTAAAAATGAAATATTAAGGTTAGATAGTACGTTTGATGAATCCAATGTTATTATATCAGTAAAGGATTTGTTTGAAAAATCATAAACTTTGGTATATTTATTAATAAAGTACTATGGAAAAAGATTTAACGCACAAATTGTTTGAAGAATTAAAAAAACAAGGAATGTACGAACAAGAAGATACAATTGAAGACAAAGATGACAATAATGAAAATGATTCAGAGTCCGAAGGAAGTAATGATCAGTTTTGTGAAATAGTTTGTAAGTTATTACATTCACAAACACAAGTACATATCCTTCATTTACAAACAACTTCATATTCAGAACATAAAGCACTACAAGGATATTATGAAGGTATAGATGGATTAGTTGACGGGTTAGTTGAATCATATCAGGGTAAACACGGATTAGTTAAAAATTACAAAACTTTTGATATGGTCGATTATAAGTCAAATGATCAATTAATTAAGTACTTTAAAGAGTTATTGGATGTTATTTCTGATAATCGTGATTCAGTTAAAGAAAGTTATTTGCAGAACCAAATTGATACTGTAGAAGAACTAATAAATTCTACTCTTTACAAATTAAAATTTCTTAAATAAATGATTAAGTCAACTCTAAATGAGAATGAACAAATATCTTCACAACATGAAGATATTGATTCTAAATTGTTCTATTTTTTAATAAGAAGACTTAAAGTTAATGAAAGAGAGTTTGGTGGTAATTGGGGGGATATGGAACCATTAAAAGTTAAGGAATACAGATTTGAAGGGTTTCCTGGATATGGGTTTACAGGTTATATGTCAAAAAAAGATATGGAAAAAAGTATTATAACTATGTTATATGAAAATGACATAAAAGATTATATTTACGATATGGACGAACGAAATCCTGAAAGAGTAAAAATTGTTAAGACAATTAGAAAATTTTTAAATTTTATGTTGTCAGATCAAAAATAAATTTGTAGATTTGTAGAAGTATTAATTAAAACAAAAAAATAAAAAAATGGGAAAGGGTACAACAAAAGGTCGTTACATTTGTAAAGTTGGTTTTTTAGATGTTTACGCAACGGATGCTATGAGAAAACAACCAGGAAGAGGAGACAACAAAGAAGTTGCTTCAACTACTTATCAAATCATACACGGTAAGAATATTAAAGAACGTGGAATGAAAACAAAAGACATGGCGGTTGAGAAAGCCTTGGTGTTGTTAGGTGATAAAAGACTTAACTACGGATTATAAAAAGAAAGTCGGATCTAAGTCCGACTTTTTTATTTATTATAACTTATATTAACGATTATATTTTCGGATACATCTCTACCTAACATTTCGGTAAAAGATCTTTCAAAGTAAGATTTTATTGAATCCTTTAAGTATTCTTTTGTTACGCCAACCATATTATCTGTAAAGAAATCACCCGCTTCTCTATCTATTTTATTGTTATCAATCTTATCTACTTTAACAATGTTTATGTCTACCTCAGGCATTTTCTCATTGAACCTAACTCCTGTATAGTAAAATGATAATCTTGCTCTTGGGAACCAACCAACTCTAATTGTTTGTAAAGTATGTGAGTCAATTAATTTATCAATTGATTCAGTAAATTTGTTATTTTTATCTACAACTAATTGTTCTGGTTTAATTGATCCTCGTCTGATCTGTTCCATTTCATTACGATCACAAATTAACACTTGTTTTCCTAACTGACTATTCCATCTTGTTGGTCTTGAATTACTCATTTGTTTGGATGTGGATGATGAATATGTGTTAGATGCTTCAAACCACTTTTTGAATTTGTAAATATAAATCGGGTACCAATTATATGAAAGAACAATATAACCCCAATTACCTTTACCATCCTGTTCCCAAACACCTTCTAAGTTAGATCCTTTAAATGGTAATAACTCAGATACTCTTTCAGATGCGTTGGTGTTAGATACTTTTTTAGATTTTAAAGTGTGGTATTGTTTAAGTTCACTTGTTTTAGTGTCTTCATAGTTACCATCTTCTCTATAGTTCTGAGTATATTTATTCGAAAGTTCGTTATAATCTTCAGGTTTAAAACCAAATGAAGACATATTACTTTGAATAAACTTACTAATTTGTGTTCCTGATGGGTTCGCAGACTCTTTAAACTCATTTATAAATTTAAAGAATATCACTTCTCTTTTTGTAAACGCATTATCGTTGGAGTCTTCTAACAATACTCGTTTTATTATATTTTGTAATTTCATATCTTTCATACTCTATATAAATATGATAATGTATCGAGTTTTTTCTTTTATGCGGTATTTATTATATAACAATTAACGACATTATGGATAATAGACTAGATTATTACTTATCTAAAATAGAAAAACAATTAGATTTTCACAAAGGATTACATTTATTTGAAATGGAGACTAATCCAAATTTTACAAATAAAGTTGTCTTTCTAAAAGAAAATCAGGAAGAGTATATAACCAATTTATTTGGGGATAATAAAAACATTAGAGAGAGTTACAATAGAGAGTTTAAAAATAATATCATTGTTGAATCCACATTTAACCCAAAGGATGAGGTTGAAAAATTCTTCTCATTTATAAAAGAAAACTATATTAAGGAAATTGAAAAATCAAACTTAATAAATGAAGAAACTTCAATAAATGAACAATGGGAAAGAGGTAAAGATACTATAGGTTATTGGAAAGTTTTATTTGATAAACTTAAAGCCGCAGGTTTAGGACCTAAATATGGGGCAAATGGTAAACCTGTTACAGATCCAAAACTATCAACATTTATTTATGCTGGGCCATGGGTTATATCTAAAGACAAGACTAATAGTTATCCAATATATACAAAAAGAAAAGGGGTCGCATACAGTGCAAAAATCACTTCAAATGGTGGTAAATACATTGGGGAAGACTTATTAAAAACAATGTTAGGTGTATATGATGCTAAATCAAAAACTTTAGTTAAAATGTCACTTAATGGATTTTTAAAAGGTACTGATGAGGCATTTGTTGCTCAAATGGCTAAAGGTGGTGGTGAACAAAAAATAAAACAGGAAACTGAAACCGCAGCCAAAAATGTTGTCGCAAAATTGAAGGCGGCCTTTGATAGAGATAAAGATAATGTCTATGATGATTATGATGGTACTGACGAAAAAGGTGCACTTGCTGCGATTAATTTAATATCATCCAAAAATGTTTTAGATAGAGTAAATCAACTTATTGCATCATCGGCAAGACCATATGGTAGTCTTAAAGATTGGGTTAATGATGAAATGTCAGATATTGATAGAGATCAATACAAGGCAATTTGGGATAGACTTGGTAAGTTAGGTTATAAAGGTTATGTTCAAAATGACTTTTTAGCTGCCACAGGTAAAGGGGATGTTGTTGGTATGGCTAAGGCAGGATTTACGTGGTTGAAAGATAAGGGATTACCTTGGTTTATGGAAAAATTAAGAGATGCTCTTGGAAGTACCGCAGGTGCGATCCTTCAACAACTATTAAATTATACAGGAGTAGGTGCAATCGGTGTTACGGTATTATGGGCAGTCCTAACATTGTTTGACGTGTCCCAAATTGCGTTAGGTCTTGGTTCTTGGGCTAAATTAATTTTTAGTGTTTTTGGGTTATTAACTGCGGGGGTATTAGCAAAAGCCATTGGTGGATTTCTTAAACCACTATTTAAAGCAACTGGAGGAGGTATCTCAACATTTTTCGCAAATATTGCAAAAAAGCCTTGGTTTATAACATATGTTAAACCAGCGGTTGGTAAGATTGGTCAGGCAATTGGTTGGGCCTCAGGTTTATTAAAACAGGCTGGAGATTGGGTGGTTAAAAAACTTGGAGCAACTGCTATTGGTGGTATGGTTGGTAAGGCGGTTAAATGGTTAGAATCAATTTCTGAAATGGTTGTTAAATATGCTGGGTTTGAAAGTAAACAAACAACCACATATCTTGCAAAAAAAGATTTACAAAATCAAGGTAAAAAAGTAGTGAGTAAACTTGTAACGGATCCACTTAAAGATAAAACTAAGTCTTATACTAAAGAAAAAGTTGCTCAAGTTGCCGGATATGTTGGTGGTGAAAAGGCAAAAACTGCGGTGGAGTTAGGTTATAACGTTTCAGATTTAACTAAAAAACCAAAAGATATAATTAAAACTTTTGATAAAGGTGTTGATGTAAAAAGTTTAACCAAAGCTGGTGAAAAAGTTGTAAAAACAGTTGATAAAGTTGGTACCGTTATTGACCAAGGAAAACAAATAGCAAGTACTGAACCTGTAGGTGGTGTTAAAAAAGCCGTACAAAATGCCACAGGACCTGTAGGGTAATTTATTTTTTATATAAGTTATTACTTCAATTCCATAATAAAATTTACTATTATTAAATAAATTTATTTATTATGGCACACCCATTAATACACGCAAAAAGTTCAGTTAAGAAATACGGAGGTAAGGTAGAAGATTATATCCATTTACATAATTGGTTGGATGAGACCAAAGCGTGGGTTGGAAATTCATTACACAGGGCGTTTAGACACCACTCAGAGGGTATATTTGAGATGGAAAAGATATTCGGAGCATCATTTACCAATAGTGATGGTAAAGTTGTTTATACACGATATGTGGGAGAAGATCACGTCAAAGAAGATTGTAATAATTATATCCCAAGTGC
>Ga0315284_10003219_pt1 | contig 23151 bp, 16 predicted proteins | sample YL17G09_16_MG_FD_203696 | JGI IMG/M metagenome (GOLD analysis project Ga0315284, IMG submission 203696) | Sediment microbial communities from Yellowstone Lake, YNP, Wyoming, USA - YL17G09_16 | ecosystem: Environmental > Aquatic > Freshwater > Lake > Sediment | place: USA: Wyoming | collected... | reverse complement strand
AGAGATATTATTTCAATTAAATGAGAAATTTCTCGAACAATATTCAAGTTTATTAAATACTTATTCTGAAAAAGATATTATTAAATTTAAGGCTTTTTCAAGCGAAATAACAGAAATAATTACGGAAACTATTAGTAAAAAAAGTGAGAAACGAGAAGAAATAGGAAAAAAACCATTATTTGAACCAATGGAAAGAATTAATTTTCCTAATGGTATATCTAATTTCCAAAGAGATGAGATTCTTTGGAAAGAAGCTAAATTAGTCAAGGACATATATCCTGCAAATTTTATTGAAGGAATGATCTTTCATTTAGACGTTTTTTTAAACATTTCAAACGAAAACATCTATAAAGTTCAATTAGACTTTTCAAATTATCCTTTAAAACCAGTAATTAAGATTAGTGAAGATTTAAAAGAAGTAATAGGAAAAAATTTAGACGATTTATTATATTATTATAAAAATTGGAACGAAAACACACCACCACACATCGCTGAATTGATCAAAGAAATTGAAAAAGTTCTTAATATATACAGAGCGCGAAATAAATTATCAGAAGCTAAATCAATACCTATTTCTGCAATTCCAAGTATACAACCATTACCAAACGTGAAAATAGATTAGCAAAAAAACAATAAAATAAAATTAAATTATCTAAATTTAATTCTTTTATTATTAATTTTTGATAAAAATTAAAATGTCAAAAAATAAAGAATTCGAAGAAAACGAATCATTTGATGATTTAAAATATTTATTGGGAAATATGGGAATTGAAATTTTATTTGCAATAGGAAATGGGGCAAAGAATTTCAAAACAATAAAACTGTTTTCCGGTGTTCCTTTATCTTGTATTAAAGGTAGAGTTCCGGTCTTATTAGAATTGGCCTTAATTGAAAAAAATAATAACGACTACATCTTAACAGAAAAAGGATTGAAATTTATCAAAAAATTAGCTAATAAAGCTTTTTAAGTTTATAAAAATTAATTTATATTTCAGATTGGGGCGACAAAATCATTGCTACTGAGCAAGCAGCTCGAATTGTCATAGAGTTCATCATCAATATAAATTTAATTGAACTTAACTTACTATTATTCTCCATTATTTATTCGTTTATTATAATACTTATTTAAATAAAATCCTGGCCTTTTTTTACCACCCGCTTTTTCAATGAGCTCCTTCAAGCCCTCCGGTTTCGTTAATTGCTTCTTATACGTTAAATAGTCATCCTCAGATATTTCTTTTTTGTTAAATAAATAATCGAGTATTTCTAGTGCTTCTTCAATATTTTTACATCTTCGAATAAAATCTATAGCACTAGGATTAACTAATTCTTCTGGTAAATTATTATTTTGATTTGAAGATTTATCTTTAGAATTTTTCTCAAATTTATTATCTATTGAATCAATTTTTAAAGTTTTTGTTTTTTTAAGTATTTCAGACATTAAATGAGGATAAAATCGATTTAATTCTTCTCCAGTATAAGTTATAGGTAATCTATTTTTTTCGTTTACTTGATCTTTCTTATTATTTACCTTTTTATCTTTTTTTTGAATTTCCATAAAATCTTTAAAATCTTTATGATTTAAAAATATAAAATTAAAGTAATAAAATTATTGGTAAAGAGAATTAAATGAAAATTTTAGTAGCAGATAAACTTGAAGATGAAGGAATTGAAATCCTTCGTAAAAATGGCTTTGATCTCGATCTAAAATTCTCAATTTCTCCTGAAGAGTTAAAGAAAGAAATTAAGAATTACGACGGTATTATCATTCGATCTCGAACAAAATTAACAGCTGATATATTAGAAAATGCTAAGAAACTCAAAGTTGTTGGAAGAGCTGGGGTCGGACTTGATAACGTAGATACGAAAAAAGCGGAACAAATGGGGCTTAAATTATTAAATACTCCAGAAGCGCCTTCTGTTTCAGTAGCAGAGTTGACAATTGGATTAATTCTAAGTTTAGTGCGATATATTTCAAAAGCAGATAAAACGATGCATTGTGGGCAATGGTTAAAGAACGATTTTATGGGATACACGCTATATGGAAAAAAAATTGGTTTAATCGGATTTGGAAACATAGGACAAGAAGTTGCAAAAAGATGCGTTGCTTTTGGAATGAAGGTTGGAATATACGATAAAGATACTAAAGTAATAGAATTAGCAAAGAAATTAGGGTATAAGATATATCCTAAAGTCGATGAATTAATTCAAGATGCTCAAATAGTGTCTTTACATATTCCAGCAACCGTGGAAACTGAAAACACAATAAACGAAAAACGATTAAAAATGATGAAAAAAAACACTTTAGTAATCAATACTGCAAGGGGTAATTTGGTAGACGAAGCAGCTTTAATAAAGGCTTTAAAAAACAAGGAAATAGGCGGAGCTGCATTAGATGTGTATAGAGAAGAGCCGCTGAAAAACATGGAATTATGTAATTGTGAAGATAATTTAATATTAACACCTCATATAGCAAGTCAAACAATAGAAACGCAAACTCAAGCAAGCCTAATGATTGCCGAAAAAGTTAGTGCTTTTCTAAAAAAATAGTTCATAATTTTTCTGTAACCAAAAAAATAATAAATTATACTAATTTTTTATAAATATAACTTAAAAAGAGTGAATAATAAAGTTGAAGTCTGGATATCGATATATAAAAGAAACTTTCGAAAAACACGAAAAAGGATATCAAACGCTTTATTGGTATCGTGGAATTCAATATAGAAAAGGTAAATCGATTCAGAGAGTTGATAAACCTACAAAACTTCATAGAGCAAGAACTTTAGGATACAAAGCAAAACAAGGATATATTATTGTTAGAGCACGAATAAGAAAAGGGGGAATGCATAAAGTAAGACCCGATCAAGGAAGAAAACCTCGAGCGTTGGGTGTCAATAGATATACTACAGGTAAAAATTTACAATGGATTGCTGAAGAACGGGCTCAAAGAAAATATCCTAATATGCAAGTTTTAAATTCATATAAAATATATGCAGACGGTAAACATTTTTATTTCGAGGTAATTTTAGTAGATCCAAATCACCCAGTTATAAAAGCGGACTCAAATATAAACTGGATTACTGAACCTGCTCATAGAAAAAGAGTTAATAGGGGATTAACTTCTGCTGGAAAAAAATCTCGAGGATTAAGGAAGAAAGGTTGGGGATCCGAAAAGACAAGACCCAGCGTACGAAGCCAAATGAGACGACGAGCGTACAAGTAGATTTTACATTGATAGTCATTTTTTATTGTAAACAATTTCCTTTTTTATAAAAATGAAAAAAAAATCTATTACCTTTATTATAGAATATTTTTAAGGTTTAGATTGATTTTTTTGGTTTTTAACAAATTTTTTGAGAGAATTAAATGAAAATATAAAAATTATTCCAATTAATGAAATGATTTCGTAACCAGAAATCTCTTTTTTTAATTCTTCATCGTTATTATCATCAGGAGTGGTATTTGGATATAAAATTTCGTCTGGAAGAGGCTTTGAATTATTTTCATTATCGTTCATACTTTCGTTATACATGAAAATGTAAAGCGTTTTCCAAGGAGCTTTATTACCAACTTTATCTTGAGTTTGGATTCGCAAATAATAAGTTCCCGTGTCCACTTTTAGAGCGTCGTATTCTGTAGATGTTGTGTAATTTGACGATATTCCGAATGGATCAGTACCCCAATAATAATAATATCCGGACACATTTGTATGAAAGTCAGAAGCGCCGCTCCATGTAAATTCCGGATCATTGATCGAATCTTGCCACATACCGCTTTCTGTGGAACCATTCGTTTGAACGCATGTTGTTGGATTAGATGGTGGTGTAGCATCTATTAATAATTTATAGGAACTTACGATTCCAATGTTATTGTATTCGTTGAATTCCTGACGATTATTTTGGGCATCAATAATCCACCCTATATAATACATTCCACTGGATACATTATTTGGGAATATTCCAGACAAACTTGAATCTAAGCTATCTGTCGGAGAGATTGACGATACTGTATCAATTCCAATTAAATAATCATCTGGAGTGATTGTTGGGTCTGTTGATGCATAAAATGATACATTAAAACTATCTGTTGAGAGAGTGCCTAGGTTTTGAATATCGCATCAAATGTTAAAGTCCGTTAAACCAGATCCAACCGGTGTTGGGTTAAAACCAGAATATAAATCGCCTCGATCTGACATATCGGGCTTATCACTAGAAGTTTTATCTGCTTGAATCCAATTCTTTATTATATCAAATTTGTTTTTATCAATTCTCGTTCCGTGATTGCTCCCCGAACCGTCGTCGCTGTAGGCGTGAACTGTAAGAATATAGCGGTTAGTTCCATCGTATCTCCAAAGTGGACTGCCGCTCTGACCGCCACTTGTGTCAATTATGTACCAATGATTGTATTCGTTAGCATATGTTCCAAGATCGTAATCGAAATACATATTTAAGCCTCCGTCTAAATCTGCCGGATATCCCGCTAAATTCAACCCTTGAGCGTAAATTGAAGCCCATCGGGGATGCGTTTCCAAACCCATCCATCCCGTCTGGAGTCCTATGTTGCTATCAAGCGTCAACACGGCAAAATCGTGCTCTCCAGATTGATAATTAATCCAATCGTTGTATGTGCGCATTTGAATCGCATAAGTGTGTCCGTAAAGCTCGTTGCCATTGTCCATGCCGGGAACTATTTTAACAATATCTGCCCATCCTCCACGAGCTTCAGAATAAACGCAATGTCCTGCCGTTAATACATGTTTTTCGTCAATTAACGCCCCAGAACCTACATATGTTGTAGTGCCCCAAGTCGCGTATAATTTACATATTGTACGCCACGGATACGATGTCGTTGGTGTGACTCGCACGCGACCATCTTCTCCAATAACAGATTCAAGTTTCCCTTGAAATGTATCGTGATTAAATTCGATTGATATATTGCTTTCTAAAGGGATTAGCCCTTCGAACGGAGGTTTGAAAAAGTATCCTGAAATTTGAATTTCGTTCGAATATTTTGTATTATTTACTATTTTCTCGATATTGTTATTTAAGTCGCAGATATCTATTGAATCCTCAGTATAATCTTTATAATTAATAATTTTTTGAGAGTTTTTTAATTCTTTATAGCAATTATTTTTTAAACTAGAATTTTGGCTAAAAAAATTTAATGATAGAATTATACTCATTAAAAAGACGATTAAAACAGTGAATTTGTTATATCTTATCAACCATCTCACCTTTCTTTCAAAATTTTTCGATTTTTTTAATCAAATCGAACTTCCCTTATTTTAAGGATCTATACCTATAATTCATTTATAGAAAACAATAAAAACTAAACATAAAAGTAGACTATATAGTTTTATTCAAAGAAAAAGAAATGCCTGAAGGTTGCTGCTATGCCCCCAAAACTATTCTTTGGACACTATTTGGAACATAAATGCGGTAGCAACCTATTGTTTATCCTCGTCTTCTTCGATTATCTCGTTCTCGAAAAGAAAGTATTGGTATTCACACGAAATTTCGTCGATATAATTCATGCCGTCGAAAAAGCGTTGCATTTATCATTTTTTTAGCTGTGAATCATTCCAAGCCACCGATTATTCGTCGCTTAATCTCCCTTATCCACTAATCAAGTTTGGATTTCTAAAAGTTAGAGTTTTTCATAAATTAATTTGCTTTTTATTTGTTGACTTAACTTTTTAAGGATTTAATGTTTTTTTCTATAGTCTTTGCGCTCGGCGATTCGCTCAATCCAAGCTCTGTCAAAATTTGTAATGCATTTTTAAAATATCTCAGCGTCTCGGGATAGTTCCCTTGATCATAGTGAATTGAAGCAATGTTGCTCAGAAGAGTAGCTTTTCCCTTGAGGTCTCCGAGCTGTTCGGCGATCTTCAGCGACTCCTCGTACCGTTTCATCGCCTTGGAATGGTTCCCTTTTTCCTTGTAAATCAGCCCGATATTATTCAGATGGATGGCTTTTCTCTTGAGTTCTCCGAGCTGTTCGGCGATCTTCAGCGACTCCTCGTACCGTTTCATCGCCTCGGAATAGTTCCCTTTTATGTGGTGGATTTGCCCGATGTTGCTCAGACAGACGGCTTTTTCCGAAAGATCTCCTAATTGTTCATCTATTTTTAGTGCTTCCTCGTACCGTTTCATCGCCTCGGAATAGTTCCCTTTTACCTGGTGGATTTGCCCGATGTTATTCAAACGAACAGCTTTTCCCTTCAGGTTCCCAAGCTGTTCATCTATTTTTAATGCCTCCTCGTACCGTTTCATCGCCTCGGAATAGTTCCCTTGAGCATTGTAAATCCGCCCGATATTGTTCAGAAGAGAAGACTTTCCCTTGAGGTCTCCAAGCTGCTCTGCAGTCTTCAGCGCCTCTTCGTACCGCTTCAGCGCTTCGGAGTAGTTCCCTTGTGCATCATAAACCAGCCCTATGTTATTCAGACGGACGGCTTTTCCCTTTAGGTTTCCAAGCAGCTCATCTATCTTCAGCGCCTCCTTGTATCGCTTTAGCGCCTCGGGATAGTTCCCTTTTGCTCTAAAAACTTCCCCAGTGTTGTTCAGAATAGTGGCTTTTCCCTTGAGGTCTCCAAGCTGCTCTGTAACCTTCAGCGCCTCCTCGTACCACTTCAGCGCTTCGGGATAGTTCCCTTTTGCTCTAAAAACTTCCCCGATATTATTCAGACGTACGGACTTTTCCGAAAGATCTCCTAATTCCTCGTCTATTTTCAGCGCCTCCTCGTACCGTTTTAGCGCCTCGGGATAGTTCCCTTTTACATGGTGAATCTGCCCGATGTAGCCAAGAGCGACCGATTTATAGTGTTGTTCCTTTTCTTTTTCTGCCAATAGAAGCATCGCTTCGGAGCATCTCATCGAGTCTTCGTACATATTAAAATCGAAATAAATCTTGTTTGAAATATATAATTTTAATGAATTACTCGGATGCATAATGTTCTTATTTGACCAATCGGTTAATGAAAGGGAGAAAGGAACAGCGCCCTCCGTTTTTAGCTCGAGGTAAGAAATTTTTTGGAGAAGCTTTGGAGTGTTAGCTTGTACTCGATAAACGCCTTTAGCGATATTTAATCGTTTCGCGTCCCGCAAAATCTGGTCTATCTTGTCTTTTGCACTACTATCGAGGGCTTTAGCCTCAACCTCGACTTCGACCTCGACTTCAGAGACTCTTTCCAAGCCACCGTCATTGGAAATGTGATTGATCCAAATCAAGTTGTCGAGATTTTTTAATGCCAAAAGAGTAGGAACCACGTCGAAGTCGTCGCTTCCGGAATAGCCCATGATGACTATAGAATGCCCAATCGAGGCGTTTTCAAACAAAGATTTTTTAAATGGTTCGACCTGGAATGTTTTAAGGCCTTCTTTGTTGGAGCCGAATGCTTGAATCGTGGCAACGAGGGATTTTTTAGTATTTTCTCCCGTAATCGCATTTTTAGGCGAGCCATGAATTTTATACACCGCCCTATTTCCTTTTTTGTAGAGCTCGGCGGGATCACTATAGCGCTCGAAATCGCTTTTCGTGATAACCGGAACAACATCTTCTTTTGGAACCCCCGATTTAAGGAGAGCATATTCAATTAAGTGGTCGAAATTCGTGGTCAAAACGATGTGCCCTTTTTTAATCATTTCAGCAAGAAAAAAGTGCTGAAGGTTCGGCTGGTCGCACTGGCCATAATAGTCGATAATCTTTAGCTCAGGATCCAATCTATCTCGAATTATCTCGACCAATTGCTCGAAACGAAGCTCTTTTAAGTTTAAGATTTTAGCTTTCTCGGAGTCCACGCACGCGTACTCGATAATCGCCTTCATGGCGGCTCGTCCTGCAGGTAAGCACGACGGAGCGTCCACGGAACACCCCGCGCCGACCAGAAACATCAGCTTAGCATTTTTGGGAAACAGGTCCGATATTGTTAACTTGTAAGATTTTGTTGGCATGGTCGGTAAAAGTGAAATTAACAGTATCTATAGTAATTTCTTTTTATTTAGAAAAAATAATTTAATTTAATTTTAATTTGATTAATTTTATTTTATTAAACTTGCCTTTTTTTTGAATTTCAATAATAATAGTTACTCAATTAAATATTAAATATTTTTTTAAACTATTATTTTTGGTTAATCAAGAGATATCTTTTTCGAAAAAGGCAAACCTATCGATAATAATCAATCCGCAGTAAAACAGTAGGAACAAAGTCGATTTACTGTTATTATATTCCAAATACCATTTGTCTTTTTGTTGGTTGTATTTACCAAGTTCCTCGATTCCTTCCCATCCGTATTGCCCGAGAAATCCTTTTATATCGTAGAAAAACACTTTTTCCGCTCCAAAATGTCGACAAACGTCCAAATCTCGCTTATACATCTTTTTCTGAATGTATTGCGTTTCTTCGAACTCTTTTTTGAAATTTCCAACGAATACGTAACGCTTATCAGCTTTTGAATCGTCGTCGTTTTGTACAAGCGCAACATTCTGGTAAAAGTTCAATTCTGAATTGGTGAACTTAGTACCTTCAATGACGGCTCCAAACATTGTCGATAACGAGTAAGTAACATATTTAGGCGGTTCGCTATCAGAATCGTCGCTCTGAAGGCTATTAGTTCTGTATAGCATAGTAATTGAATAATCCCATTCAATGTTTAAAGAATACAAATTTCGGGTAAATAAAGCTAAATCTCCGTCGCTATCAGACGAATCAAGTAATTGTGCAATTCGAATCATACCGCATTCTTTTCCGTCTTTTTTTACGGTCTCCGTAAATGTGTCTATTGCCTTTTCAGCTTCGTTAATTTCTTTTTCGGAAGGAAAATTGTTATATCCGTAACTAATTGAATCAATAATTTCGTCTTTATTCATGTTATCTTCGTACTCTTTAGGCGGTTCGGCGTCTATTGAAAATGAAACCACGTGCGGATCGTCAAAAATACTTTCGTTAACTAACCATTGCTTTATTCCGATATAAATCCCGAGAAATTCGTCTGCGTTGTCAATATTAGCGAAGAAACCCGAATCTCCACCAATACAAAAATACAAATTAATGCCATAACTAAGAATATTCTTATAGCTCTGAATAAATTCTTCGTTTCCGATCATATTGCTTCTTACTGTTGCCATAAATCCAATGTTGTATTTTTTACAGGTTTCCAACTCGTCTGGATCGTTCGGAAGTTGATTTGAACCGCACCAAAATATTAATTCTGGCTCGGTTTGAGGATTTATTTCAATATAATTCGGTAAAAAAGTCAAAGCGGTTGTAATTCCAGCTGAAGCTAAGAAAATTAAACTTAATATTACTATAGTTTTTCCCTTATTTTTAGATTCCTTTGAAACCTTTGTCTTGAGGATAACGACGATATTGAAGAAATAATATACCGCTAATAGGATTAAAATAGTTTTAAGCGTTATTAAGGACTCAGCATAAACGTAGATAATAAATAATAAAATTAGGATAAAAAATAACATAAAAAAAGATGTTAAAATTTTAAAAAATTTCGAGATCTTAGATTTTTTAGAAAAAGCTGTGCTATATAAAAAAATCACGTATCCTAATACTATAGAAACTTGAAGAATCCAAATTTCGTAAAAAATAGTCCCAAGTCGAAGTAATAAGACGAAAAACGCAATCTCGAAAATAATAAAAAAGAAAGTTGCTCCGAAGATTCGAAACGAAAAATAAAGAATTTTTAAAATTCTCTGTTTGATTAAATAAGGCTTTCCAATGGAAATTGGGATATTTTTCTTACAACTTAGTTCTTCGTTCTGCGATTTTTGAATTGGTTTTTCTTCGAACTCTTCAGCAACTTCGAAAATTGAAGTTGTTGAAACTTTTTTTGCTTTTAAACCGCTCAAATTTTTACCGCCTCTACTTTTTGTTGTTTAAATAAACATGTTGGATAATTTCCCAATCTCAATCTTTAAAAACACCTCCAATAAAATCTTTTAAATCTTCAACATGGACTTTTTTTTTGATTATTACTTCGACTTCTACCTTTCCTGAAGAATCTTTGTTCTTACGAAATTTTTTCTTAAACCAATTTTTCGCTTTTTTAGCTCCTTTCTTAATGTAATATCTTGTACCGAATACGATGATACACGAAATAGCGAAAACCGTAGATATAAAGATTATAATTTGCCATTTTCTACTGATAATCGGAGCTGGCTCAGGTTGGGGTTCAGGTTCTGGATTGGGTTCTGGCTCTGGTTCAGGCTCAGGATCTATAGGATCTGGATCGCTGGGCAGAAATTCAGTAAGACTATAATTATAAGAATAATCTAAGACTTCAAAATTGTCAGAGTGATAATCGTCGCTCATTTTAATCTTAAAATCGTAATACCCTTGTTCTTCAAATTGATAATTCAATGTAAAAACTGAATGTTTTGCGTAATCTTTCCTATAAAAGTTCTCCGTTTCCGAAAGCGTGGTATTTTTGTAAACTTCGGCGATTACTATTGAATTTGAAGCGGGACTTGGTCCTGTAGATGAGACGTACGACATATTCACTTCGAAGCAAACTCCATTATTAGTGATTGTAGTCCTATTGCTCGCGATTAATTCGTATATTGTTTGGAACGAGAGATATTGCTCTCCTATTAGCGCATTCTTGTCGTAAATTCTCACGAATCCGTCAATTAAGGGATAGTAGCTCGGATTTATGGGTACTAAAAAGTTTTCCTGATAACTTTCGTCTTGCTGTTTTTCGAGAACCAACGTGCCCATCTGATTACTTACAAATTTGACCGTAATATAAGGGCCAAAATCGTCCAATATAATATTACTAAAAGTCACAGTAATCTTGTTGAGATCTCCTAAATAAATCGATTTTTTACAAGAGCTATCAATTTTAAGCGCGTTATTTCTAGCCATCTCGGAAATCCAAAGAAATGCTTCTTGATCGATGCTTGTTCTATTTGAGGTTAAAAAGAATTCTTTTAGATCTTCAGAATATATTTTGTGAACTAATTGATGCGTCAATTCTAAATTAAAACAATACTTTAAACCTAAAATCTCGGCGATTTTATAGCAGTAATAAATGTTTTCTACGTTGTTATAATCTAAGTTCTGATCTACAAAATTTTTTATCTTCTCAACATTCAAACCGAACAGGTTGAGTGCTTTTAGAACGTAAATCGCGTAATAAGTGTTTTTCAAAACATTTGCAATATCGTAGTTATAAGTTGTATTGTAATATATCGTTGTTCCTGTATCAACTACGTTGTTAATCACGTAATTATAAAGACCATTTTTATTAAACGATAAATCGCAGATCGAACCTAATTTTAAATAATCAACGAGTAATTTCAGCACCCTAATCGCGTAGTAGCTGTATTCAAATTCGATTGCTTTATTTCTAATTTCTGAATCGATATATTGGTCTAAAGGAGAAGGTAAGAACGCACCGTAATTTTTGAATTGAGTCTCAAGAAATTGCGAATTGATTACATTATCAATTAAAGTATGTAAATTATATTGTAAAGCAAAATCGTCTAATTTAAATAATTTTATTAAAGAATCAATGGCGTAAAAAGTAGTCTTGTGACTTCTCATTAAATTATTATCAGCAACGAATTTATGGTTTAAATAACCGGTATAGTATTCGATTGGATAAGATCGAAATGTCCAGCAATTTTTTTGAAGATCCGCGCAAGCACAAAATGTTAAAATATTATAGCTCGAAAGATAATTACTAGAATCTAATATGTGAGAATAGAAAAAATTAATTGGTAAATCCGATATTCTGTCGTATACATCGAACCCGTTTACAATTGAATAAATTAGATTTAAAGACATAAAATCGTTAGAGACCAAAGAAAACGAATTATAATGAAAGTATTTTTGAATGGTATTTGTAATCCGAGTCTTATCGGTAGAAGTTAATTTCGAGATCTCTCCAGTTTCTTTTAAAGAATTAATTACATCAAACGTATCTATAAGCTCCCTATTTTTGTTATTTGTCGAGCAATCCCATGTGCCGTAAGAATTTCTGTGATTTAACAGAAAATTCACGACTCCGTTCCGATCGCATTCCGTATATTGCGTTAATATTGAGAGCTCTAATCCAATGGCTGATGCTGCCAAATTAGTTTCGTTATTCGTGGTAGAATAGTCAATTTTAAAGAACTTTTTCGCGCTATCGTAAAGACCACTAAGGTATTGGTGAAAGTTATCTAGGTTAATCGTTTCGATCATATTAAAAGTTTCTAAACTTTTTATTGCATAATAACACGATAATATAGTAGGATCAAAACTATATAAAGAAGTGAATTGATTGTTATTATCGTTTAAGAATCCTCCAAATTTCCATTCCCAAGAAAAAGTTGATTGTAAACCGTTAATAAAAGTAATAAGATCGTCTCTTTCGCTAGGATAAAAGCTCCAATCTGTTAATACATCAATTGTCTTAATTGCAAAATATGTATTATCTAAAGTAGAAGTTTTAAAACAGTCAGATAATGCAAAATTGTACGGTTGTCCAATAAAACCGCTCGTTTCAGGATTGTAACAGCTCCAAATAAAATCGATTGATTCTTGAATATCAACTAAATTAGTCGTTATTGTACCAAGCAAATCTAAAGATAAAAGCGCGTAGCAATTTATTTCAAGGACGCTTGTTAGGGGATAATAACGAATAGAAGCGTTGGAGTCCAAATATCTATATGTATATCTGTCCATAAACAAGTGAGAACTGTAATTATAATGGAACATAACGTAATTATTCAGCTGCGTCTGGTTAATTTGATTTAATTTACCGATTGCATCTAGAATATATAAAGCGTAATATGTAGCTTGGAGCGAAGGTTCGTAAATTTGAGGGAAGTAACCGAACGTTTGATAATCGTCTAGTTTTCTCTGAAACACTTCTTCCAGGATTTGATAATTATTGTTATCAGACAACTGTGGTTGTTTATCTATACTCCTTAGAGAATCCTTGTTCGTTTCGTGTTGATTTACTTTAATTTCATGCCAAACGACAGGTCCACTATTTTGCGTAAAAAAAATAAGACCGACAAATATTGCAACGATTACTGAGTAAACTACTAATTTTTTTCTTAATTTCATGTATTTTTCCTCTTTTTTTTGTTTTTATTTATTTTTTAAAACTATATTTTTTCTTTCTATTTAAAAAAAAATTTTATAAAAATTGTTTTAAGAAAAAGTTTGAAGAAGTATTTAAAGAAAAATTTTTCATTTTATGGTTTTTTTTAGCTTTTTTTTTAAATACTACTAGATCAATTTTGATTAAAATATTGAAAAAAAATGGTTGAATTAAAACGATAAAGGATAATAATAAAAAATTCGAAACAAAATGCTGTAAATATTGTGGAGCAAAGTTTTCTGAAGATTTATTGAACGATTTCGTTGATGATATTAACATTATTGTTTGCGAATCCTGTCGAACAGAAAATAAAATCGAAAATTTCGAAATTCAAGACGATAACTTAAACGAAAGCACTAAAATTAAAAAGGAAAAAAGCGATAAAAAAAGAAGAAGCTCGTCCAGCAAAAAAGAATTTAATCGGCCGATTCGATTGTATGTTTTTCGAACTATATACGAGATGTTAAAAGATCCCGAACATAATTACGACATTAAAGAAGACCAAGGCGAGCTAACAAAATTTCAACTGAATCGATTAGCAAACGCTTTAAGGAAAAAGTTTCTTGAACAAGAAATTCAAGAAGAATGGTTTGGTCAATTACAAGTCATTAAACGCCTTGACTTTGAAGGTTATTACGAGGATTTACAGTTAAAATTAAGTAGTAAAAGGCAATTTAGAGAAGATTTTCTAAGAGATTTTCAAAAAGCAATAGAATTTGTTTTTGAATTAATTAAAGGAAAGCAAAAAATATCAGAGCTTAAAGGCTCTAAAAAGGAAATAGCCGAAGATCTAATTAAAAAGTTTGGCTTTTCGGAAGATGTAAAAAAGCAAGGGAATTTTGAAATCTTTTTAGCCGTATTCATTTCCCGATATATTTACGACACCATCAAGGATCCTAAATTTGAATCCGTAATGGGCGAGTATAAAGGAGAACTAACAATAACTCAAACAGATAAATTAGCGTTCTCCTTAAAAAAAGTTATTTCTTATCAAGGAATTAACGACATATGGCTAATTAATTTTAATAGATTTAAGAAAAGAAGATTTTTGAAAAATTACCACAGACTACAAACCTATATTCTAACAGACCAACTCTATAGTATAACCTTTTTAGATTATCTAAAATATTTAATAAGATTGGTTGATGGATTAATTAATGGTAAAAATAACGATTCGGAACTTAAAGAAACTGAATTAACTATAGCAAGTGATTTAGGACGCGGAGATCCTTTTCAAAACTTAGGCGAGCCCAACGCTCTTTTTAAATTAAACTTAATAATTGTTTTGGGAAGAATTGTATATCTAACGGCAAAAGCAATGGAATCCGCTCGAGAATCCGTCGAAAGCCAAACGAATAGTTTAGAAGTAGATACTGATAGAATATTGAACTTATTAATGCAGGAAATCATAACTAAAAATAAAATTAACGACGAATTTTTGAAAAAATTATATAAAATCAAGAAAGAGGATTTTGAAAAATCGTACGAAAAATTAAAATCAACCATGAAATCAGACCAGATTTGTTGCGAACAGTTATCATTTTATTTAAAATGGATAATTGAGACAATTTTAAATATTCTTTCTGGAGTTAAATCCGAATCTAAATTTTCTATATACGAAAAAGCAATAGTAAGGGATTTAAAAAATTTCCAATTCAATAAAAAAGAATTAATAAAAAAAGAACAAGAAATGATGAAAATGGCATGTCCTATGATTAAGTTAAAGACTTCTGCTCTAAATTCTAATAAAATAGATGTAGATAACAAGGATAGTTTGCTTATAAATTATAAAAATTTTCAGGATAATGTCTTAAAAAGTATAGAATATGTACTCGAATTGATTCCTATTTTACCAGATCAGAAAATTATAGTAAAATCGAAATCTATTGAAATATTAAACAAACATATTTCAAGAATTGAGAACGATGAAATTACCATATCTTCAAGTGCAAATCCTTTAATAAATGCAGCAACAATTATCTACGCGGTTTTGGAATCGGACAACACTTTACCTAAGATTAGTGGAGAAAGCTTATCAAGGATGGTCGGAGCATCTGGTCCTATGATAGGCATTATGTATAATAAATGGTATAAAGATCTCATTTCAAAAGCAAATTTTGAATTTAAAAACGCTCAACTAGGGGAATCCAGAAAAGCGATTTCACTTTATATTTTTGAGTTAGTAAAAGATAAAGAAATCAATACATCTGATATAGTTTCTCAGTTAAAAGAGATTATTAGTAATCCACATAGTCAGAAATTTAAGATTAAGGAACAAAAATTAATTCAAGCGCTTACAGAGCGAGAGATTAAAACATATAAAGATATGTTGAATAATTACCCTGAGACTTTTAATAAGTATTTTTCTGATTTGGTTAATATAATAAAGCTAATGATTGTTTCGATTAAGTTTCATAAAATCATTAAAGCTGATTTTTCTGCCGCTCATTTTGGAAGATTTTTAATGGAAAAGAATATTAATTTGTTTTTAACAGAAGCTCCTCTTTTTAAAACAATTTTACTTATTTTTAATTTTTTAAAAGAATCTAAGTATTCCAATTTATTTCCTATCATAACTAAAACTGAAACGCCCGGCACATCTAAAGAGACTAGAATTGATATAAAACGAAGAGATATTGTTGGAAGTCGAATAAAACTTTTTGTAATGGAAAATATTTATGAAGGTGTTTATTTAGACAAAAGTGACGGAATTATCAAATGTCCCAATTGCTTAAGAGAAGGTTTGAAAGTTAACACATTTTCTCCAAGAAAAAGAGCCAAAGAATTCCATCATTCACACGATATTACAAATGATGATTATATGCGTTATGATAGCAACGCGCTATACGATCTGTTTACAAAAATTCGAGGTAATCCTTATTTTTTACAAGAAATAATTAACCAAATGGAGAAAGAGAAAGTAATTTTAACATGTGCAAATCATCACAATATTATTCATACGCCTTATTTTATTTATTTTAAAAAACTCATTAATTGGGAAGATATACCTAATGAGTTTCCTTATAGAGATATATTTGATCTCCCAGCAGATATCATTCATTCGCTGATAATTATTTGTTTAGACAATTTTTATAAGACAAAAACAATAGATAAAGAAAATAGAAATGCAATAAAATTAAGGCTTATTTCTTTTTTAAAAAAAAGATATATTATTGATCGAATTTATGGAGGTGTTTGCCCTTGTTGTGGTGAATTCAACACTAAAGATCATTTACCTGTATTTGAATATAATCATTTGTATGAATTAAGTGAACTAAACTCAGAAGAAAGGGAAAAGAGAAAGAAAATTAAGATTCCAAAATTATTTGAATCGCTCTCATGCTCAGAAATTGTTAGAGAAATGGAGAAAAAATATAATAACGGTGGATATACTTGCAGGAATTGTCATTTTGTTATCCATGGTGATGTATCCAATATAGATGAAATTTTTGATGATGAAGACGTGGTTAAGAAAGTATTATACGATAAAGAAATCACATTAGAAAAGTTTAAACAGAATTTAGTTCATAATGGGTCAATTGAAGATATTTTAAAATCAGAAAAAGTAAGATATGAATCTGTTATAGAATATTTATTTGCTCTTTTCGAAATTTCGAGAAAAAAGCAAAGTGGCGTTACTCGTATGGATTTAGGGAAATATTTAGGATATAAAGAGTGCAGGCACATAATTGAGAGACGAGAATTTATGAAAGAATATGTAAAAGTTATTGCTGGTGGTAAGAATAGGGAGCCATTATATTTCCTCACATCTGAGGGGAATAATATTGTTCGTTTAATGTATTATTTTCAAGACTATTACAGAATTTTAAGATAAAAGAGAAATAATAGATTTTTATTATAGTTTATTCACGGAAATTGAAAGACCCCCGTCGATGATCAAATTTTGACCAGTAATATAATCGGCAGATGGCGAAGCTAAAAATAGGGCTGCCTCTGCAACCCATTTTGATTCACCAATCCTATCAATCGGAAGTTTAACTTTCCTGGTTTCTAAAAATTGGCGTATTATTTTTGGATCATTTTTATAAAGAGGTGTTAAAAACACGCCGGGCGATATAGCGTTTACGGTTATATTCTCGGCTCCTAATTCAAGTGCCCAAAGCTTTGTAAAAGCGATAAGTGTCGCTTTACTCGCGCTGTATAAGCCAAGAAATGGATTTAAACCATTTTCGGTGCCAGCACAAGAAGCTATATTAATTATTTTTCCAACGATTGGTTCAAATTGCTTTTGTCGTTTCATTTGCCTAAAAAAAGCCTTAGTCACGTTCCAAGCGCCTTTTACATTAATTGCCATTACTTTATCGTAATTTTCCTCTTTTGACTTCAAGGACGTATATAACCCACCGTCTATACCAGCGTTATTTACTAATAAATAAACATTATCAAATTTTTCGAAAACTTTTTCTCGCATTTCTTCAACTTGTGCCGAATTGCTAATGTCCGCTTTTGCTATCAAAACCTCTACTTTAAACTCTTTTAAAAGTATGTCACGCGTTTCCTCTAGACCTTTTTCGTTAATATCGTTGATAACGATATTTGCCCCCATGATAGCGAAAATTTTTGCCATTTCTCTTCCAAATCCACTACTTCCTGCCCCAGTAATTAAAGCAACTTTTCCTTCCAAAAATCTTTCTTTTATCACTTTAGAAACCTCCAATATATTTATCTTCCAAATAATCCCTTGCTCTTTTTGTAAAGTCCAATTATTTGCATAGCAAGAGGCGTCTCAAAAGCGATATCAACATCGATTACTGAAGCTTTCTTAGCATCAATAGCGCGTTGTAGCGCGGGTTTAATTTCCTCGGGTTTATCAACCTTTTCGCCAAAACATCCAAAACCTTCTGATATCTTGGCATAATTAGTTGGAGGAAAATCTACATCGCAATATCTTTTTGAAAAGGTGGATGTTTGATTTGATTTAATCATTCCCCAACAGCTATTGTTCGCAATAACTATAATAATCGGTAAACTTAAGCGTATAGCAGTGTCTAGTTCTTGTACATTGAACATAAAGCTTCCATCGCCCGTTATACACACTGTTAATTTATCCGGATTAGCCATTTGAGCGCTAATTGCATAAGGAATTCCCACTCCTAAATGGCCCATTGAGATGGGGTAGAATGTCCTTCTTGGAGGACGATTGAAGTTGCTTACTAATCCAAATGTAAACACCGCAATATCGCCACCGTCAATAACTAAGTTTGCATCGTCTGGGAGAAAACTTAATACTTCGTAAACCATTCGTTCAGGTTTCATTGGTAATTTGTCGTATTTTAATATTTTTTGAATCGTTAACGAGTCATTTTTACGATTTTCTTGTAAAACATCGTTCCAACTAGACCATTCCGAGATTTTATCTTTGGGTAGATTTTTCTCCATTTCCTCTAACAATTGATTTATAACAGCTTTACAATCGCCAACAATTCCGAGTTCAATTGGTCTATTTTTTCCGATTTCTTTGGGATCAATATCGACTTGTATTATTTTTTGATGTTGATTCCAAATAGGAGCCGCACCGTATAGTATCGAGTAATCCCATTTACATCCTAAAGAAACGACTACATCTGCTTCAGTTGCTGCTCTACGATAAGCGTTCGCAACTAAGTATGAACCTAAGTATGTTTTATTCTGACAATCAAGAGATCCAATCCCGTTTATAGTTGTCCCCGTAGGGATTTGATAAGTTTCAGATAATTTTATTAAGTCTTCAGAAGCTTCGGAGGCAATTAATCCTCCACCAGCAACAATTAAAGGCTTTTTTGCATTTTTTAAAAGCTCAATAGCTTGTTTTATTGCTTCAGGATTTCCTGTTGGTCTATAAATTGGTTGATATTTTTCCGCATCCAAAATATTCTTAAGGTCTTCATCTGCTGCATTTCTTACTAAAGCAGTCTCTCTCAACTCGAGAAAAACAGGTCCCCTTCTACCAGTCATCGCAGCTCTAATCGCTCTTTGAATGGCTCGCGGGATTTCGTACGGATCTTCTACGGAGATTTGTAATTTGGTTATTGGTTCCATTAATTTAATTTGATTCAATCCTCCTTGAAGAATACCCGTATCATCAAACATTCTCGCAATTTGAGCCCCTATTACTAACATAGGTATAGAATCGGCCCATGCTGCGGCAACAGCTGGAACTAGATGTGTTACTCCCGGACCTGCAGTTCCAAGACATACGCCTATTTTGCCCGTTGTTCTAGCCCATGCATCAGCCATATGCCCTGCTGCTTGTTCGTGTCTAACCATTACAGTATTAATCCCTTCTTTACGACCCCAACGTTCAATTGCGTCGTATATTCTAAGTAACTCCCCTCCAACAATTCCAAAAACTTTAGTTACTCCTTCTTTTAATAGACACTTGACTACTAAATCGCCACCATCAACTTTTTCTTTTTCCATATTTAAACCTTAGTTTAATTAAATGATAAATCTTGTTATAATAAAATAAAAAACAATAAATTTTTTTAAAAATCAATTAATTCGAGATAGAATCCTAAAACATTTATTGTATCAAGGTAATAAAAATTAACTTTTCCGACTTTACCTTCTTGAATAACTTTTATATTATATTTTCTATCAAAATTTTCTATTAAATTTTTAGCATTTTTCGTATAAACTCCTAAATGATGCAAACCTTCTTTTCCTTCTTTAAGAAATTTTGAATACAAGTGCTCTCCTTTTGAATCTATTACTTCCACTATTTCTAATTGTTTATCTCCCCAATTTTGCATAATTTTTTTTAATTTAAAACTTGCTTCTTTCCCTTTATAAGTTACAGTTGTGTTTTGTTCAATTATTTCTATTTTTGTTTTAAATTCAATTATGTTTTCTAAAATAAATTTAGTTTTTTCGATATCTTTTACAACTATACCAATTTGATCAAAACATCCTTGAATTTTTTCACAATCTTGACCAGATAACTTAGGCTCTGAAAGTAACTCAATAGACTCCTTTAAAACCTCTCTTGAAATATTTCGACGACACATATAATTTAATACTATACTCTTATATTTATAGTTGTTTTAAAATTATAATAAAAAGAGAAAATATAAAACAGAATATTCTTACAAAAACAGAATCTCTTTCTTTTATATAAGTTAAACTTCTAACAATTTCTTAAACCTTGTATAATTTCTTAAACTTTTTAATTAATAAATCTCGTTTAACTTCTTATACCTTCTTAAACATTTTCAAAATAATAGTTCTGAAATGGTTTTTACTTGGTAAAAATTCAAGATTTTCGGTAAAGAAATATTGTTCCAATAATTCAAATATCCGTATTTTTTCGGTTCTAAACTAGGCGTTTTTACCCATAATTTGCAGAAACCAAAATCTTGCTCAACATCAAATCCTTTATAGTCGTCTTTAACGAATAACCATATTTTCGAGAGATGAAATTTTTTGAATACATAATAATTTTCTTTTCATTTAAATGCTCCTTTATTTATTAAGAGGCTAAGAGGGATTCGAACCCTCGACTATAGAGTCACGGTCTACAATGTTTACCACTACACTATTAACCTCATAGTTAAAAATAAAGATAGGTATTAGCATGAGCAAAACACTGAGAAAATTTTTTGAGATGATTTATGCAAGCACTAGATATAGAAAGCGGTAATTTAGATATAACTACATTATTAAACTCACAATATAAAAAAAATTAGAAAGAAGATTTTAAATAGTTGTATTTGTTGTACATTAATTTATCAAAATCTTTTAATACTTCTTTTTTTAATTAAACTTCTAATTCTTTTCGTTTTTCACACACCATTTTTAATCATCATCTCTTATTGTTTTGGTCATTGATGTAAAATAAATTATTTAAATATTTTATTGAACATAACTCTTCTAAGCGGCCCACCACTAATTTCAAGAATCTAAGAACCTTATCATCTTCTTCTGACTCGATTATCGTATATAAAGAGTCCACTATCTTAGAAATTCCTGCAAAAACGGTAATTATTTCTAACAGATCCGTTTCTCTAGAGATAGGTTTTTTTAATAGGTTTTTGGCTAAATCGTGGTTAAAATAAGTAAAAATAGCACTAGCAATGCTATATAATTTCAATTTGACTATGCATAAATCTAAATTGCTCTTACTAAAAGCGTCGGAACGCTTAGAACTTTTTATCGTCTTTATTATACTAGGCGATTCGAGAAACTTGATCTCACTTTTCAAATCAGACATATTAAATAAAATTACCTGTGATTAAAATTAAGAAGATAAAATTAACGCAGTATTATATTTCTGAAGAGATAGAAGGTTTAATGATTTCAAAACTTTTTTTATTTTTATTTTGGTTAAATAAACGGCATTAAAGTTTAAATATAGACGATTAATATCTAATTTCTGAAATAAATCAAAAACAACCAAACGAATAATCCCGACAGAAAGACTAAACATAATTGATACAACGAATACCCAACATCTTCGCTAAATGCTTTACCAATAAACCCAAGGTCTGCTCTCGAAGGCGTTAAACCGATTAAAAGCGACACGCAAACCAAACCGCACCCGAGCACTACAAAGGGCACGTTATCGCGACTAATCGAGCCGTTTAGATCGGGATTGAAAAAAATAATGTGTAGGCAAAAAAAGAAAAGCCACGTTGAAAAAAACAACGGCGCTAATCCGATTAAAAACGCCTAACGAATAAGAAGAAAAAACTGATATAAAACAAAACGGGAGTTAAAATTAGTAAAAAAAAATAATAAGTAAAATAATTAGAGATTGTAAATGTAAGTTGCTAGGGCGTTAAAATCGTTTTCGAAGTCTTTTATGGGGTAGTCGGCTGGTAATAGGTTTGACCAATAATTGCTGTAAGAAAAGTTATAGTTAAAGTTGGAATCGAACTTTTTCGTGAACAAGTAAGAGGCGATCTCACTTAAGATTTCTTTTCTGGCGTGGTCTTCGATGTTAAGCGTTAGTTTCTTTCGGATGATGTGGTGACCGATTTCGTGAAATAGGCATCTGCTTTTTTGCTCGTTTAAAATAATCGATCCGTCTTCAAGTAAATAATAAGAATGGTCGGAAGAAGGGTTAAATGTAATTTGCACTTCTGGGAACCTTTCTTTAATATATGATTCTGCTTTACCATAATCTACGTCGTAATTAGCGTAAAATTTCTCCTTCATTGATTTTTCTTTTTCCAAATATTCTTCGTAGGCGCTAGTTTGCGAAACGTCAAACGTAGTACCAATTTTAAAGTGCATTACAAACGATTCCTTTTCTTCTCCTGCGTCTTCGTCTTTTTCGTTAATTTTCTTGGGGGCTGGAACTCTGATAGCTAAACCTTTTTCTCCTTTTAGTACGAAGTATCCCAGTTTTTTCCAATTTTCGAAGGAATTTAAGATTCCTACGTATTGTTTCATATCTCTTATCATTGCTTGTTCGCAAACAATAATAGAGTTCGTTAAACTGTATCTGTGAACCATTTCAAAATTAGGAAAAATACCGATAATTTCTTTCAGTGTTTTTTTAGATAAAAAATTAGTGTATAGTTCCTTTAGTTCTTTTTCTGTTTCGATTCGTTTTTGTTTTGCTTCTGCTTTTGCTTCCCCCAATAGGTCGGAAATTTCCGAAACGATAGATTCGCTAGGGTAGGCGTTTAAAATAAATCCGTTACTATATTTAATTAAATTATCTGCTAACAGTTTTTTTATTTGATCGAATTTTTTTTTAGGAACGAAGTTTTTAAGATTTAGTTTAAAAGTGTCGTTCCTATTCTGCTCTACTACAAAAAATTGTTCTTGTATCATAAATAAATAAAGGAATAGTATGTTTAAATAAAAAAAGAGACATTAAAATTAGTGAAAATAAAAAAAGAAAAAAAGAAAATTAATTCTATCGGGAGAATTTTTTTTATTTTTAGAATGAACCTAATGAGCCTTTTTTTAATTCTCTATAATTGATGGAAAGTTAAAAATCTTTCATTTATAACCGACAAAAATTCTCTCTATCCCATTTCAAAATATGTCGGATTCTTCAAACGAGAATATAACCAGTAAAAACTACTTTTTTTATACC
>Ga0315284_10003214_pt1 | contig 23162 bp, 23 predicted proteins | sample YL17G09_16_MG_FD_203696 | JGI IMG/M metagenome (GOLD analysis project Ga0315284, IMG submission 203696) | Sediment microbial communities from Yellowstone Lake, YNP, Wyoming, USA - YL17G09_16 | ecosystem: Environmental > Aquatic > Freshwater > Lake > Sediment | place: USA: Wyoming | collected... | reverse complement strand
TGCGGCGCGTTTCACCAAATTGTACCGTCAGCTCCTCCCCGAAGGCTGTTCGTGAAGGGGAAGAGTATTACGGAGTTTGTCGCGCATCCCCCGCCACGCTTCTTTGAAGATCGGCCTGCTGCTGAATCAGACTTTGTTGGGACCTCCCTACCGCTGTGAAGAAGAAACCGAGGAGCTTCGCGAGGAATGGAACTGCCCTGGCACTCGTCATCGGCGGAGTGGTTGTCATATCAATCGTATCCGTCAGGAAACTCATGCAGGCGGCAACGCTTGTTCTCGTGGCATTTGCCCTGGTCACGAACTGGCGTCAATACGTTCTTCAAGGCACGAATGGATGGTTGTACTATCGCGAGACCCTACAGTGTTTCGTCAAAAAGTTGCCCGACAACACATCCGCGATCTCCAAAGCAGACAGCGTATGCAAGTCTGCCGGGACGAGGCTGACAGTTGTAACGGTGCCGAGCTCAATTGAGGTCTACCCAGAGTACCTCCTGCATTTCGATCCGCCGATTGCTGACATTTGGTGGGCGCGAAGTGGCATAGTCAAGAGAATAAGATCTGCGGGAGTGGACTACATTGATCTACTGCCCGCATTCCGGGAGGAAAAGAAGAAGTCAGTCTTGTATGAAAAGTTAGACACGCACTGGAGTTCGGCAGCAAGTTGTCTATCTGCAAAGATAGTAGCTGAGCATTTGAACGCGGCAGGCCTGTCGGGTCCCAATCGATATCGTTTGAAGGATAGCACAGCCCAGTTCAATCCGGACTTGTACAGGATCAAGTTTGACAATGATACGTTTCTCGCTATCACACCAATCCGGGTCGTGGTTCCTGAGACCATATCCGACGATAGCAGCCGAATTCTTGTTATTGGTGATTCGCATACGGCGCTATTCATGAATTCCAATGCCCACTTTGCTGCCCACGTCGAACTTTACACCGGATGCAAGGTTGATTGCTTCCGAATCATAAATGGTGGCGTGCTAGGGTTTGAGAAACTCAAGGAACTTCTGAACAAGGGCGTTCTCAGAAAGTACAAACGCGTGGTGTGGATATTTGCAGATAGGGCATTCATGTTTCCCTTCGAAACAGAGTGATTTCGAATGGGTGCGCCGCGTCACGGTTCGGAGCAACGCACAGATTGGCCGTTTGAGAAGGTCCTTCGCGCACTTGGGACTTGATGCCCGAGGTATCAATGAATAACTTCCTGCACATTATCATCACAGAATTCAATCTCCGCAGGGATTGGAAGAACGACAAGAATGGCCAAGTCGTGAGGAATGAAGCTTGGATGCAGAAGAGAATGAAGTTGTTCACCAACTTCTGCTTTCCATCTATCGAGAATCAGACCATCAAGGATTTCTTCTGGTTGGTGTACTTCGATACCGAAACAGAAACCAAATATAGAAACGCAATCGACGGCCTGAGAGGACGAGGGAAGTTTTTTGTCCCGAAGTACGTCGATGGTCATGACGGGTTCCAACGGAGCTTTAAGGAAGACATCCGCTCGTTATTCCATGAGGGCACGCGACATGTGATAACAACCGATATTGACAATGACGATTGTTTCAACATCCGTGCCGTTGAGCGTATACAGGCATGCTTCAACGGACAGGCGTTCGAGGTTGTCAACTTCCACAACGGGATTTGTTTGCAGATCGAGCCCAAGGTGAGGATCGCAAGAATGTACAACTCGTCGAGTCCTTTCATCTCCGTGATATCGGAAATCGACCAGGCCGGTTGTTTCAAAGACATTCGCGATGAGGAACACCAGAATTGGGAGAAGAAGTTTCCTATTCATCAGATCACCGACGACCAGTACTGGCTCCAAGTCATTCATGGTTCGAATATGATGAACACGTTCAGAGGCAGGCCAGTACGCAGTTTGGGCATTCTCAAAAAGTTCTCCGTTGATCCGGCGAAGATTGACGCTGCCTCATATCAGTTCGGCCGGGAGATGGTGAAGTACTTGCTCTCGGGCGTGTATCGCAAGACAATAGGGCGTCTGCGTGCGTCCCAACTCAACTGAGTCAGCGCGAAAACCAAGGAACAGCCACAGGAATACCATCCTATGCACCTCGGAAATTTCATCTTCAAGAACAAAGAGTACTTCGAGAAGTCAGAATTAGCCGCAAAGCTCGCCTCGGCGATCGCGCTTCGAGGCTACCGTTGCAGCGCGACGGATTGCTCCTCAGAAACGAAGTTCAACATCGGCTACGCCCTATCGAGCGAGAAGGAAACCCGCGAGTTTCAGGCGATCAATAGACGGTTGGAGAGCTATATCGGCACGGGACCCATTGGACCCAACAAGTACTGGGAATATCCGTGGGTGATTTCGAACTTGAAGCTCGAAGGAAGGATGAGAGTTCTGGACGCGGGGTGTGGCAGGTCGCCGATCCAATTCTTCTTGTTTGGTATGGGTCACGAGGTGCATGGTATCGATCCCAATGTCGACGCCCGCTGGCATGGCATAAGTAACAAACTGGCAAAACGCTTCGGGGCGAAGATCACGTACCGAGCCGACAGCATAGGGGCGATCGGATATCCCGACGAATCGTTTGACCGAGTGTGCTGTGTATCGGTGCTGGAGCATTGCCGCAAGGAGCCTTGCCCCAATGAAAAAATGGCAAAGCAGACTGCCGACGATAGAACGCTGCAAAAGAATATGATGAAAGAAATGGTACGCGTCCTGAGGCCCGGCGGCCTGCTCGTCGTCACGGTGGATTTCAACTTTCCAAGGTCCGACTGTGTGCTGGAATCGAACGTCGATGTTCACAGCCTTCTCAGCATTGAGGGCGTCGAACTGTATGGAAAAAGGACCTCAGAGAAATTCTACAATGAACCAGACTTCGACGTACAGGCGCTCTACGCGAACGCCGATATTGACATATGCAATTATATGAGCACGCTGCAAACGTCGGTTGGGTTCGTCTTGAGAAAATTGTGAGAAAGGCCGTTCGGATTTCTACCCAATGAACGGGACTCAACCATTGGAGCCGCGCGATTTCGACATTGTCTTCCTAGCTCCGCCCGCTATCGGCAATGTGATTGAGCTTCTGTACTCAGTGGAGTACTGCCTCTCACGCGGCGTCCGCGCGGGCATATTCGCGCCGGGGCTTTCCCCATCGTTTGCGCAGTACCTGACTGACTGCTACGGTCCGGAAACGGTCCTAAACTCGATTGCTGCGACGAGTACGCGGCACTTGGTCCACCATTTTGTCGGACCAAGGCCCGAAGAGATCTCGTACAAGTACTACTTCTACTTGTGCCCGGATGCCACGAGCTGTTCATGCCGAAGCGAAACCGAAATGGGCCTCGATATTGTTAAGGCGCTCTTCCCTTCAGATCCCAATCCAGAGGCGCTCCTTCACTTGAGGGAACGAGAGCCAGACAACGCAAAAGTCAACCATCCAGAGAACCTCTACGCTATCTATCCCGGCTGCGGTTCGAAGAACACAAATCGACGTTGGCCGCATTACCGGGAATTGATGCGCGTTCTTGGCGAAGAACAGTGTATTGTTCTGGGCGGGGCAGAGGACCTTGACTACCGCGACTCGTTCGTGTATCCGCGATGGGTATCAAAGGTAGTTCCCCAGCAAGTGCTCAATCGACGCCCATTCTGGAAATCGTGCAAGAGATTGGGCCTGCTCCGGTCTCATGCGCATTTTCTCGGCATTGAGAAGCGGAACCTTTCATTCTTCGACGTCTTCTCATGGGCTGAAATGGTGTATTTGTTTCGGAGATGCAAGGGTTTCGTCGGCAATGATGGCGGGATCATGCATTTGGCTGCTGCGGCGGGGGCCAAGGGCGTGGCGATTTTTGGGCCCACGGCAGTGGCAAAGAATCGGCCACTGAATTCTCGTGTAGCTTCGCTCTCCTTGGCGTACGATTGCGAACCATGTCAATTTTGTGTTAATGGGAAGATAGCGATGTCCTGGGGATTCAGCAATTGCCCGTACGAATTGCGCTGCTTGCAGGACTTGAGTGTTGAACAAGTCGTGAGCTGCGTGACCAAATGGACCTGAGTAACATGCTTGGTCAGCCCCAATTGCCGGTGAAGAAGCGCAATAGCAAGAGCGTGCTTGTAATTGACAGATGCTCGGCGGAGGGCCACCATTCTATTTACATGAGCATGTCGGTTGCGGCGCTCGCTTCCGCCGGGTATCAGGTTTACGTTTCCTGGCTCGATGGAAATGCACTGCGGGCTTCCCTCAGAGAAGAACTTCTCAATAGGATAACCTTCCTGCCAGAGTGTCGCGGGCTCCACTGGCACTTGACATTGACAGTCGTGAATGCGCTCAACAGAATCGCGCTCGGAAAGCGTGCACGCGAAGATTGGCCCAATGATTTTACGACGTTGCTGCTATGTCGCTCATTCGGGAAATTCATCGGATCGCCTTCGACGCCTGTGTTCTTCCCCTATCTCGACGCGATTCTGCCGACCGTCTCTCCGCACATCTCAAAGTGGCTCTTCCCCGCGCGATGGTGCGGGATCTTCATGCACCCCAGCAGACTTTCGCGGGGAAACCTGCCCGCGAACAAAATCGAGACGCTCGCACGGCGCGAGGCGAACTTTGGTCTCTCAACGTGCAAGTCGGTATTGGTCTTTGCGAGGATGTGCGTTACAGAGCTCGGCAACAAGTATCCGCGTGTTTGCTTCAACAAACTGCCGGAATTGATTGTCACCGAGACCGGATGTTCATCACTGTCCGAATCAATAAGGAAGACTGCTGGGTCACGAACGGTATTCGGGTTTGTGGGTGGACTTGGAAAGAACAAGAATTTCAAGCTATTCCTCGATTCTGCGAAACTCCTTCCACCCGACCGATTCATGATTGCCGCTGTGGGACACTTGCCCCCAGGGCAGTACAGCAGTAGCGAGATTGAGGATATGGACCTCAAACGCAGAGGCTTGTCTGAGAACAACGTCCTCAGGCTGGACTATCGAATTCAGACCGAGGACGAGTTCAATGCCATTCTCGGTTCTTTCGACATTGTCTTCTTGGTGTACGACAGTCATCCTTTCAGCAGCAACATTCTGGCCAAGGCCATCGCGCTGAGAAAGGCCGTTCTTGTACCCTCGTTCGGAGCGATGTGCGAACTGGTCATTGAAAACAAGTGGCAGGCCGCGTGCGAACCGACAACAGCGTCTGTTTGCGGGACGGTCCAGAGAATTGCACGAGAGTTTCGAATCGACGACAAGGCGCACGCGGAATACGTCGGAACAAACGGCATCAAGACGTTCTCCTCAGCGATCATCGAGTGCGTCGAAGCTGCAAGCTGTCAACGCAGGGCGAATTCGCATCCATCCCACTCATGACAGGGGCTTGAGCATGTCAGAGATCCAGCGACCCAAAGGAATCTGGAAGTTGTTCGTTCACCTGACCGGCGTTCCGTCGAGACGCTGGCATCAGACCGCTCTCTACCACAAAGAGTTCCACATAAACCAGGTCTTAAGGTTGCTTCGCGGCACGACCTACCTGGAGATTGGGGTTCGAGACGGAGACTGCTTCCACAAGATTCGTGCTCCGCGAAAGATCGGAGTTGATCCAGTTCGACAGCGTTTTCAGCAACTGGCTTCGAACGAGAACTACTTCGAAATGACATCCGACGACTTCTTCCGTGATCGGGCCAACGAGGTCCTTCGTGATGACAAAGTGGACGTCGCGCTGGTTGACGGGCTTCACGAGTTCAAGCAGACGCTCCAGGATATCCTCAACATCGAGAAGTTCATGAAGCCGCATGGAGTGGTGTTCGTCCACGATTGTGACCCTCCGAGCAGAGCTCGCAGCGAAGTGCGTGACGGCGGCCGCTGGTTTGGTGACGTGTGGAAAGTCCCTTTCTATCTCAAGAAATGTAGACCCGACCTGCAGTTCTACACGCTGAATTGCGATACCGGACTCGGACGCATATCCGGATTTAGCCCTCGCAGAGCAGTGCCGGTTGCGACTCGCGAGCTGATTGACGAAGTTGGGTGCTGCGACTACAGCGTCTTCGAGCGGGGCCGCGAGGCAACTCTTCGATTGCATTCCCCACTGCTCGCCGCTCTCAAGTACTTCTGTCGGCGACCGTGAGATCGGGCACGGTTACCCACCACCTCGGTGCGGACTTCACCGACAACACCCCCGCTAACGATTACCATGGTATCGATCGTCATTCCTCTTCACAATTGCGAATCCTTCATAAAGCAGGCGATAGAGAGCTGCCTCTCTCAGACCTATCGCGAAATTGAAGTCATCATAGTTGACGATGGCTCCGTGGACAAGGGGTTGGAGATCGCGAAAATGTTCGGCGACCGGGTGCAGTGTCATGCCGGGCCAAACCGAGGCGGATCGGCCGCGCGAAATCGCGGAATCGCGTCGGCCCGCGGCGAATTCCTCGTCTTTCTCGATGCCGACGACTACCTTGTCGAGAACGCCATCGAGGTACAACTCAATATTTCTGCGCAGTTTACAGAAGAACAACGAACAATCGCGTACGGCAATGCGCGCAAGGTTGACGTGTATGGAAATCCTATCGGCGATCTCGATTTCGCGGTCCACCCGAAGGACATGGATCCTGTCTTGGTGATGCTGACGAAGAATCCCGTCACCACATGTCCGCTGCACCGCAGAAAGTTCCTAGAGGATGTGGGGGGATTCGACGAGACATTGCCTCGGGGTCAGGAGAGCGATCTGCACCTTCGACTCGCGCTTGCCGGCGTGAAGTTCTTCCATCATCCCGACATTGTCTACTACTACCGGCAGCATCAATCGGCGCATAGAATCACCGATGGGGTTGCGTCGCGATTCGGTCGGACATTCGGACTCGACTATGTCAAGAAACGTCATGGGCAGCTTCGCAAGAAGTTCGGTGAGGAGCTTCCGTTGCCGATTGCGCATGCCCTGTCGCAGCACTACTGGCGAGAGGGTCGGGCAATTCTGCGTGAGGGGTATCCGGACATCGCGCGGGAATGCTTCGTCGAGGCACGGGCGCTCGGGAAGAGTCGGTACATTGCAGGTGAGTGGCAGTATCGCGCGATTTGTGGGTTTATTGGCCCTTTCAGGGCGGAGAAGCTATGCGGTCTGCTAAGGCGGCCGACGACCACGGCACAGTCTGACAAATGCGAGCGGTCTGGCCCAATCTCATGAACCGAGACGACAAGAAAACACTCACCACGAAGACGCTGAGCCTTCTTTCCGTCATGGGAATAGTTTTAGCCAACCGTTTTGGAGTTGTCGGCAGCAGCATCGCCTATGGCATACTGCTAGTCTACGCGTCAAGGGGGGTCGCGCAAACACTGAAAGCACTGTCCGTCTCAGTTCTTATTGTCTATGCGAACCTGGCAATAGCACGTGGAAACTTCGTTGCGAGTGGCATGCGATTCGCTTTGGTCGCAGTCCTGCTCTTCAAGGTGGTCCGGGCCGTGCGTTCTCGCAGAAAGAGTCTGCTTTCCCCATTTTTTGTCCGCGCGCTTGTCTTGTTTTCTCTCGTCTGCATGGTATTCGCGTTCATCCAGGGTTACCAATTCAATATTGCGGCCTCAAAGCTCCTGACCTTTGCCGCGGGTGTTGTCGCTCTTCTATGTGCTGGGAGCACAGCAAAGGCGCTCCCCAAACGAGACATCGTTGCATGGGCTGAGACCCTCGCCATGTACGTCATCGGCGGCACCTTCGCCATCCTCTCTTTCGCTCGTTCGTACGCATATTTTGCGGTATCGGAGACCGGTGTTCGGGGGCTCAGGGGGCCATTCTCTCATCCGAACTCGATGTCTCTGATCGCCGGGCTTCTGGCAACATTCCTATTTAGTGTGTTGCTGTTCGATCAGGAGTTGTCCAACGGAAAAAGACGGCTTCTTGCGCTGGAATCCATAATACTTGTAGCGATCGTATACCTGAGTCAAGGCCGGTCTGGCATGTTCGGCGTGATGGCCGGTTTGGCAAGCGGACTGGCAATCGCGATTTTCGGTCTGAGGCCTGCCCTGTCGAGTGTGCGAACCGCGGTGAAGAGAGAACGACTGATCTTCGCGACGGCCGGGATATCTTTTCTCGTTATTGTTTTCGATTCGCTCACGGCACGATTGGTTTCAAGGAGCGCAGAGTCGTTCATCATGAAAGGAAAGACCGAACAAACGGTCGGCCTGTCCGCCATGTACAGCAGTCGATCGGATATTGTTGCGACGTCATGGAACAACTTCCTTGAGAATCCGATTGCAGGCATCGGATTTGGCACTTCTAGGAGTGAACAGTACGGCGCCAAGACGAATTCATTCGCCGCCCCGATTGAGAAGGGATTTCTCCCTACAGCCATCTTGGAGGAGACCGGCATCATAGGCGCTGTTCTTTTCTGTTGGTTCCTATTTCTCCTATACAAATACATGTTCAAGCGCAGGTACTTCGTCGCGATTTGCTGTCTGACTGCATTCATATTCGTCAACATGGGTGAAGTGACGATGTTCTCCATTGGCGGCCTGGGTGTTCTGGGTTGGCTCATCGTCGCTCTCGGAATGCAACAGGGTCGCACGGAAGATGCCCCCAAATCTGTTCCCGTCGCCGTCACGTAGGAATCTCCCAGGCTGCATGCGATGCGAATAGCCCAAATTGGCCCCCGGATCGACGATGAGTCAAGCGGCGTTGGCTTGGCTGTTCGAATGCTGTGCGACGAGATGGTCAAGCGCGGCAACGCCGTTGAACTGCACCTCATTGAGCCCGTGCACGAGTGCGTTCGAAACGGGAAGTACTCAGTCCATTCGTATCACCCATGGCCGGTTGCGGGAAAATTCGGCTTTGCTCCAAAAGCGATGTCTGGGCTACGAGCCGCATGTGGGCGCTCCGACATACTCCACAGCAATAGCCTTTGGCTTTATGTGAACCAGATCCCAGCTACGGCGATCCAGCATACTAACTGCAAACTCATTATCAGCAGTCATGGCATGCTCTCTTCGTGGGCGCTCGCGCGGTCGAGCATCTTCAAGAAGGTCCTTTGGGGCGTAGGACAGCACAAGACCCTCCTGAGAGCTGCCTGCCTGCATGCCACCTCACAGTTTGAGTACAGGGAGATTCGAAATGTCGGCCTGCGATCGCCGGTGGCGGTTATCCCATATGGCGTAGAAATGCCTCCAGAGATCCAATGGAGCCAGGACGGGAAATTGCGTAGGCTGCTGTTTCTGTCGCGTATTCACCCCAAGAAGGGCGTTGATGCCCTTCTGAAGTGCTGGAGCATTCTCCAATCCAAGCATGCGGACTGGGAACTTGCTATCGTGGGCCCAGACGACGGCGGATACCGAGACCAATACAAGTCCCTCGCGTCAAGCAGCGGCCTCCAACGTGTGTCGTTTCATGACGCCGTTCATGGTAAGGAGAAGATCGAAAGATTCAGCTCCTCCGAGCTTTACGTTCTCCCAACGCATAGCGAAAACTTCGCGTTCACCGTCGCGGAATCCTTGTCGTGTGGCGTTCCGGTGATCACAACAACAGGCGCTCCCTGGCAGGGCCTGGTGGAGCATCGGTGCGGTTGGTGGATTGATATGAGTGTTGAGGCTCTGACGGACTGCCTTGACAAGGCGATGCGACTCTCAAGCGAAGAGCTACGCGACATGGGTGCGCGCGGCCGACAGTGGATGCAGCGGGACTTCGCGTGGCCGACCGTTGCGGGAAAGATGCTAACCACGTACGAGTGGGTCTTGCATGGCGGGAATCGGCCTGAATGGATTCAGATTGACTAATAGGATGATCGCCGATCTCCCAAAGCGATCAAGCATGCTTAACGACACCACTCCCGTCATCCTGACGCTCAACGAGGAATCCAATATCGGCCGTTCCCTCGAGGGGCTGCGCTGGGCGAAGCGCGTGGTCATTCTCGACAGCGTGAGTTCCGACAAGACAAAGGCGATCTCCGAGTCATTCCCCAACGTCAAATTCATCGAGCGTCCCTTCGATTCTCATGCGGAGCAATGGAATCATGCGGTCTTTGAGACAGGCATCGAAACCCCGTGGATTCTTGCGCTCGATGCCGATTACATGGTTGGTGACAAACTCATGGCGGAAATCGAGACGCTCGATCCGGCTGATGGAATTTCGTGTTTCTTCGCGAGATTTGCGTTTGCGATTCATGGACGCGTACTTCCCGGGTCGCTGTATCCGTCAATCGCGGTGCTCTTTCGAAGAGACCGGTGTCGGTATGTGCAGGACGGGCATACACAGCGGTTGTCTTTTCCCGGCAGGAGCGACTGGCTGCACACACCCATCGTGCTTGACGATCGCAAAAGTGTGATGCACTGGATTTCGTCTCAATCCCGGTACGCCCGATTGGAAGCGGAGAAGTTGCTCTCAACGCCAAGAGCAGAACTGCCCAGCTCCGACCGAATTCGGCTGTTGCGGGTTGTTGCACCGTTCGTGGTGTTGGGATACACTGCACTTGTCAAGAGGTGCTTGTTCGCCGGCAGGGCGGGCTTGTTCTACATGGTTCAGCGCGTCTGTTTTGAGTGCATGCTCTCCCTATGCCTGCTTGAACACGATCTGACGCATCCCGCTGCGAAGACTTAGTGCGGAGCCGACGAGCGAGGACACAAACAAGAATATGGCACCGACGCACACAGACACGACTCGTTCCGATACTGTTGATCTGAGCACCTACGACAACTCGTTCTACAAGCCGGGCCCAGCTTGGAAACGGCTATTGTGGTACGCGGTCAGTGTCCTGGTGTTTGAGACTCCCGTACCATTGCCGTCACGAATCAAGGCAGCCGTTCTCGCGCTATTCGGGTGCGAAGTCGGCCTTCATGTGACTGTCAAGCCCGGGGTAAAGATTAAGTATCCGTGGTTTCTCTCCATTGGGAACAACACCTGGCTGGGCGAGCGTTGCTGGATCGACAATCTCGCCAAAGTAACCATTGGCAGCAATGTCTGCATTTCACAAGGCGCGCTTCTGTTGACGGGGAATCACGACTACGCGAAGAAGACATTCGACCTGGTGGTCGCGGGGATCACCTTGGAGGATGGCGTCTGGGTGGGGGCGCGGGCGGTGGTATGCCCTGGGCGCACTATGCGATCGCACGCGGTACTTTCGGCAGGTTCCGTTCTGACAAGAGACGCTGAGGTACACGGCGTGTATCAAGGAAATCCCGCGGTGTTGGTGCGGAAGCGTGCGATTGGCGGCTCCCCGGATGCGCGATAGCGATTCTTCCCATAGAGTGCTATTGACTGGAGCGACAGGTTTTGTCGGCTCTCAGGTGCTCAGGGTCCTTCAGGACGCCGGATATCGATGCCGCGTGGTGGTCCGGCAACCGAAGGATCTTGTTGCGCCCCTCGCGACGAAAACCGAAGTCCTTGAGGGTGACCTTCTCGACGAAAGTCGCCACAGCGCATGGGTTGACGGATGTACACACGTTGTCCATGCAGCCGCGTATCTCCACCAACGGCGCGCAATCGATGACGAGCAGAGAGAGCTGTATCACCGCGTCAACACCGTCGCCACACTTTCGCTCGCGCAGCAGGCACTATCGCGAGGCGTCGCACGATTCGTCTTCCTGAGCTCCGTCAAGGTCATGGGCGAACTCGCGGGCAGGGGGGTGCCGTGCGCCGAGAATGTCCCGCCGGCACCAACCGACGCGTACGGCAGCAGCAAGCTTGCGGCCGAAGCAGGACTGAAGAGTCTCTTTACCGCGCAAGCAGGCACATCCTGCGTAACGCTCCGTCTTCCCATGGTGTACGGGCCTGGGGCAAAAGGCAACCCGCTCCTGATGATGCGCGCGGCCAGAAGGGGGTTGCGGCTCCCAATCGCAAATGTCACGTCTCTGCGGAGCATGGCTTATGTGGGCAACATCAGTTCGGCGGTCCGTGCCGTGCTCGATCGCAAGCCATCAGTCGCACCATTCGCAGCGTACTTTCTGACCGACGGCGTTGACTATACAAGCAGGGAATTCTACGACAATATCTTTCATTCAATGCATCCGGGAGGATCGGGCACCTTCGGGTGTCCGTTTTTGTTTCTGAAACTCGCCTCCTTGGTTCCGGGGATGGGAAGCGCACTCTCGCGCCTTACCGAGAGCTACCGGTTCTCGTCCGATCGATTCCAGGCTGATTACGATTGGAGTGCGCCGTATACGCTCGCGCAAGGCGTGACCGAAATGGTTGGCGAGTATCTCCGCCGTCACGAGGCATCCGCGTGAAGATTCTCTTCCTCAATCAGATGTTCTATCCGGAGACTGCGGCGGTGGCGCAGCATCTCACGGACCTGGCACAGGCCCTGTCTGCGCGGGGTCACACCGTCACGGTCATTGCCGGGCGCTCCGGGTACAACGATCCTACCATACAGTATGCCGCGAAAGAACGCCTTGCCCAGATTGACATACGTCGTGTTTCGTCAGGACGGTTCCCAAAGAATAATCTGGTCGGTCGTATCGCAGGGGCGTTCCTGTTCTTCTTCAACGTGACGTTAGGCGCGATGTTTGCCGGGCGTCAGGATGTTGTTGTGGGAATGACGAATCCGCCGCTCATCTCAGTTGTTGCTGCCCTATTCTGTATTGTCAGAGGCGGGCGATTTGTGTACTGGGTGATGGACCTTAATCCCGATGAGGCAATCGCTGCCGGAGTGCTGCGGCAGAGGTCAATCGCGGCATGGGTGCTCGAACAGGTCTCCCGCTTCACATTGCGTACTGCGTCGAAGATCATCGCTCTCGATGCATTCATGGCAGAACGTGTGGCGCGTAAGATCGGGTCTTCGTCTACCATTGAGGTTGTCTCTCCCTGGTCACCGCACGGCCACATCCGACCGATCGCTCACGCGGAAAACCAGTTCAGGAATGAACACCGACTGCAGAAGAAATTTGTTGTGATGTACTCGGGCAATCACAGCTTGTGCCATCCTCTTGACACCATGCTCCAAGCTGCCCTGGCGCTGAGTGAAGATCCCAGTGTTGTCTTTGTCTTCATCGGTGATGGCGTTCGGGCGCGCGATGTTGCCGTTTTTCGATCGCTGCACGGGCTCACAAACATTGTGCAGCTTCCGTACCAGGTAATCGACAAGATCGCGTACTCGCTATCGGCTGCAGATCTTCACGTGGTCACCATGGGTGATCGCTATGTTGGCATTGTTCACCCGAGCAAGATCTACGGGATCCTCGCGGTGGGGCGTCCGTTCATCTATGTCGGTCCGCGCGCGAGCGCCATTGCGGCCCTCGTGCGTGAGACTGGCTTGGGCCTCTGTGTGGACCACGGAGACGTCGACAGTTTTGTCAATGGCGTGAAGCGGTTTCGCGACCAGCCAATTGTTGAGTCGTCCGAACTGAGTGCGCGAATGACCGCATACGGCAAAGACCACTTTGGTGCGGAAGTGATCCTGCCGCGTTTCGTTAATCTTCTTGAGGAAGTCGGTGCCCATGGATGAGTCTCCGACAAAGGATCGTCGGTTGCGTGATTTCGGCGTAAACATTTCCTGCTACTTTGGAGATTACCGTCTGGCGAAGGCCGCATGCGCGAGCATCCGCTATTTCATGGGGGATGTGCCGATCTGTCTCATCATCGATGGTTCCTGGGAGCCGCGCGAGTTGATCAGGACGTATGGCGTCAAGTTCATCAACAAGCGGAACGTCAAAGACCAGGAACTGAAGAGAGAGAGCTTCGGCTACGGCTATACAAAAATGATTGAGTTCTGGGAGAGTCCGTTTGAGAGATTCCTTCAGATTGATGCCGATTGCGTGGTGTGGGGCGATCTCTCGGTGTATGCCGACTTCGACAACTACGATGCCATCATAACCGCGCCGGAGTCCGGGTATTCGCAGAAACAAGTTGATCATCTCTTCTTTGACACCCGCAAGGCAGAAGCCCTTCTGCCGGGGTTTCGGTGGCAAGACTGTCGTTGCGGGGCGGGCAGTTACTTTGCCGGAACCGGCGTAATTGATATGAGGGAGTACTTCGACATGTTGGCTCTGAGCCGACGCGACCGGCGTTTCTTCTTCCCGGGCGAACAGGGAATGCTCAACCTGCTGCTCTGGCGTTCTGCGCAGCTTGGCAGGCTGCGCGTTTCGACGGCAGACTACCAGGTCGTACCCATCGAACATACGAACGATGAGATGCGGAAGCAGTTTCCTTTTAAGAACGGAGTACCTGTTGTCTCCGGCGGCCCGAAACTGATACACTGGGGCGGCGGGAAGAATCTGGCGCTTGACAAACAGCCCTATATCGAGCCGCTCACGTTCTTTCGTAGAAGATTCCTGTTCGATTCGGGAGCGTGCGAGACAGATGAGCAAGCCGACAAACTTCTGGCACGCGAAGACCGAGTTGTCGACTACTACTGTCGAGCTAGGTTTATTCCTTTGAAGGCAAAGGGATTTGTTCGTTCGCTGATCGTGAAATGCGGCGTGATGAAACCTGATCCACGAGCTGCTGGACCAGTTGCAGCCTGATTTCTCAGAGACGGGGATTCCGGTGGGCCAGGAGCCCCACATTCTCTTCGATGCAACGTGCGTCGTGCCTACAGGCAAAGGGGCGAGCGTCCATGCCCTTGCTGTGCTCGCCCATCTCGCCAGTATGCAGCTTGCAGTCCGCATGACTGCCTTGCTGCGAGAGGAGATGCGTGGTCGAACTGGACCACTTGCGGGCGTGGAATTCAAGCATGTTGCGGTCGGTTCCTCGCTCTTGTGGCGAATGTGGACCCTTCCTGCCATCGTTCGACAAATGCGCCCGTCTGTTCTCCACATCTTCGGTGAGACGCCGCTCGGGCCAGTCCCCGTGCCATTCACGCTGTCGGTTCATGAGCTGCCCCACTTGTATCGCAAGTATTCCAGGAGCAGGCCGGCGGGAACGCGAGAGATCGCAAGTTCACTCGGCAATCTTCTTCTCCCGTCGACATGCCGCAGGGCGGGCGGAATTGTTGCCCTTTCCAGATCGACGGCGTCGGACCTCATCAGGTCCTACCGGGTGAAGCCGAATCGCATCGGGGTCGCGTATCCTGCGGCCGATTCGAGGTTCTTTGAAACTAACCCGGACTCGAACACGCGGACGCTGGACGCGCTTACTAAGCCGTATATTCTGACATTTGCGACAAACGATCCGCGGGAGTTGCCCAATCACGCAATTCGAGCATTTGTGAAAGTCGCCGACCGGATTCCTCATTGTCTCGTGATTGCCGGTCGCTGTCCCGAAGCTTTACGCACGCGCCTGATTGACAGTGTCCCGAGTGAGCTAAGTGCAGATCGTATTCACTTCACCGGGTTTCTCCGCGACGAAGAGCTGCCGACCCTCTATCGCAACTCAGCAGTCTACCTTGAGCTGTCAGCCTACGAAGGCTTCGGTCTGCAAGCCTGTGAAGCGATGGCTTCCGGGACGCCCGTGATCGCCTCGAATGTTTCATCGCTTCCAGAAGTGGTTGGTGATGCGGGCATTCTGGTCGAGAACGGCGACACTCAGAAACTTGCATCGACAATCGTGTCCCTTGTAACCGACCCGCAGGAAGCTGCTCGGCGGAGTGCTCTCGGACGTGCGCAGGCGTCAAAATTTTCATGGCCGCATTGTGCAGATGAGACTTGGCGAGTCATTCGAGGCGTCATAGACGAAAAGAAGGCCCGTACCTGAATGGCAGCAGCAACTCGCCGGAATGTCTTTCTCGTCACGAACCATCCATCCCCGCACCTTGCCGGTCTCTTCGCGTATCTCGAAGAACGAGGCGAACTGCATCTTCTCCTCCAATGGGACACCGATCCCGAACGCGATTGGCCCCCCTATCCTGTAAAAGCACGAAGTATCGCCTACGAGTCCTCTCGCGTCAGTACACTCAGGTTCTTCGCCAGGGCGTTGACGACACGCGGATCGACCATCATTTTCAGCAACATGCAGGGCAAGGGGCTGAAGGTGCTGCTCCTGCTCGTCTTCAGGTACTTTGGTTTTGTCAATAGATTGAACGCAATCCTGATGATGGAATTCAACCGGGAATACTCATTTCACCCCTGGCAGCGAAGGGCAATGGCGTTGTTCCTGAGAGGGATGGGACGTCGGTTCATGCCACTGGGGCTAAGCTTGTCCAACCGCGGGGCATTCCCCTTGCCGATGGTTCCGTCGGTTTTCCACTACACGCCAGATCTTCAGTCGTTCCTGAAGATTCCGATTCGTGACAGGTTCGAGCGGAGCGTGGCCATGGTCGGGTCACTCATCCCGCGGAAACAAGTGCTGGAGGTCTCGGAGCACTTCGCGCAACGCCTGCCCACACACGAGCTACATCTGGTCGGAGATGGACCTCTCCGAGTACAGCTTGCGGAGATCGCCCAGGAGCACACCAACATCCATCTGGTTCCCCCAATCTCCTACGAAGCACGGCATGAAATATTCCTGAAGTTCGGGGTGCTCCTTGTCTTTTCGGTGCACGACGGGTTCGGATGCGCCGTATTCGAAGCCATGGCGGCGGGCTGTATTGTGATCGCCAATCAGTACACCGGATCGGCATATTGCATCGAGCATGGCCGAAACGGCTACCTGGTCTCATCGCTTGATGCCTTCAGCGAAGCAGTGGACTCAATCGGACAGATGAGCCCAGATCGTCGCAATGCTGTCGGCCAGGCTGCGCGCGCGACCATCGTTCGGCTGTACGAGTTGCGCGGCTTCCAGTCTGTAGTCGGGTTTTGACCGAGCTCGTGCCAGAACAACCGTCGGAACAAACTCATCATGAACTTCAGCAAGATTCCCTATCGTTCCTTCGTCGGGCGATTCCTACGTCTGCCTTTGCGACTCCTACCCAAAGGCTTGGCCATTCCCATCGTACAAGGGTCACTGCGCGGGAAGCGATGGATTGTCGGTTCATCGAACCATGGTTGTTGGTTGGGTAGCTATGAGACAGGCATCCAACGAGTCTTTGAAAAGTGGGTCAAACCCGGGATGACTGTTTATGACCTAGGTGCCCACGTCGGCTACTACACATTGTTAGCATCTACACTCGTCGGCGACGGCGGGGTCGTGGCAGCGTTTGAGCCGCTTGCCCGAAACCAGCAACTTCTGCAACGACATCTTCGCATCAATCGATGCGCAAACGTCAAGATATTTTGCGCCGCAGTCTCGGATCACGAAGGGACCGCCTCTCTCCAGGAAGGCGAAAGCCACTACATGGGGCACATTGGCGGCACGGGAACGGTCTCGGTGCGTACCTTGGCGATTGACGACTTGGTTGAACAAGGTCAAATCCAGCCCCCAAACTTCATGAAGATTGACATAGAGGGTGCCGAGTTCTTGGCTTTGCAGGGCGCAACGAAGACAATAGAACGCTCCAAGCCGAATATCCTATTGTCAACACACGGCGCAGAGGTCAAACGATTGTGCTGCGAATGGCTTCAGTCGAAGGGTTTTGTCCTGGAATCTGTCACTCAGTCTGATGGCACCGACGTACTGGCGCGTCCTCGCGGGGAGTGATCGCTCACCATGCCCAGCGATTCGGCAAAACGGTTTCTCGATGTCACCCTTGCAATCATTGCAGCAACACTGCTATGTATACCTCTTGCGGTCGTGTACTGCCTCGTCCGATTCACCTCCCGCGGCCCCGCCATCCACTGGTCCAAACGCGTCGGCATCAACAACGCTCTGTTCATGATGGCCAAGTTTCGCACTATGCGCATCGACGCCCCGCAGGTCGCGTCTCACCTCATGCAGAACCCCAGAATGTACCTGACACCCATTGGCGGGTTCTTGAGAAAATTCAGTCTCGATGAACTGCCGCAACTGTATAATATCCTGCGTGGAGATCTCAGTTTCGTAGGTCCGCGACCGGCGCTCTTCAACCAGGCAGACCTGGTTGCCTTGCGCACTGAGAAGGGCGTCCACGTCCTCAAGCCCGGCCTCACTGGTTGGGCGCAAGTCAATGGGCGAGACGAGCTCCCAATTCCAGTGAAGGTTGCATTTGACGAATACTATTTGCACCACCAGTCGTTGCTGTTTGACATCAAGATCATCGTCAAGACATTCGCAGATGTCATCCGCGGCTCTGGGGTATCACACTAACCCAAATATTGCAGGTCGCACGCACCATGGTTGAGCCCTTGCAGAGAGTACTCAGATACCGTTTGCCGCTTGTGGTAATCCTACATGCGTTCTTTGCTGCCAGTTCGCTCACCCTTGCGTTCCTACTGCGGTTCGACTTCACGCTGGGACAGGGCACACCTCAGAATCCATTGCTATACCCACATTTGTTTTACATGTCTCTACCTTTGAACGTCATCATCCTCCTTCTCTTTTCCGGCGTCTTCAACCTCTACCAGGGCATCTGGCGATATGTATCAGTCGACGACTTGAAGGATATCGTGAAGACCTCCGCAGTGGCGTCGCTGGTCTTCATGTTCGTCATCGTCCTCAGTGGTCGCTTCATCGGCTACCCCCGCTCGATCTATGTGATGAACTTCGCCCTCTTCATCGTACTCAATGGCGGCACCCGCTTCGCCATCCGCATCTTCCGTGAGTCCTTCGTCCCCCAGAACGAAAACGCCCGCAACGTCCTCATCGTGGGCGCGGGGACTGCCGGAAATGAGATCGCCAAGACCCTCAAATCCTCCAAGAACAAGCAATACATCCCCATCGGCTTCATCGACCGCGACAAGGCGATGCACAACAAGCGTCTCCAGGGCCTCAAGGTCCTGGGCGACCTCACCACCATCCGCCAGCACATCAAGCGGCACCGCATCCACGAAGTATTCATTGCGATTCCCGAGGCCACGAATAAGGTGGTGAAGGAGATCATGGATGCTGCGAAGATGCCTGAATGGGAGGTGAAGTTCAAGATCGCGCCGTCGGTGCTGGACATCATGAGTGGCCGCTTCCAGGTCAACCAGATACGCGACGTGTCAATTGACGACTTGCTGGCGCGACCCAACATCACGCTCAACGACGCGCACATCCGCAAGCAATTGGCCGGCAAGACGGTGCTCATCACCGGCGCAGGCGGCTCCATCGGCTCGGAGATCTGTTATCAGATTGCAGCCTACCAACCCGCGCGCATGGTGCTCGTGGACGCGTCCGAACTCGGCGCCTACGAAATCGACCAATCCCTGAAAAAGCGTCACCCGACCATCGCGATACATACGGTGGTGGGGAGTATTCTCGATCATGGTGTGATGGAGATGGCGCTCAAGCAGCTCAAGCCGGATTACGTCTACCATGCGGCAGCGTACAAGCACGTGCACCTCATGGAGTGGAACCCGATTGCCTGTTACAAGAACAATGTGCTCGGAACGGCAGCGCTCGCGGCCATGTCCGAGCGGTATGGGGTGAAGCAGTTCGTGATGATTTCGACAGACAAGGCAGTGAACCCGAAGGGGCTGATGGGCGTGTCAAAGCGGTTGGCGGAGCGTGTGATTTTGGAGCGGCACAAGTCAGCCACGAAGTTCAACGTGGTGCGGTTTGGCAATGTGCTGGGATCGTCGGGCAGTGTGATTCCGTTGTTCCAGAAGCAGATCCGTGAGGGAGGGCCTGTCACGGTGACGTGCGAGGAGATGCGGCGGTTTTTCATGTCGATACCGGAGGCGGTGCAGTTGGTGTTGCAGGCATCAACGCTTAATGAGGACAAGGCGATTTTCATGTTGGAGATGGGAGAGCCGGTGAAGATCTCCGACTTGGCGCGGAACCTGATTGAGCTGTCGGGGCTGAAGGTGGGAGAGGACATTGAGATCAAGTTTACGGGTATGCGGCCTGGGGAGAAGATTGAGGAGGAGCTGTTGACAGCGGCGGAGAATGTGGAGAGGACATCGTTTGACAAGTTGCGAATACAGAGGAATGCGAATTTCGATCCCGAGAAGGTGGCGAAGTTTGTGCATGATTTGAAGTCGCAGGTGGAGCTGGCGAATTTGAAGGGGTTGTATGACGGGACGAAGGAGATGGTGCCTGAGATGCGGGGGCCGACGTTTGAGGAGATGATGAGTCGTGTTTTCGGGTGAATGACAAAAGCAATTAGGAGGTTTTCCCACGGAACACACGGAACACACGGAAAAATTCGGGGAGGGCGAGGAGAAATTCGTGGGGTTCGTGTAAGACCGCAGGCCTCTCCAATAACCTGACATCATCTTCACTCGTCTCTTCTCCCCTTCCGTGTGTTCCGTGGGAAACCTTCTTCGCTTGTCTCTTGCTTTTTCTCCTTCCCCTTCCGTGTGTTCCGTGTGTTCCGTGGGAAACCTTCTTCGCTTGTCTCTTGCTCTTATTCTCCCCTTCCCCACTGGTGCCAGCCTGTTCGAGACAAGCGAAAAAAAAGCGATGACAGGGACACGGAAAAAGCGGATGGAGCACGAATCTTCACGGATCGGACTCTTTGCCGGAGATGCGCGAGCCGACATTTGCGGAGATGATGAGCCGGGTTTTCGGATGAAAAGCAATTAGGAGGTCTTCCCACGGAACACACGGAACACACGGAAAAATTCGGGTGGGGCGAGGAGGAATCTGTGGGGTTCGTGGAGGATCATGGCGGTCTCCAATAACCTGATATCATCTTCGCTCGTCTCCCCTCCCCTTCCGTGTGTTCCGTGTGTTCCGTGGGAAACCTTCTTCGCTTGTCTCTTACTTCTTCTCCCCTTCCGGGTGTTCGGTGGTAGACCCCTTTCGTTTGTCTCTTGTAAACTAATCACGGAGGCAGTATGGAAACGCTGAAATACGAACAAGAGAGTTACGCCATCCGTGGTGCGGTGTTTGAGGTGTACACGGAGATGGGGTGTGGATTCCTGGAATCGGTGTACCAGGAGTGCATGGAGAAGGAACTGACACTCAAGGGCATTCCCTTTGTGGCACTTCAGGAACTGACGCTTTCGTACAAGGGTTCGAAGCTCAAACAGTTCTTCAAACCAGATCTGATCTGCTACGAGAAGATCATTGTCGAACTGAAGGCTCTGAAGTCGCTGACCGACGAGCATCGGGCACAGGTGCACAACTACCTCAATGCCACGGGGTATGAGCTGGGGTTTCTGGTGAACTTCGGGCACTATCCGAAGGTGGAGATTGAGCGGATTGTTGTGTGACAAGAGCAATCAGGAAGTTTACCACGGAACACACGGAACACACGGAAAAATTCAGGGGTGGGAAATCATGAATTTGTTGGCCTCACGTCTGATCCCTCATCCCGGCAATAACTGAACGACATCGTCACTCGCAGCTTTCTTCTCTTCTCCCCTTCCGTGTGTTCCGTGTGTTCCGTGGTAAGACCTCTTCGCTTGACTCTTGTTCCTTCTCCTCCCCTTCCAGTATGTTTCGTGGTAGCCTCTCTTCGCTTCTCCGCAACCAGGTGACGCAATAGATGAAGATCGATTCCGTGGTACTCCACAGACTGATCTCCGCCGGTGAGAACGCCCGGGTGGAGTTCAAGCGTTCGTTCGACGCGGCCGCAATCGAATCCGTATGCGCATTTGCCAACACCGACGGTGGCGTCGTGATCGTGGGGGTTGCCGATGATGGTCGCGTCGTGGGCGCAACTGTGGGCAAGGAAACACTCAAAGACTGGATCAACCAGGTGAGGATGTCGACGGCACCATCACTCTCTCCGGACATGAGCGTCCACGAGCTTGACGGCAGGACCGTTGTTGCGGTGGATGTGGCGGAGGTGCCGATCAAGCCGGCTGCGTGCCGAGGGCGATACTATCGGCGTTCCCTCAATGCGAATGTCCAGATGTCAATTGCAGAGGTGGTGGAGCAGCATCTGCACAGTATGAATTCGAGTTGGGACTATCAGCTCGATTCACGGCATGGTATCGACCACGTGTCGCTTGAGAAGGTGAGTCGGTTTCTGGCTCTCACCAATGGCGGAAAAGGGAATGCCGACGGCCCGATGGAGGCCTTGAGAAAGTTCGAGCTGCTGCGCGACGGTGCGATTACCTTTGGCTGTTACTTGCTTTTCGTCAAAGAGGAGTCGATGTTCACCGTCGTGGAGATGGGCCGGTTTCAGACGGAGACCATCATCAAGGACAGCCAGCGCACGAAGGCCGATCTCTTTCAGCAGGTGGACGACATGCTCGCGTTTATCAATAAACACATGAATCGGCGCTTGGTGATCACCGGCAAACCGCAGCACGACGAGGTGTGGGACTATCCTGAGGAGGCAGTTCGCGAAGCGGTGATCAACTCGATCATACATCGTGATTACCGAAGCGCCTCCGATACGATCGTCAAGGTGTTTGATGATCGGATCGAACTGTACAATCCCGGAAGGCTGCCGCCAGGCCTCACAATGGACGACCTTCTGAGCGGCAACTACGTCTCTCGGCCCCGAAATCGGCAGATAGTGATGATGTTCAAGGAGGCGGGGATCATCGAGAAATACGGGTCGGGCATCAAGAGGATTCGTGTGGCGATGGAGCAGGGAGGTTGCCCTGAGCCGAAGTTCGAGGAGATCGGTGATGGCTTCCGGGTGACGCTCCATGCGGTCACCCCCCAGATCACCCCCCAGATCACCCCCCAGATCACCCCCCAGAAATGGAGCCTGTCTGAGCGCATCCTTGATGCGGTTGTGGAAGACCCAACAATCACCCGCGCGGGTATTGCGCAGCGTCTTGGTGTATCCGCTGAGACGGTGAAGGAGTATCTGGAGAAACTGAAGAAACAAGGCGTGTTGAAGCGAGTGGGCCCCGACCGCGGCGGAGTTTGGCGGGTGAAGCGAGAAATGCGGAGTTGAGATAGGGCCGGTGACGGTGACGTGTGAGGAGATGCGGCGGTTCTTCATGTCCATACCGGAGGCGGTGCAGCTTGTATTGCAGGCGAGCACGCTGAATGAGGACAAGGGGATTTTCATGTTGGAGATGGGAGAGCCGGTGAAGATCTCCGACTTGGCGCGGAACCTGATTGAGCTGTCGGGTCTCAAGGTGGGAGAGGACATAGAGATCAAGTTCACGGGTATGCGTCCAGGGGAGAAGATTGAGGAGGAGTTATTGACTGCGGCGGAGAATGTGGAGCGGACATCGTTTGACAAGTTGCGGATACAGAGGAATGCGAACTTTGACCCGGAGAAAGTGGCGAAGTTCGTGCACGAGTTGAAATCGCAGGTGGAGTTGGCGAATTTGAAGGGGCTGTATGATGGGACGAAGGAGATGGTGCCGGATGATGAACGACAATTATAAACATGCCCAACGACAATTAGGTTCACTTTACGACGCGCGTCGGCATATTATCGGTAACCTATTGCCTTCTCGCAGATTGCAGAAAGCGGAAGAGCGGCGAAAGGAGGAGGTGGATAGTTGTCGTTAC
>Ga0315284_10003213_pt1 | contig 23164 bp, 21 predicted proteins | sample YL17G09_16_MG_FD_203696 | JGI IMG/M metagenome (GOLD analysis project Ga0315284, IMG submission 203696) | Sediment microbial communities from Yellowstone Lake, YNP, Wyoming, USA - YL17G09_16 | ecosystem: Environmental > Aquatic > Freshwater > Lake > Sediment | place: USA: Wyoming | collected... | reverse complement strand
TCATATTTGAATGTATTTTGTGCTCTACTGCATCCATTTTTCTCAAATAAAGACGTGTCTTATTGGAAGCTATACCAAACGTATCCTTGAAAAAATTTTGCGTAATATGGCCCAATTCACGAAAATTAGTTACCCCACTCAACCTCTCCAAGACCCCTTTAAAATCATCAATAAAGTTTATGTTCATTGGCTGATGTACATGATTTTTAAGATTCAAAAAGCGCAACCCAAAAATCTTACGGGCACAAAAATAAATTGCTAACGTCGTCAGTATTGTAGAGAATCCAACACCCGCGTAACTATGAGCAATCCAAGTAATGGCATAGACCTTAAAGGGAAAAAGCTGAATCAGATCAGCCATCAAAACCGGTGCTATAAGCCCCTGCATTAATAACGTAAGCTGTTTTTTGAGCAAATGAGGCAATGCTGATGAGCGTATTTTTTGAATGGCAACATAAAGGCTAGGAATCATTACCAGAAACAATGCATAAAATGTGGCCATGTTTTGAATGGTTGGCTCAAACCAAAATCTTTTATACGGTAAATCTTTCGAATCAAAATCAACAATAGCTATAATGGTAAAAAACAAACCAAATACACTACTAACAAAAAAAAGAACCTTCTGTCGTAGAGGAATAGAATACTGATCAGTAACTAAGCTTTCTATAAACAGTGACATTGACTGGTACTGTACAACAAAGAAAACCCATGCAATACGAATAACAAACAAAACAATTTGATAACTCAACTGAGGAAAAAAAAGCGACTGAGAAAGCTTAAGCACCCATGCCAGATCAGAGAACATGTTACCAATAAGAATAGCTACCAAAAAAAACAATGGTCGAGCGATACTTTCCATATCCACTGTTTTTCTGATCAAGGCAACCAAAACCCCCATTTTCAGCAAAAAAGATAGAGAAGTAGCAAACAGAATAAAGTAAAAGGAACTGAGTATTGATTCAACACATTCTAAAAAAAACATAATTATATTGCGATTTTAACGGGGCTTTATTATACTTTCTTTTGTTCACTTATAAGATTATTAAACCCATTTGGAGTAACTATGAAAAACTATATCAATTTTGCTATGTTTGTAATGTCTTATCACAAACAGTTATTTTTAGTAACCGTACTGACATTGGGCCTTATCGGGGACGCTCCTCCAGGATGGTAATCATATTTTCATCCTAGCATAATTTTAATGCTATACCAAATTATGAGAGTAGTAATGTGGCAAAAGAACAAGATAGTCAAAAAAACCGTGCAATTACTATTATTGAATTAATGCGAATAGCCACAAAAGAGATGGTTGAGCCTGCTGCTGCAACAATAACACAGCACTATGGACGCAATTCATTTCTTGTTTTGGTCAGTTGTATTTTAAGTTTGCGGACAAAAGATTCAGTATCATTACCTGCATCTCAACGCTTATTTGCACATGCACAGACGCCAGACTCCTTACTCCTGTTGTCCCCCCACACCATTGAACAACTGATCTACCCAACTGGCTTTTATCGCCAGAAAACCAAACAACTTCTAGCGCTCTGCGCTATTTTAATCGAAAAACACCATTCTACGGTGCCAAGTACCCCTGAAGAGCTGATGGCGTTACCTGGCGTAGGACCAAAAACAACAAACCTTGTGCTCAGTGAAGGCTTTGGTATTCCTGCCATCTGCGTTGATACTCATGTGCATCGTATCTCTAACCGATTAGGTCTTGTACAAACAAAAAATCCAACTCAAACAGAGGAAGCACTTAAAAAAGTACTTCCTAAAAAATATTGGTCTGAATTTAATAAGCTCATGGTAATGTGGGGCCAAAATATCTGTGCGCCAGTTTCACCGCGTTGTTCAATCTGCCCCCTACAACCATTATGCCCTCAGATTGGCGTAACCCTCCGTCGCTAAAGCGCAGTTTATCCTGAGCTTGTCGAAGGGGCGGGCAAGCCGATCGATAATCTTTTTACTGAATATTATTATGCACAAGCTTAGTATGTCGTTGCAAACTGCGCTCACTTTTTGTTTTTGCAGTACACCCTTTAACAGCACACTGAAAAGTTTTCTCATCCTGATGACTTACGGCATGACCACTAAAAACCTTCTTGTTATCAGTTAAAAAAGCACACACACTACAGCAATACACTCTTTTTGAAGGATTATTTTTCATAATATTATGCATTCTGGAATGTGACGCTAAACGAATCTGATGCGTAGTAGAAAATAGACACTTACCACAACTATACCTACCTTGATGTTTTTCATATGATATTGCAGCGTGTTTGCGTTCAATTTTTGGTACTACCGTAGGTTCAATTTTTCTTTGTTTTGTAATCACTTGCTCTAAATAATTTTCATGAAACCATTGATCTTCTGCTGCTTGTAAAAAAATTGGACAAATTTCAAGCGTGCGCTTCATTCCGTGTGTTGTACTACAAATCATTAGAGAAGTAAAAACCATAAAAATTATTAATAATTGTTTGGTGTTTTGCATAAATATTCTTTAATTGTTCGCACCCTTCGACAAGCTCAGGGCGAACGGGGAAAAAAATTAATTATTTACACCGTTCGTGGTGAGCCTGTCGAACCATACGAACAACATAAAAAATACAGTTTCTAAACTTTGAACATCTCTGTCTTTTGCAATACAGCTTCAAGAGTCAATCCAAATTCTTGCTTACCATCAAGATCACGCAGCGTAATGGTTTTATTTTCCACTTCTTTTTTACCTATCACCAACATCAATGGAACGCGCTCAAGTTGCGCACGTTTAATTTGACCAGAAATAGGGTCAGAGGAATTATCAATCCCAACACGAATGCCACTATCAAGAAGCACATTCATCACTTCATGTGCATATTCTTTTTGTTCATCAGTGATTGTCAAAACTTTAATTTGTACGGGCGATAACCAAAACGGCAACCGTCCTTTAAAATGCTCAAGAACAATACCAAAAAACCGTTCAAATGAACCATAAATTGCACGGTGCAACATAACTGGGCGCTCTTTAACACCTTCAGAAGAAATGTAACTCAAATCAAAATTTTCCGGTTGGAAAAAATCAATTTGCATAGTACCGCATTGCCATACACGTTTTAATGAATCTTCAATGCCAAATTCTATTTTAGGACCATAGAACGCACCTTCGCCTTCATAAATAGTGTATGTTTTTCCTGCTTTCTTTAATGCGTTTTCAAGCGCTTCGATTGCAACATTCCACAATTCATCACTACCCATTGCTTTTGCCGGTTTGGTGGAAACACCAATAATAATATTGGAAAACTCAAACGGTTTAAGCACAAGATCGGTAAGTGCAATAAAATCAGTTACTTCTTGTTCTATCTGGTCTTTAGTACAAAAAATGTGCGCATCATCTTGGGTAAATGCACGAACCCTAAACAACCCACTCAATACACCAGAAAGTTCATGCCTATGCACAAGTCCAAACTCAGCAAGCCGCAATGGTAATTCACGATATGAATGCGGACGCTCTTTATAGACTAAAATAGCCCCCGGACAGTTCATCGGTTTAATAGCATATGAACGCTCATCAATAAGGCAAAAATACATGTTATCTTTGTAATGTTGATAATGCCCAGAACGCTGCCAAAGTTCATCACTCAGCATAACTGGTGTGGAAATTTCTTGGTATTTTGCTTTTACCAAATGCTTACGCAAATGATCTTTCATAGCGTTTAAAACTATAGTGCCATGAGCATGAAAAAACGGAAACCCAACACCTTCTTCATGAAATGAAAAAAGATCAAGCTCTTTGCCCAATCGACGATGATCAAATTGAATAGCATCTTCTTTTTGTTGAATAAATGCTTGTAAATCTTCCTTGGTAAAAAATGCAGTACCAGTAATACGCTGCAATGGTTGCTTTGTTTTATCAGCACGCCAGTACGATCCTGAAACGTGTAACAGTTTAAAATGTTGAATTTCACCCGTAGACTCAACGTGTCCACCACGGCAAAGATCATAAAAATCACCCTGCTCAGCTAACCCAACGGTATCGCCTGGAATATCATTAATCAATTCAAGTTTAAAAGGATTATTTTTATACATTTCACGCGCAACATCTTTTGAAATTTGCTTGTGCGTTAATGAAATATTTTTGCGTGAAAGCTCGTACATTTTTTCTTCTACACGTACAACGTCTTCATCTTTAAAATTTTTTTCAGGTAAAAAATCATAAAAAAAACCTTCTTTTGTTGCTGGCCCAATAGTAAGTATTGTTGTGGGAAATAGCTCTTTAATGGCATGCGCAAGCAAATGTGCCGCAGAATGACGCAAAACTGATAAATCTTTTTCTTTCATAATATTCCTCATAAAATTTTATTATATTTTTTTTTAAACAATCTCAAAAAAAGAGATTTTATGAAATAAATCGAAAAGCGGACAAGCAAAAATATATCTTTTGCTTATCCGCATATAGTGCATGATACGAACGTAGAAAAGAAAACAGAATATGGTATAAAAGCTAAAAATAGTTGCCCCAAAAAAAACATTTCTTATCCTAGCAACTGCAAAAAACACACAGAATCTTAGTCATTATTCTAAAGACATTTTGAAAAAAAAACAATGAAAAATAAAGAACGACAATACATTGTCACCGTTCATTGCTTCAATGAAAATCACTATGCTACGCTGCCAAGCGAGAATAGTAGTAACCTTTAAGCATAGGAACAATAAGATGCCTACAGACAAAAAAATCTTTATCCTCGATACAAACGTTTTAATACATGATCCAAAAGCTTTATTTAGTTTTACAGGGGCTCATGTTGGCATTCCATCAACGGTACTGGAGGAACTGGATCAGTTCAAAGGCGAAGGAACTGAACGTGGGCGTAATTCACGACAAACAATAAGAAACCTTGATGAACTAAGGGAAAAAGGATCGTTACGAGATGGAGTTCCTTTGGATGATGGAGGCATTCTCCAAATTCTTTTTTATGACGATACCATATTAAAAACAACTCCCCTCATCAGAAGTGCTGGCGGCGACAATGAAATCTTGCTCACCGCGCTTACCATGAAAGAAACAGGGTACGATACAATCTTTATCTCAAAAGATCTTAATGCACGCGTCAAAGCAGATGCGCTCGGCATTAAAACAGAAGATTATTCAAAAGAATACGTATCTGAGGATGAATTTTATCAAGGGTGGATTAAAATATCTGTCCCGGCAGTAGAATTAAAACGCGATCTTCCTCCTCAACTTATTACTTTAGCAAAAGATCGTCTCATTATGCCTAATGAATTTGTTTTAGCAGAAAGCAGTAATAACCCTCAAAATTTCCGTGTTTATCGCTATCTTGGTAATGAAAAATTTAAACCTGTATTTAACCCAGCACTCAACTGGCCAATATCTCCACGCAATGCACAACAATTAATGGCGCTTGAACTACTGCTTGATAGCAACATCCAATTTGTTTGTTTATTTGGTCCCGCTGGTACCGGAAAAACTTTCTTAGCATTACTTGCAAGCTTGCACGAACTTTTTGTTAATAAAAATTATGACCGCCTGATCATTTCCCGCCCTGTAGTGCCATTGGGTCGTGATATTGGGTTTTTACCTGGTACGGTAGAAGAAAAATTAAAAAGCTGGATGATGCCAATTTATGACAACATGCAGTACATAATGCACACAATAAACAAATCAAATAAATTTCAAGACAATGAAGAAGAGGAAATTGAAAATAAAAAACCAAAAAATAAACACAATAACCACAAAAAACTTAAACCAAAAAAACAACACCACGGTATAACATTTGATGACTTACTCCATCAAGGAAAAATCTCCATGGAAGCAATCACGTATATGCGAGGCCGTACCATTCCGTATCAATTGATTTTAATTGATGAAGCACAAAATTTAACACCACATGAGGTCAAAACATTGATCACACGAGTTGGCGAAGGAAGTAAAATTATTTTAACCGGTGATCCATATCAAATCGATTCACCGTATCTTGATTTTAGTAGTAACGGTTTGGTTGTTGCCAGTGAAAAATTTAAAGGGCAACCAATCTTTGGCTCTGTGTTCCTGCCAACCAGTGAGCGTAGCGAGTTGAGTCGACTTGCGGGTGAATTACTGTAATAAGCTACCGTGGGTCCTTCGGTACATTTTTGCAAGCAAAAACACTCAGGGCGAGCGGGAAAAAATAAACTATTTTATCCCGCTCGCCCTGAGTGTTTTTCGTAGCCTTAGGCGAGAAAAAAGTATCGAAGGGTTATTCTTTATCTGACTTGATAGTCTCATCACCTTTTTGCAAATCACCTAAATATGATGGTAAATTCACGCCAGACATAGCAGCAATTTCATGCAGCGGTGGTAATGATTTTATCATGCTACTCAGAAAATTAGCTGTTGAACTACCTTTCTCTGATGAGCCACTATCCCACACGGTAATTTTATCAATCTTAAGATTCTTGATAGCTTCTGCTTGTAGTTTTGCAATTTCTTCAAGCTTTTCAATCATCAACATAGTCGCTGCATCTTGGCTGTTGTTAGCGCATGCTTCAACCAGAAGTTTATAACCTTCTGCTTTTGCCGTAAGTACTTTACGCATACCTTCTGCTTCTGCAAGCTTAATTTGCAGTATAGCAGATGCCGTTCCTTCTGCTTCTATACGCTGCTTTGCCGCATCAGCGGCTGCTGAAATTTCTATTTTGCGTCGATCAATTTCTCGCGGCACCACTTCTTCAGCTTCAAGCCGTTGCAATTCCGCCAAACTTTTTGCTCTATTAATTTCTGCATACGCATTTTGCTGAGCAATTTGTCCACGCTGAGCAGCTTCTGCCTCTTGTTGCAAAAGTTGCGCATTAACCGCAGCAATTTTTGCTTTCGATTCGTTTTCACCCTGAACAGCTTCAGCATTATACATAGCTACCTGAATGCGACGTTCTTTTTCGGCTTCAGCCTTACCAATTTCACCGCTTTTTTCTTGATTAGCAACATCAACCTTTGCCTGATTGAGCGCAGTAGAAACGGACTTTCTACCAATACTTTCAATATACCCTGATTCATCAGTAATATCAGTGATATTAACGTTCAACAGCATAAGCCCAATTTTTTTAAGCTCTACTTCAATATGCTTTCTGATTTCCACCAAAAAGCGTTCTCTGTCTTGATTGATCTCTTCAATCATCAATGATGCAACCGTTAAACGTAGTTGCCCAATGATAATTTCAATAGCCATCATCTCAATATCTTTACGTGATAATGCCAAAAGACGAACCGCTGCATTATTCATTGCTTCTTGTGTTGTATCAATAGCAACAGTAAATGTACTTGGTACATTAATACGAATGTTTTGTTGAGACAGTGCTGATTTAAGAGGAATATGCAATGTCATAGGAGTTAAATCAAGAAAAGCATAATCTTGAATCAATGGCCAAATAAATGCGCCACCACCGTGATAACATTTAACTGATTTTTCACCACTTATTTTTCCGTACACTGTTAAAATTCTATTCGATGGACATCGCTTATAACAGCTTGCCAAAAAAGATACCGTAAAAAAAACAAACAGCGCAAATGATGCCGCTGCAATTATAATAAAATCTACCATACACATTCCTACCTTCTAAACATTAAACTCTTTGGACCATAACTGTTTCGTAGTCCAACACCTTGACTACACGAATAAGACAAAATGATTCTATATCACTATCATCACAGGATAATGCCAATAGTTCCCGCGTTACACCATCAACTACTACCTGAATTTTACCCGGTTCATTGCCAGAAATGCGTTGATATACCGTACCAACCAAGCCAACGGTTTTTTCAATAGTAAAACGTGTACCAGAACTTACCAGCAATCGTGACCACTTAAAAATAAACGCTGTCAAAATCATTGTTAGGCCACCAGCAATGAGAGAATAGAGCATTGATACGTGGTGACTATAGTGCAACTGCTTAGTGCAAGCAAGACCCACCCAGCCAAACATCATAAAAAATCCTGATAAAGAATGGAGCGTGAAAAGTTTAAAAGATCCGGTTTGATGATGAAAATCATCACCACTATCTTCTAATAAATCATCTCCATCTGCCCATTCATCACTCAGTCCGCCGATCATTGTTACGCAAAGACGCAAAAAGAAAAGCGTTGTGCCAAAAAGAGCACTTGCCCAAAACACAATGTCTGGCGCTTCTGTTAAAAAATACCATAAAGATTCAATCATAATTATCCCCGCTACATAATGTTTTAGGACAACGGATTACAGGACAACACGCGCTTAATGATATTCCACATCGCAAAGCATAATGTTTCTTTTTGCAACTGCTCTGTGGCAAATTTGGTACAACTAACCTCATACCTGCAGCTGGCCACACCAAACAATGGGCGAAGCCCTACAATCAAAAAATTTACTGTTTTATTAAGAAATGGAGTCTTCATGTTCTTGTGAAACCTTTTGGTAAGCAGAAAGAAGAAGACTTTTTAGTTGGTCAAAAGGAAGATCAACCATCTTTTTATAGACTATTACCACACAATCAAAATTGAGAGCAAATAGCTTTTCTTCATAAAAAATTGATTTTATACGTCGTCGGATAAGGTTACGCTCTGGAGCATTGCCCACCTTGCGTGAAGCAACAATCAGGACTCGCCCAAACTCTTTTTTTTGACGCGGTGCAACCAGAATGGTGCACGTTTGAGTTCTAGCAATACGCCGAGCATGCTGAAAAAGATAATCTATTTCACGCTTGGTAAACTTTGAAATCTCTCTCATAACACTCGGCATATAATACTCAATAGCTATCTTTAATACTTGCTTGGCGCTAAACGCTTGCGGCCTGAAGAACGACGACGAGCGATGATTTTTCTACCATCTTTAGTACTCATTCTGTGAAGAAAACCATGTTTTCTGCGACGTTTGATATTACTTTTTTTAACAATAGTCAATGACATAAACTTCTCCGTAATAATTGCATATAACCTATATTCTAAAGCAAAAACAATATAATTTCAAATTATTGCTTAAAAATATTTTGTTTTCTCTTTGAAATTTATCTTTTTATTATGGACAATCAGACCCATAAAAACCTGATCCATCAGACCCATAAGGCAAACCAGGGGATAAATCTTGTGGTGAAAGACTTCTACCGCCACAATATTCATAGCACAACCCAGACAATTTTTGTTTTTCTTCTTTGCGTATTTCAACAGAAATCTTTAAAGCCGCTGTTCGCTTTATCAACTCACCTTCATTTCTTGCTTCAGCTGAGCAAGAAAGTGGATTTCTGCGGGGAGTCCGAGGACTTTCCGTTTTTTTGTCCATAGCAACAATATAGGCTCCTTGAGAGAAAACCAACCCCAATACAATCATTCGCCATTTATTAATCATCAAAAAACCCCTTATATAGATAAAAAAAACGACTTATTAATGTTGAAAATCAATAGGGTAAGCATCTCTCATAGGATGATTGTGCATACTATGCTTATTATCCTCTGACGGAGTACTTCCGCCACAGTGTCGATTTTTCTGGTGCTTAGACTCTACAGTAATACCATGAGCAATTGTTATTGCAGCTGTTTTCATTCTCAATTCAGCTGAACAGCTTAACGGAGCCCTCTTTGGACTTTCCGCTTTTTTGTCCATAGCAATAAGATTCGCTCCATGAGAAAAAACCAATCCCAATACAATTATTCGCCATTTATTGACCATAAAAACCCCTTACATAGATGAAAAACTATAATGCTTCTGACCTGTCCGCCGTAGCATCGGCGAAGGAGGACCCGTCCGCCGTAGCCTCAGCGAAGGAGGATAAGTAACGCTCTGCATCAAGGGCTGCCATACAGCCTGCCCCTGCAGCGGTAATTGCTTGACGATATCGATAATCATGCACGTCACCTGCAGTAAAGACTCCTTCAATGTTGGTGTGCACGTTATTGACAACTTCAATGAATCCCCACTTGTTACAGGCAACATGATCTTTAAATGGTGCGGTATTTGGACTCAACCCAACAGCAATAAATACACCATCAGCTTCAAGCTTAACCGTTTCACCATTGATTTGATTTGTAATAGTAGCGGCATTAACATGCTGACCATCACCATAAAATTCAGTAACGGTACTATTATAATAGACGGTAATATCAGGATCATTAACAACACGCTGCTGCATCGCATGAGAAGCAGTAAACTTATCAAGAATATGAACGATCGTTATTTTATTGGTAAATTTCTTTAAAAATGATGCATCTTCCATGGCAGTATCACCACCACCAACAACAATTACCTTTTTGTCAGGATAAAAAGCACCATCGCATACGGCACAGGTTGTAACACCTTTGCCCCAGTATGTGTCTTCACCAGGAACACCTAGCCGCCTTGGTGTTGCTCCCGTTGCAATAATAACCGAATGAGCTTGTAATACTTTTGTATCGTTTACGGTAATAGTAAATGGTTTTTTTGAAAAATCTACCTTTGTTACTCTACCGGATACAAACTGAGTACCAAAATGCTGAGCATGATCACGCATATTCATCATAAGCTTTAGCCCAAGAATGCTTTTTTCTCCCGGCCAATTTTCAACATATGACGTTTTAACCAACTGCCCGCCTGGTTCATCACCATCAATAATAATTGGTTCAAGGTTTGCACGAGCTGCATAAACAGCCGCGGTTAATCCTGCAGGCCCTGAACCAATAATAATAAGCTTGTGAACTTTGTTTTCCATGATGCTTTTTCTTCTTTTAAGTCTAGAAATGATATTTATTTTTTAGTTAAATAATGAATCACATAATTAATAGCTTTTTCACGTGCGCATACGCGACTTAATTCATGAGTTGCTAATGGCATTTCCTGCCCATAATGTTTTGAGTCTGGTAAGCTAAAATAAATAAACTCTTTCATTCGAGGACGTTTATCTAAATTTAAGTAATTTATCATATCCTCATTACTAACAACTATATTTTCACGATAAATGAGCTGATCTATAAGCAATGTTTCTTTTACTTGTTTTTCAGCTAACTGCTGAATCCAAAAATTAAAATCTTTCTGTTTTCTGTATACATTATAATCGGGATTACTTTGGATTGCACCTAAAATTATTTTTTGTTGGCGCAAAACAAGATGATTTGGTGCAAAAAAACGATGTCGTGAAAGAAGTAGTTTAAATGCATCTTCAACCATAGCAAGACGCTGAGAAACATCATTGCGATAAGAAAAAACTTCAATTAATTTTTTGTGCATATCTTTATTTGTTTTTACCCTAAAGTGATCTTTGAATTGATCAAAACAAAAATAAGCATGGGGAACAACTTCAACAATTTTTACTCTAAAATTATAACAAGCCCGTAACTGATCACTAAAATAATCTTGCAATCCTTTATTATGCACAACAAAATCTTCACCCTTTGTTTTACCAAGGAAAAGAGATCGCAAATGCCCTTCAACATCCTCATTACCAAGTTTTAACCAAAAGTTTTGCACAAATCGCTCATCCAAAAACATATGAGCATTGTCAACAATAGAGACATTAAAATTTACCCAATCACCAACAGATATTCCATTATCAGAGATGATATGTTTTTCTAAATTTTTTTGTTCTTCTTGCACAAAAGACTCAACCTGACGATCAAGATCTTTATAATTTTTTCGATTAGGTGCTTTAAAGGGAAAATATTTCCACTCATTCAAAGGAATTGTAGGAAAGACACTCAATTCAAAAACAAAACGAGCATCATGATCATGCTCTAAAAAAATATCCACCAGACGTGGATCTCCTGCAACAAGCAACTTTTGCGCTCTCATTTCTTGAAAAAGAAAATTAACAATACCAAACTTAAAAAAAAATTCTTTTAAATGTTCTGTAATATTTATTTTGTATTGCTTAACGATATATTCTACCGGCACTTCACCTTTTTGAAATCCATACGCTTGAATATTGCTCTTTAATGCGACTGCGGTTTCTTCAAAAAAGGTATTTACCAAAGACTTGGAAACAATTATTGTAGCACGACACAATGTTGGTTGCTCATAATTGTTTTCTATACTAAACAGGGAACTATTATCCGATGTAATTCTTTGCTTCATTGACTGCCTTCCTCTGCTAAAGCTACGAAAGGCATACTGCCAATCATTAGCAATAAACTTTTTCTAAAAGAGTGCATCACTTAACTAAAATTTGCAAGCGTATATTTTTTTGTTTCGTCAAATCGTTTTTTTTAAAAAGGACAGCATATAATATGCTAAAAAAGAAAGAATTTTTGGTGCAAGAGACGGGACTTGAACCCACACGCCTTTCGGCACTGGATCCTAAGTCCAGCGCGTCTGCCAATTCCGCCACTCTTGCACATTTCAAATAGGCACCTGTTTTTTCAACTTTTGCCGTATTTTTTGCGCTTTAACACAAAAAAAGACAAAACATGGTAGGCTGCCTTGGACTCGAACCAAGAACCCACAGATTAAGAGTCTGTTGCTCTACCAATTGAGCTAGCAACCCAATATCAAAAACTTACTTATAATGTACCAGAAAAAGACTATTTTGCAAGAGAAATCGGCTCATATCCCTATAAAAATGGTTTTTCCCCTGGAGCTATTTCCAAAAATTGTGCTTGGTAGGCTTTAGCCTTTTTGGTATCAAGCTTATTCAATTCCTTTATTTTACCCCTTATTCCAAGAATCCATTGTACATCACCTTTTTGATCAACAAATAACTTATCAATAGCTTGTATCAATTCTTCTAATTCTTTTGCTGCAATATCTTTTACTCTTTGTTCTTCTTTTTTTACTCGCTCATTCTTTTTTATTTGTTGTAATTTTTCTTTTACCAACTTCGCAACAGCTTCCTCAGACAATGAACTATTACCTTTTTTTACTTCTTCCGTTAGTCTCTGAGTTAACGTTTCAATCTCAGCTTGTTTTTTTGCATCTAAATCTTTTTTAGCTTGCGGTAATTTTTGCTTAACTATCGCTTGCACTTCTCTATCACTTAAAGATGAATTCTCTTTTTTTATTTCTTCAAACAACTGCTTACTTAATTCTTGCAGTTCTTTTTGTTTATCCTCTAAAAGAACTTTTTTAGCCTCAGGCAATTCTTTAGCAACCAATTGTTGAATCTGTTTTTCATTTAACGATGAATTTTTCTCTCTTATTTCTTCAGTTAATTCATTCACCAATCCTTCAAGCTCATCCAAAGTAAACCCTTTTTCTGCTGCTTGATTTTCTGCTTTTATGCGTGCAATTTTAGTTTCTATTTTTTGGCTAACATTCTCTGGGGAAAATACTTTTACGGCAGCTTGGATTCTTTCTTTGATTTCACCCTCATTAATTGAAGATGTTTTAATTTTTGCAATCCCTTCATCTCTTTTTTTATTAAACGTTTTTGTAATTTCTGATTTTTCAATAGCAGATTTTCCTTGTCTTGCTCCAATTGCTTCTTTTTCTATTGCTGCTTTTAGATCCGCTATTGCTTTATCTTTTTCCCGCTGTATCTCTTGAGTCATAGCTTCTTTTGTTGTTCTTGCAACAAACTCTTTTTCTATTTCTTCTGGAATGCGAACTTCTATTTTCTTTTCTTTAATAACTCTCTCAAACACTTTAATATCATTACTCCACCATTGAGCAGGGCTTCCTCCATCCGCACCTTTTACCCAACTATCTGATAAAGCACTCAAATATTTATTAAATGTTTCAAGAATTTTATTATCGGCCATGTTTTTTACACTACCAAAGAAAGGTGCTTTAGTACCAAATACTTTAGGGCGCTCTGGTTCTTTCTGAACAACAGTAGTTGTCGTTGTTTTTGTAGACTTGCTCGTTTTTAATGCATAAATCTCTTCAAGATACATAGCAGCTTTTTTTGAATCAAAAACAGACAACTCAAATATTAAATCATTAACATTTTGTAACCAATCAGTAGCTCGTTGATCTGCAGGTTCTTGTAGTAATTGCTTTAATTCGTCTTCTATTGCTGCAAGATTTTTTTGAGAACCTTTTGGTTGAACCACAACAACCTCTTCTTTTTTAACCGGCACTACAGAAGAAACAACTGTCCCTTCTTTTTTAACCGGAATCGGTCTCTTCCCACTGCCTGGACCAGGCCTATTCCCCTTAAGCATAGGCTCACCAACAACAGGAACATGAACCTCTTTCTTCTCTTCAGTTTTTTCTTTTGCTAACAATTTTATCTGAGGCTCTTCTTTTTTTGTCTGAGGCTCTTCTTTTTTTGTCTGAGGCTCTTCTTTTTTTATATAAATACTCAATGTTTTTTCACGTACTTTTTTTGAATATTCATTAGCTAATGCTCTATCTACCTTTGAAAGTTCAAATAATAAATCATCTACTTTCTCATGCCACACATTATCAACAGACGACAATGCAAGTTGTGCATCTAATTGTTTTATTATTGATTCTTTATCAATTTTACTCGCAGCACTTGTATCATCAGGCTTAATAGTTTCTTGTGTAACAACCACGACAGGATTAATTTCTTTTTTAAGATTAGCTACCGTTAAAGGATCATATCCTTTTGGAACAGAAGACGTCTCCAATTCTTTTACCAGTTTATCTGCTTTAACTTGCCAACCTTCTGGCTTTGTTTTAATAAGTGTATCAATTTGTTTTTTAAGACTATTAGCTAACAACATCTCTGCACGCGTTAATGAATAGATATTTGATGAAGCGAACAACAGTACACATAATGTCCCAATAATAATATTTTTCATCCGTTCATTCCCTTTTTCATTATTCTATTCTAAAAAGAAACGCCGCCTTTAATCCACAACATCCACTTAGATATAACAGCATTATTTTGGGCAAATGTATATGAAGCTCCCAAATTAGCCAGTACTGGATGTTTCATGCTATCCATATGACAACCTAATGCAGCATATATTGTATGAGACAAAACAGCTGGTGTTGATGCTGATTCAATATCAATATCTTCTTCCATAATTAAACTCTGATTAAAATCAAACAACGCAACAGGAATAAGCGTATTTCCAGTTTCATTCAACACAATTTGTTCAAAATATTTATTACCTGTTATATCACGAATAGGATTTGTTTGACCAAGACCAGATGTATATTTAATAGCAGGACCAACTACCCATGGACAAGCAAGCCTAACACACTCTGCTCTTCTAAAAAAAAGATTATAACCAAACTCTGCCTGAATTTGTTGATATGTCCCTACAAGAGCCCCGTTGATATCACATGAAAAACCAGGAATTACCGAAACTTTTTGCGTTAAAATATTAATACCTGATGTTGCCAAATTATTTGAAACTGATGTTGGCGGCATAATTGATTCTGCCTGCATTGCTTGATCAACATTAACATACATCTCTAGATATCTACTCCAAGGCTTATCAACCAAATCAAAAGACCGTGTTTGATTTGCTTTAAAAAGATACTCACTATGATTTGCCATTTCATAATACACTGTTGCCTCTTGAGAATCACTTGTCCACAATGCTTTACCAAAAGAACTACCAAGCATAATACCAGAATAGCCACCACGTCCTGCAATCGGCTCAAAAACATAATGCCCTTCCATCTTATTACTCGTCGGAACAATAGCACCAATGTATAATTCCAAATGCGAAGACTCATCAAGCAACCAATTATCATAGCCAAATTTTAATTCAATATCAGCGAGGCGAGTAACAGTTTTTGACTCTTGCGTTATTTTACCAAAACACCATTCTTGTTGATTAAGCGCCTGAATCATATTGCTCATAACAACAATATCCGCATCGGGATTGGGACCGCCACCATTATTAATAACGTTTTCTTTTAAATTCATTCTATTGTTAACATGAACAATTGGCGCAGAAACACTAACCCAAAAACCTTTTCCTACCAATTCATGTCGCCATATACTTTGTCTCCAATGAAATCCACAACCAACAAGAGATTGTGTTGGCGCTATAGAAATTTCACTACGAAAATTACCATCATTGGTAAAAATATTAAAATTCTGCGCAAGCAGATCTTTTTTCTTATTAAAATCATCTGCAAGATCATCTTCCGCAACCATCAAAACATCTTTACCATGAGGAAAAAAATAACGAGCTAAATTTTTTGAATTTGTTGATTTACTACCAAAAAGCACTGCTTGAAAAACTCCATTTTTACCTTCTTGGCGTGCATATGTCCGATCAATACGAAAGCCAGCGACCATCTCGGGAGAAACTGATGAGAAGGGAGCTTGTGTATTTGCTAAGGATGTTTTACTCGTTGTTTGCGCCTTACAATTATTAAAACAATTATCAGATTGTATACTATTAAAAACAGTCCCTAAAAAAAAGCCTATCAACAATACATATTTCATACCACTCCTTTTTTATTCTATCCTACAATTACTACCAATAAAAAAGCGAGTGTTTATTTTACTAATAAACACTCGCTTTAAATATTTGCGTAATAAAAAAAAAAATTAAACGGTAGCCAACTCAACTTCTTTTTTCTTAGCCATTGCTTCAACCTTACCAATGTATGCATCAGTAATTTCTTGCAAAACGTCTGCTAGTCTATTATGGAAGTTTTCAGAAACTTTTTTGTCTTTTTTAGCATCCGTAATAAGATTTTTAAAATCTTTACGAACGTTTCTGATAGCTACTCTGCACTCTTCTAATTTTTTGTGCAACATTTTAACAAGCTCTTCACGACGATCAGAACTCATTTCAGGCAAACGGAATCTAATGGTTTTTCCATCATTAGCAGGTGAAACACCAAGACCTGATGCTGCAATAGCTTTTTCAATATCAGCAATAACTGATGAATCCCATGGCTGTACCGTCAACAAACGAGCATCTGGTGCTGAAACAATGCCAAGACCCTTTAAAGGTATTGGGTCTTGTCCGTAAACAACCACCGGTATATCTTCAATCATAGATGTATGAGCTCTACCAGTACGAATTTTGATCAACTCGCGCTCAAAATGTTTCAGCGGACTTTCCATCTCAGCTTCCATAGGCTTCTGGAAACTTTTTATATCATTTTCGACTAAGATGATTTCTGCCATAGTTATTCCTTTTATGTGATATTATTTGCCTAATTCAAAACGGCAAAATCTTCTAATGCGTATACTTTCACCAGTCTTAGCAATTAATTCTTGTAAAACATCTCTTACCGTAACCTGATCATTTTTTATAAATGATTGTTCAAGAAGACAAATATCACTATAAAGTTTTTTAACTTTACCTTCAATGATTTGCTCAATTATTTTTTCAGGTTTTCCTGAATTAGCCATTTGTTCTCTAAAAATATCTTTTTCATGAGCCAAAAACGCTTGGTCAACATTTTCAGAAGATACATACATCGCTTTATTTGCCGCAATTTGTAAACAAAGATCTTGAGCAAACTGTCTTACTGCATCAGTATTAGCAACAAAATCAGTTTCACAATTGATTTCAAGAAGGACACCAAGACGATCGCCTGGATGAATATATGCTTTTACAATGCCTTCACCAGTCTCTTTGTCAGCACGTTTTGCAGCTACTGATGCGCCTTTTTTACGCAATAGTTCTAATGCTTTATCAAAATCACCCGCAGTTTCTTCTAATGCTTTCCGACAATCCATAAGGCCAAGACCGGTATGATCTCTTAATTCTTGTAATAATGCTTTATCTATTTTTACCATGCGACTTTCCTGTTAGAGGTAAACATCTCAATAATGTCTATCATTATTCGTATACTATTTTATTGTGCCATAAATGGCTGTTTTATCAATACTATTTATCTTTTTCCGCTCGTCCTGAGTGTTTTTGCTCCTGCAAAAATGTATCGAAGGATTACATTTTCTCCGGATGACTGACGCCAAGAATGTCCAAAACGATTGCAATGGTATTTCTCAGCAAACCAATCATAAGCAAACGGCCACGACTTTTTTCTTTATTTTCTGGATCAATAACCCTGACATGGCTGTAGTATCGGTGAAACAACTGTGCAAGCTCAACCACATAATAGGTCAGCAAATGCGTCTGATGGTTAATGCTAATATCCATCAATAACTGTTCAAGAAAGACAATTTTTTTGAGTAAAAACGCTTCTTCTGGTCCCAAATGTTGAGCATCATCGGCATTAATATCGTCCAAATGAGCTTGCTGAGATGCTTTTTCTAAAATACTTCCCGTGCGCACATAGGCATATTGCACATAATACACAGGGTTTTCTTCAGTTTTTTTGAGCGCCAGACCAAGATCAAACTCAAGCTGTGCATCAGCTTTACGGTTTAAATAGAAAAAGCGAGCAACATCTTTACCCACTGTATCAATAATATCCTGCAAACTGACTATTGCTCCGGCACGCTTTGACATACGCACCATTGCCCCATCTTCTGATATTTTAACCAGCTGATACAAAACAACAGAAAGAGGACAATCTGTGTAACCTAGCCCCTCTTTGACCGCATTAAGACGTGCAACATAGCTGTGATGATCATGCCCAAGGATAAAAATAAGATTATCAAAACCACGGTCAATTTTATTTTTTAAGTAAGCAATATCTGCCGCAATATAGGTGTACTCACCGGTTGATTTTTGTATAACGCGATCTTTGTCATCACCAAACTGCGTTGTCTTAAACCACAGGGCGCCATCTTGTTCAAACAACAATCCACGTTTTTGCAAAAGATCCAAAGCCTGTGTTATTGCACCACTTTCATGCAATGTTTTCTCAGAAAACCAGATATCAAACTCAATGCCATAATCTTTCAACGTTCCTTTTAACGCCTCCAGAAGATTTTCTTTTGCATAATCAGCAAAAAAAGAGTCCGGTCTTTCAAAAATCTCCTGCCCACATTCAGCAAAGCAGTCTTGAGCGAGCGTAGTCAAATACTCGCCATGGTAACCATCTTCAGGGATTGCTACATCCATTCCCGTAGCCTGTAAACAACGTATTTTAAATGATTCACCAAGCTTCTGAATTTGATTGCCTGCATCATTGATATAAAATTCTTTTGTAGCATTATGGCCTACAAAGCGCAATACATTGCCCAGTACATCGCCAATAATGCCGCCCCTGCCATGACCAAAATGTAATGGTCCGGTTGGATTAGCACTCACAAATTCAAGAGAGAAGTTATATTTTTTTTCTAAATTATCCGGCTTAAAAAATGCCTCTTTTTGCTCATACAGCTCTTGTGCAAGCAACCTGAATGTTTCTTGTTTAAGATACATATTAATAAAACCAGGTCCGGCAATTTCAATTTTTTCTACTAAAGGATGGATGAATGTTGTAGCAATTTCTGTCGCTACTTCACGTGGGATACGTTTTAATGTTTTAGCCAATACTAATGGTAAGGTTGTTGAAAGATTACCAAATGCCTGTTTTGCCTCATCAACATTAATATGCAATCGGCAACTATCAGTGGTTATTTCTGTTCCGAATAACCCTCTCACATGTCCGGTAAATGCTTTTTGTATAGAATCGATACTATTCATACTGTTTTTCCTATTAAGTCTTATATATTCTGCATTTTACCATAAATATGAATATCTCGATAGTCAGAACAAACAAAAGGCGTATTTTAGCTCATTAAGCCAAAACACGCCTTTTTATGTAATAATCAAAAAAATTGAACGACTAGTATTTGTCAGTAAAATCTACTGCATCAAAATCTTCTTCAGTTCTTTCACGATTCACATACTGAGACATCACAGAAGAAAAACTTTTTTTAAAATCAGCAATCGCAGTTTTAAGTTCAAATGGTGCAACTGTTTTTTCAGATTCAGTTACCACATCACTCTTTTCTTGAAACTGATCTTGTGTATCTACAGGTACATTAACGTTGTCTTGTTTTTCATTTTTGTTTTGCTCAGACTGTGTTACAACATCTTTGGCTACACAAGCACAAAGCATTCCTGCAAGTACTACTGGTGATGAAACTTTATCCATGTAAACTGCAAGTGCGTATGCCGCAACCGCTGTTGTCATTGCTACTGCAGCAATTTTTACTGAACTTTTTTTATACCATACAACAGAGGACTGGTCTATAACTTCAGTTTCCATCCCATACATAGGGGCAACTGTTGCTACTGCTGCACAAAGAACTAACGAATACACTTGTCTGTAAAAACTATTCATACAAAACACCTTTATGTAAAAAATATATTGTTATACCTCTTTATTAGTATAACTATCAGCATAACAATAGCAATCATAAAAGCTTAGCATACAGGCATTATTGAGACAGTTTTTGACTATTTTTTCATTATTTTTAAAATATGATTTTTTAATATCTGCTTATCGACAATTCCGTGCTCAATTTGCATCTCATATGCCAATGCCAGCAATTTTCCCATTTTTGGCCCTGGTGGTACTATATCAAGAATATCAGCCCCTTTGAGTATTGGCTCAACAGGAGCAATAGCAACACCGGCTTGTTCAACGTTATCTTTGAAAATCTCTACATCAGGAAAATCACAAACAAGCGGTTCATGACCAGCACCATTTCTACCGCGCTTATCAGCAATACACAAATCAATCAGCATAAGCATGGTTACATTATGTGCTAACTTATTTGCCAATCTTTTATACGCAGGCAGCTTTGCTTTGCTACTGGTGAATTGCAATGGCATCATATGAAATAGCACCAACGATGATACCGCATCAATTAAATCAGCATTATGGGTAATCCGCTTCATCAGCGTGCGCGTAAACTTTTTGCTATCTTTTTCATGACCAATACTTTTAATCACCCCATTAACCGTTGTGGTTGTTGTTACCTTTCCCAAATCATGACACAGCGCAGCATACATCAAAACGAGCTTATCAAATTCATTATCATAGTTGTGAGCAATCAATGCGGCGGCATCAACAGCCTGCATTGTATGCTCAAACACATCCCCTTCAGGATGCCATTGAGGGCTTTGTTCTATGCCAACAGTTGCTGCTAGTTCTGGTAACACGTCATGCAAGCGACCAATTTTGTGTAACCAGCGAATACCATACGATGGGCGTGCTGAATATAAAAAAAGTTTTCTGAACTCTTGCTCAATACGTTCACGTGAAACATCTGCAATATCCATCTCTGCACACAATGCGTTTAATTCATCATCAGGCAACATCTCAAAACGTGCAATAAATTGCATAACACGATAAAACCTAAGTGGATCTTGAATAAAAAAACGCGCATCAGGAGTACGCAATATTTTGTTTTTAATATCACTCATTCCACTGCACGGGTCAATTAACTCATCAGTCATTAAATCAATAGCCATCGCGTTCATGGTGAGGTCTCTGCGACGCGCAGCTGTTTCAACAGACATGTAAGGATCAATAACAACAGTTGGCTTACGTCCTGGACTATCTGCACGTGGTAACGACCAATCAACATCAAGTCCATGCACGCGCAACACGCCAAACGCTTTACCAACCAAACTTACCGGTCCAAACTCTTTTAATATACTCTCCAGCTTTTCCTGTGGTAATCCATACACTTCAATATCAACATCTTTCGCTTGCGTCCTTCGTAGCTTTAGCGAAGTAGGAACCTGACAACCCATAACCATATCACGCACAGCACCACCAACCAACAATGATCGTCCTTTATTATTGTTGATTACTGCAACAATTGCATCCACCATATCATACTGTTTACCGATTAATTTCATCTTATCTCCTAAACTGCAATGTAGTTGTTCTTTGAATTAGCACGACAATTTTTGTATGCTACAAACACATTAAAACAGAAAGACCCACTTACCTAAGGATAACTAATGAACAAATCTGTGTATATGATAGTTTTACTTACCATTGCATGCCAACTGACTACAACTACCTGTAACGCCAAAGTACGTCTGAAAAAAATAAAATCTTTTTTTAGTGGCTATAAACTTGAAAAAATTGATCACCGAGAACTTCCCGCATTATCAATTAATAGTGTTTCCATTGATAACATTAACGGCCCAATAACTATTAAAACGGGATGGAAAAAAAATTCGATATTTCTTAAAACAACAAAGCGCGCAAAAAAACAGGAAGATTTAAATAATATAAAAATTGTTATTGATTCAAGCAAAAACAACCACCTTGCAATCAAAACAAAACATGTTAATCCAAAACTTGCCGGATCAGTTGAATACGAACTCATTGTTCCCGCATCTGTTGATATCTCTCTAACCATCGCAGACCATGGTGATGCATCAATCAAAGATGTTCACGGCATCATTAACGTTGTTACCAATGATTCTATTATTCTGGCAAATACAAAAAATTTAGCATCAGCGCGTACTCTTAAAAAAGGATCAATCCTAATTACAAACTCGCTCGGACCAATCGACGCTCAATCACATTGCGGAAATATAAATGGAGAAAATATTGCGGGTAATTTTAGCGCACACTCAGCAACGGGAAAAATAACGGTTGCGTATAAAACAGTTCCTTCAACAAGTTCAATTGATTTAAAAACAACATCAGGAAACATTACGCTTGCGCTACCCGCTGATACAAATGCAGAAATTCGTGGACACACTGCACATGGCACGCTTATTTCTGATCATTATATTACGCTCAGGCCCTATGCAACACAACTCAACAGCTCTGCCTGGAATAAATTTAGAAAAGAAGTTGATGGCACCCTCGGCTCTGGTGAGGCAACTATTGCACTTCACAGCACCAATGGTAATGTTAGAATTACCGAAAGCAAGACGACGTAAACTATAAAAGTGGTATACTAAAATAGACAGGATAATCGTATACCTTTTCAAGGAGATGGCATTATGAAAATATTATTATTACTACTAACTCTGATAAGCTTTACCGCACTGCAATGTGGATGCACCACCAAAGAATTACAAATCGGTGACAAAGCGCCCGAATTTTCGTTACTTAACCAAGATGGTGAAACAGTACACCTTGCTGATTTTAAAGGCAAAAAAGTAGCACTCTATTTTTATCCAAAAGATAGCACTCCAGGATGCACACAACAAGCATGCAGCTTACGTGATGGTTTTAGTGCGCTGCGCGATGCTGACATTACCATTCTTGGATTAAGCAAAGGTTCAGTCAAAAGCAAACAAAGCTTTATGAAAAAACAACACCTTACATTCCCTTTACTCATTGCTACAGAAGACACCCTTAAAGCATATGGTGTAAATACTGGTTTATTACGACTGTATCTTCCTAAACGATGGACATTTTTAATTGATGAAAATGGCATTATTGTAGGAATTATTAAAGACGTTGATGCAAAAGATCATGCAAC
>Ga0315284_10003211_pt1 | contig 23168 bp, 20 predicted proteins | sample YL17G09_16_MG_FD_203696 | JGI IMG/M metagenome (GOLD analysis project Ga0315284, IMG submission 203696) | Sediment microbial communities from Yellowstone Lake, YNP, Wyoming, USA - YL17G09_16 | ecosystem: Environmental > Aquatic > Freshwater > Lake > Sediment | place: USA: Wyoming | collected... | reverse complement strand
CCTCAAGGCGCTCCTTGTCTTGCCAACGGCGACCGGGCGGGTACTTCCCAATTACGGCATCGAGATCCTGCACCCCACCCATGGCGCCGAATTCTGAAGTGAAATTGAATCTGTGGGGGTCAGCTATCTGACGATAGTAGTCAAAGCTCGCAAGGTCGAAGGGTTGATCTAAGTAAGGATGCGTGTCGTTTATCGGGCGGGGAGACGTCTGGTAGGGGACGTAAACACGAGTATCTTCTCCGCTCCAGTACATTCCTCCGGAGTCATCGAACACCAGCCGCGTCGGATCCAGTTCGTGCGTGTAGGCTGCAAGTTCGGCCTTCAACTCCAGGCCTTCCGATGCCGCTTCGTTGAGTGCACCCCACATCACGATTGCAGGATGATTGCGGTCCCGGGCAATCGTTTCCCTGACTTCTCGCCGGCAGCGGTCACGCATTTGAGGCGATTTCTGTATCCAGCCGATGGGCGGCTCCTGGTACAACATGAGGCCCATCTCATCAGCCAAATCGAGCAAACGTGGAAGCTGAGGCTTGATATGGAGGCGAAGCATATTGAAGTGCGCCTCTTTGGCCATCCGAATCTCATTAGCCAGCATTTCCTCATAAGGGGGGTATGCCAGGGTCTGTGGATAGTGAGGCTGATAAATCGCGGCCTTAACGATTATCGGACGCCCGTTAAGGTAGAACTGATGCTCGCGGATGGTAAACTCGCGCATGCCGAAAGTGAATGGTCGAGAGTCGATCGCCTCGTTGTTGGATATGAGGCGGACCTCCAGCCCGTACAAGAAAGGTTGGCCTGGTGACCACAGCTTCGCCTCAGGTATCTTCAGCGACATGTCAAAACTTTGAGTGCCGTTAGCTAGCACAACGTCTTTGGTCTGCTGCGACTTCTCGATCGTCGGCTGATTCTTCTCAGCAACGGCCAAGGCGAGCGTGATCCTCTGCTCCTTTCCGGTAAGATTGCTCAACTCACATTGGACATCGATTTTCTGGGCATGGATGTCAGGCTGGATGAAACAATCACGTACCCAGACCGGATTGGTCACTACTACTTGAACGTCCTGCCAGATGCCCCCATAATTGTCGTACCAAGTCTGCTTTGAGGCGGGAGTTTCCTCGAGGACAAAGCCGTCCACAGGTTTCCCAATCTCCCACTTCAATCCTGGTATGAATTCACGGGTCCGCATCGGCAACAGAACCCTTACAACGAGCTGATTCTGCTGCTCCCAAACAAGTGCTTCGCTCGCCTCAAGTTCGAAGGGTGTATAGCCTCCTTCATGGGATCCTAAGTACTTTCCGTTTAACCAGACTTCAGCTAGGTAACTAACGGCACCAAAGCGAATGCGAACCGACTTACTCTTCCAACGAGGGGGTGCCAAGAATGAGGTTTGGTACCAGGCTACACCTTGGTAGTTCGGTCGAATCTCGTTCCAGACACTGGGCACATGGATGGAAACACTGTCAGACGGAAAACGTCTTCCCCATTCTTCTTGTTTTCCCAGGTTGTCCGAGTCGAAGACGATCTTCCAAGTACCGTTCAAACTGAGGCTCTCGCGACCGATACCAATGTCGCTTTTACCTTCGGAAACGGCGACATTGCCAAGTGTGACCCCAGGCCGCGAAACGGCGAACGCTAGTGCAAGGCAAAGACAGCCAGCATACCCAATCCGTTTTCTATTGTGTCCTGCACTTGTGCGTCCGGCCACGGGTACCTCTTTGAGCGCATTTCTGTCCCTGTAGCCATAGGCCGAAACCGTCAAGACTTTATTTTCGATTCGCATTGTTGCCTCCTGACGCCACCGAGCGCACAAGATGCACTCCGTACGTGGTGTCTTGTTCCAATTCTTCATGGTTAATTGCGGTCAGTAATCGCTCTTTGTGGGTCATTCGTCCCTCCAGAAACGGGCAGCCCTGTTTCTCGGTCGTGCTCCTGGTGTGTGGAAGGCATCGTGGATTTATACATCTTGCCAACGCGAAGAATCACGTCACTCTCGAAATGTCCAGGTGATTCAGCGACACGAAAGCAAGGCCCTCTTCGAAGCTGAAAACACCGTCATGGCAGCCGAGCGCCACCGTGCACGAAGCCCCCACTGCGCTCGCGAAACGCAACGATTCGTCCAAAGACCAGTTCTTGAGGGTACCCACCAGGAAGCCAGCGTCAAAGGCATCACCGCTCCCGGATTCGTCGATGGAATCGACCTTGAAAATCCCGGCTCGCAGGACCAGGTCGCCTTGCCGGGCCAGGACTCCTGCCTTCCCCAGGGTAATCACCACGGTGCAACTTGGGTTGAGCCGCGAAAGGACTTCGGCCTGCTCCTCCGCGTCTTCGCACCCAGTCAAGGCGCGCGCCTCATCATTATTGGGTAGAAAGACATCCGTCAAAGGAAGCACTTCCTGCACATCCGCCGGTGAGGCCGACGCTCCCGCGGGGATCACCACATCGAGGGCCGTAATCAGTCCGCGCTGCTTGGCTTCACGAAACAACTGAACCAGGTGTTCCGGGCGAAGGGCCGGCATCGCTAGGTACCCACCCACGTAAAGCGCGCGCGCCCCGTCGAGCGCATGACGGTCGACGTCCGCAAGTGAGAAGTCGGCGTTCGCGCCAAAGCAGTGGATAAAGCGCCGGTCCTGCCCCCGGACGTTCACAATGAAAGTGCAGGAAGTTGGCTGGCTGCTGCTCCGGACTACGAAGGATGCGTCAATTCCCAGCCGCTCCAGGTCGCGCAAAACAAAATCTCCGAGCAAGTCCTTGCCGACTTTGCCGACGAGATTCGAGCCGACCCCCAGGCGCCTCAGCGCCGCGGCAGTATTGGCAGCGCACCCGCCGACGCTCAATAGGTATCGGTCGATACGAACCAGTTCCCCGGCCGCCGGCAGAGCATCGATGGGACTGCCAAAGATGTCTGCTACCAGCATGCCCACACAGACAACATCCGTCATCTCTCGATTACCCGCTCCCACGGCCTCCACGATCCGGCCGTATCATTAAACTCTCAAGACTCTTGCCCAGCCCCTCGCGACTGCCCGGCCACCACCCTAATAGGACGAAACCAATTCCGTTGCCACTTGAACGATCCTCTCCACCGAGGGCACGTAGAACTGCTCCATCACCGGCGCGAAGGGGACGGGTGTGTCAGGAGCTCCGATGCGACGGATAGGGGCTGCTAGATGGCCGAAGCAGTTCTCCCCTATTCTTGCTGCCACTTCAGCGCCCCAGCCCGCGGTGAGATTATCCTCCTCGACGATGACGAGCTTGCCCGTGTTGCGCACCGATTCGGCCACCGTCTCCCAATCAAAAGGAACGAGCGTGCGGGCGTCAACGATCTCTGCCTCGATGCCAGCCTCCGCCAGGGCTTTTGCCGCCTGAAGCGATTTGTGCACCATCAGCAGGCTGGCCAGAATCGTCACGTGGGTTCCCGGGCGAACGACTTTCGCCTGACCAAAGGGAATCAGGTACTCTTCCTCGGGAACGAACGCCAGAACTTCGATGCCCCCCGCTTCCTTTCGGCTGCCCTTACTGCCATAGAGCAGCTTGTGTTCGAAAAAGAGGACCGGGTTATCGTCGCGAATCGCCGTCTTCAACAATCCCTTGCCGTCATAAGGATTCGAGGGGCACGCGACCTTCAGGCCCGGCACATGCATAAAGAAGGCTTCGAGTGACTGCCCGTGCTGTGCGCCGCGCGTCGTGGCGCCGACTGGAGCACGCATCACCATGGGCACATAGAGCTTGCCACCTGACATGTAGCGTAACTTAGCCGCCTGATTAGCAAGCTGATCCATGGCAAGAAAGAGAAAATCTCCGTATTGCACGTCCGCAACCGGTCGCAATCCACCCAATGCCGCCCCGACTGCAACTCCTGCAATAGCAGCTTCCGAGATCGGTGTATCAAGGACACGTTGATGTCCAAATTCTTCTGCCAAGCCCAGCGTCACCGTGAAGGCTCCCCCAAAACCACCCTCGACGCCGATATCCTCGCCAAGAAGAATCACCCTTTCATCGCGGCGCATTTCCTCGCGAAGCGCCTCTCGCAGCGCCTCCACCATGGTGAGCTTTCGTTCTTTCTTCACAGCTGTTGATTTCACGTTACTCGGCGAAGACATCGTTAAGGCAATCCTCCGGGGAGGGGTCTGGACTCTCCTCTGCATACCCCACGGCTTCGTCCAGCTCGCACTCGATCGCGGATTTCATCTCGGCGACTTCCTGCAAGCTCAAAAGACCTTTCGCCATGAGCGCACTCTCATACACGGTAATGGGATCGCGCGCCTTCCACGCAGCGACTTCTTCCTTCGGCCGGTAGTGACCGGGGTCGCTGCGAGAATGTCCGGCAAAGCGGTAGGTTTCCAGTTCAAGCAAGGTCGGTCCAGAACCCGTTCGCGCGCGACCCGCTGCTCGCACCATAGCGCTGTAAACTGCCTCCACATTATTCCCGTCCACGGTCTCCCCGGGGATGCCGTAAGCCGCCGCGCGCTCGCTGATGTGCTTCACCTTCATGATTTTGTCCACGGAGGTGGAAGCTGCATAAAGGTTGTTCTCGCAAACGAAGACCACCGGCAGGTCCCAGATGGCAGCCATGTTGACCGCCTCATGGAAGCTCCCGGTATTCGTTGCCCCGTCGCCGAAGAAGCACGCCACGATGTTCTTTTTCTCCTGGCAGCGGAAGGCCAGCGCCAAGCCGGTCGCCAAGGGAATTCCCCCTCCAACGATCGCTATGGCCGGAAGCATCCCCAAGGACAGATCACCCAGGTGCATCGACCCGCCCTTCCCATGGCAGCATCCCGTCTTTCGGGCAAAGAGTTCTGCCATCAGACTCTTCACCGGGAGCCCGCGGGCAACCGCATGGGAATGTGGCCGATGAGTGCTCGTGACGACGTCGCCCTCATCCAGCGCCGAGCAGACACCCACAGCGCAGGCTTCTTGCCCTTGCGATTGGTGTACCGTCCCCGGCAGACGACCCGCCAGAAAAAGGTAGTAGATCCGATCCTCAAACACGCGGCACATCAGCATGCGGCGATACATGGCTAACTTGAGATCCGGGCTCAGGTCCGTCATAGGTTGTTCAAATGCTCCTGGATTCTGCCCATGAACTTCGCCGCCGTGATCCCATCCACTACCCTGTGGTCGGCGGAAAGCGTTAGGCTCGCCACTTGCCCAACCTGCACGATTCCATCGCGGACAACTGGCTGCTCCCGGACCGCTCCCACCGCCAGGACCGCCGTGCACGAGGGAGGAATAATGGCCGTGAACTGCTTCACCCCATACATCCCCAAGTTGGAGATGGCGAGCCACGGAGTCATTCGGGAGTGCGCCGCGCTGGCCCGGCCCTCCCGGGCCCTTTCCAAAGCCTCTTTCAGTTCCCGCAGGCATTCGTCCCAAGGCAATGCCCCCGGATCGGCGACGGGAACCAGCACCAGCCTCGATCCGACCGCGGCCACCAGCAGAACATCCGCCCTGGCCTTTGTCTCGAACTTTCCCTCGCGATAAGCGACGTTCAGGCCGGGAACATCCCGGAGGGCTCTCGCCGCCGCCCGCACAAAGAGGTCGTTGAGACTGGCGGACAAGTCGGGATGATCGGCGTTCCAGTTTTCTCTCCACTGCTCCGCGGCTGCTACATCCACATCAGCGCTCAGGTAGAAATGAGGGATGGTCTGCTTGCTTAATCCAACCAATGCCGCCATAGCTTGTGTTGACTTGGCCGCCGCCCGCCCCGATGCGTATTGTTCCACATCCTGGCGGGTTATCAAGCCGCCCGGACCCGATCCCGTTACGGACTTGAGATCGAGACTCAGTTCCCTAGCCAGGACTCTTGCCGCTGGCGCCGCTGCGAATCCTTCCTTTCGAGGTTCTGCTGAAGGTGATGCGGCCGATACCGACGGGGGCGCTGAGATAGCCGCAGGCGCCTTCGTGCCCGGTCGTTCATAGGACTCGTTGGGGTCGTCTGTGACGATAGCAATGGGCAGCAAAGCCCCCGCCATTTGGCCTTCTTCGGCCAGGATCTCCCGCAGGTACCCGCTTGCGTAAGCCTCAACCTCCATCGTCACCTTATCGGTCTCGACCTCGAGCAGATGCTCGCCTCTGGAGACCTTCTCTCCCGGCTTCTTCAACCACCTCAGAACCTTGCCTTCTGCCGTCGTCTGCCCCAAGTCCGGCATGATGATGGTATGGGTCATTCCGGAGTATCCCTACGGGTCGCCACAGGCGGTCAAAAGATGGTTGCGGACCCATTATCGGGAACGAAACGACGGATCTAGTCCATTCTTCGACCGAACCGCAGTCGGTACGTCGCCGCCGCTCACTCTGACGAAGAGCGGTTTTTCGGCAATCGGCGAAGGCGAACGTCGGCTCACGTGCGCCCCTCCGCCGGCTACCTTCTCTATCACACAAACGCCTAAACCAAACTGCAGCGTGTTTTTGATGTGCGACACTTTGCGGCCGTTACCCTCCGAAACGTTTGCTTCGCAGGCGGAGATGAATCCGAGCGCAGAACTTGATTTTCACTCCATTTGTCGGTCGGTTGCCTCGCAACCCGCAGCACTGCGCTTCCCTCCCGCCCGGGTCTCAAACGGGAAAACACAACGTTTGACTGAAAGACTTCAAGCAAGTCCCATCGCCGGGCAAGCCCGCAGGCGTGCCCAGAACGACTGGCAAGCTTCTTGGCAGGCATATAGCGCATCGTCTATCCTCAATCGCAGGAGCGGCCGTCCCGGGAGACTTCCGGCACCCTTTTGATCCGCGGATCGGTGAAAACGTCTTCCTCGTCAGTGCTCCGAGTTGAAAACTCGGAAACAATCGCCCCTTCCGGTCCAGCCTGGAACCAGTACAGCGTGTCAGGCACGAGGGTGTACTGCTCCCCCGGCCTCAGAAAGATCTCGTGATGCACCGTATAGTATGCCTCGGATCCCACCGGAGGCCGACAAGCCGGCTGCGCCGCCGGCGTCCCGGGAACGAAAAGGTAAACTGTCCCCCAGCGGCAACGGAACGTCTCTTCCTTCCCCAATCTCACCCCGACATTCGGGTGCCGATGTTCCGGGCAGCTCTGGTGCGGAAACATCACGATTTCCTTCGCGCACACTCGCTCGGTGCTTACATAAGTAATAATCTCCAAGCCCGTCTGCTCAAGCTCACCAAGCCCGAAATCTGCCACTTCCAGGCGTGCGCGTTCTTCGGGGGTGATGATGATACCCGCTTGCTTCAGCATCTGGACGGATCTCTCGACCGCCGCCTCATATTGTTGCCGAGTGAGCATTGGTTTTCTCCAGCGCCATCAGCTTTTGGCATTGCCTTGCCTTCCGGCATTCTGTGGCGGGCTGTCTATTGCTGCCTTTCCCGCCGAACCGAACGCCCGCAGGAGCTCCTTCACTTTAAGCTTCACGGCGTCCTTGGCTGCCACCAGGATGTCATCTTGCCCACCCATGCCAAGGAACGGATGTGGGTTCATTGGCTCCCGGTATTTCGGCAACTTTTCCCGAACCGCTGCCAGATAGGCCTGCTTCAACACCGTGCCGAAATTCACCTTGGCCACTCCCAACCGGGTGCAGTATTCCGCCACCTCCAGGGGAATCCCGCTGCCCCCGTGCAACACCAGCGGCACGGGCACGGCCCTTCCGATCTTTGCCAGCGCCTCAAGGTCCAGCCGTGCTTTACCCTTCGTCAGGAGGTGAATATTGCCCACCGCGACCGCCAGGGCATCGATACCCGTTTCTTCCACAAAAGCCCGCGCGACTTCGGGGGTTGTGAGCTCGGCGTCCCCGTCCGCCGAGGCGGTCGCCAGACGCCCCACTTGCGCCTCGACCGAGATGCCTCGGGAGTGCACCATCGCGACGACTCGCTTCACCAAGGTCCGATACTCGGTCGGGTCGAGACCTTCATTTTCTACCATGACAGCGTTAAACCCTAAGCTTATTCCTTCCTCAATTTGCGCAAGACTGGGGGTCTCGTTCAATAGAAAGGCTGCCGGAATACGCGCCTTCTCAAGCGCTAGGCCCAACCCCGCGTAGTAGGCGAGATTCTCAGCTCGCATTCTCCAAGGATGCATCAGAAAACCACCGCCGAAACCGGCGATGGTCGGCGAACTCTCTTCTTCGGCTGCTTCCACGACGGCTTGAAACGACTCGAGGTTCCAAGCTTCGCAGTAGCAGACTGCGTAGCCACCGAGCTTCGCATCAGTCAACAGCTTAGACATGGAAACGAGAGGCATAGGCTGCTTCGGGCCCACTAGTGCCGATAGACCGACCGTCGCCGCCCTGTCCTTGTGTGTATCCGCATGGCGCCAACCGACCGGCCAGATTCCGAACTCTGAATGGGACCTCTGGGCCCGTATCACCTTCGGAACTTGAAATTAGCCGTAGTGCACCTCGTCGGGTGCGGTGACAACTGCCCCTCGGAGGGTGTTGCCCTTGGTCCGCATTCCCCCCGCCCGCCCCACAGGGCGGAGCAGGCAGGGGGGAATGAATTAAGCCCGGCATCAGAAGACGAACTTCAGTCCGAACTGAAGGATCCTCGGGTCGCGAGTAGAATTCGCTCCGCCGAAACCAGTCGAGCCAAATGATAGGAAGTAGCCATTGAACTGGGTGTGGTTCCAGGCGTTGAAGAACTCGGCTCGGAACTGCACATTAGCCCCTTCTTTGGCACCCGGGAAGGGAATCCCACGGAAATTCTTGAAGATCGAGATGTCCCAATTGTTGAGGCCTTGACCCCGTGCCACATTGCGTCCCGCGTTACCGAAGGAGCCCGTGGCGACTGGACCAAAGGCATCCGGACTAAACCACCGTTCGCGTGTGTGGACGGTGCCCGAATTTGGATCACCGATAAGGTTGGCACGATAAGGGGCCGATCCGACCTGTGCGGGATCGCCCGGGAAGGTGATCGTGAGGGGCAGACCCGTCTGGAAGGCGCTGACGCCCGAAAGTTCCCAGCCACCCAGCAGTTTCCCCGTCAATTTGCTGGCGTCGCGGAAGAAGGGCAGGTCGTAGATGTAGTTGATTATGACCATGTGACGTCGGTCATAATCCGAGTTGCCCCGCTCTGCCCCCACATCGTACGCGTTTTGGATGAATCCGGGGACGTCGCTACTGGCAAAGTCAATGAAGTGGGACCAGGTATAGGCCACCCCGGAAGTCAGGCCGTGCCACTCGTTTGTGCGCAGATGGACCTGCAGCGAGTGGTAGCTGGAGGATGTGGAGTTCTCGTACCAACCGATATTGCCGTATCCTAGGTACGGCCGGACCGTATCGACGTTTGCACTACCGGCCGGGGCAAGGGGTTGATTGATATTGCGGTTGATTTGCAGGTGAGTCCCCTTTGAGCCCACATACATTACCGACAGGACGGTCCTGGGGTTGAGTTCATTTTGCACGCCAAAGCTAAACTGGTGGGACGAAGGCATGATGTATTCCGGGTCGTAGTTCTGCGTGCTAGTGGGGAAGATCGCGCCGGGCACGCCCCCAGGGTTGCTCAGCAGAGTGTTGTAGATGTTAAGGGTTTCCGAGAAAGGTGGGTTGGGGGCGATGTTGTAAACGTCGTTCCCCTGGATACTCTCGTAGAAGATGCCGTATCCCGCACGAACGACTGTCTTCTCTGCACCGAACGGTTTCCACGCGAAACCCACGCGAGGCTGGAAAAGCGGCCAGTGATCAGTGACCAATCCCCTGGGAATTCCATTCTTGCCCGCGAGGGCCATACCGTTAATTCGGTCGCCCGTGTCTGGAACGATTTGGCTGCCGCCCGGGTAAAATTGTGGTGCTTGGGACGGATCGTACAAGGCAGGCCGAAACGCGGCTATGCGGTCGAAGACCTCAAAAGCGTGCGGCATATATTCCCAGCGGAGACCGTAGTCCAACGAGAACCCGGGTCGGATCTTCCAAGTATCGCCAAACCAAGCCGCGAACTTGTTCGAAATGTACGCTGGAGCAGACTTGTCCAACAATACGTTGTAAGATTTGGCTTGGCCCAGCAGGAAGTCTGCGAATTCGTTGCCTCCGGTCGCGTGGATCTGCCCATCCGTTCCCAAGTAATTGCCAGCCGTGGCGCTACCGTCGAAGGTGAAACTCCCCTGGGTAGTGCCAAAAATTTGCTGCTCGCCGAGGAACCGATAGAACTCGAAGCCGGCTTTTAGCGTGTGGTTGCTGTAGGATGTGCTGACTTGATCCCGCGCAGTCCAGAAATTGCCGACTTTGAAGAACGGGTAAGACCCCGCGGTGTAACCCACGCCCAAGGCTTGACCGGAAAGAGCAATCGCCGGGATGCGGTCCCATTCGTTGCCCACGGAGAGCGTCGGAATGGTTAAGTCCGAGGGGCGTGCGAAAGTCCCGGTGGGGTCGATGAAAAGGGGCTGCCGCGCATACGAAAACATGAACTCGTTGAGCAACGTTGGACTCATCGAGCGAGTCAGTTTGAGCACCAGAGCTTGCGGGACGTTTCTGGTCACCGACCCCAACGTCGGATAGGTGCTACTGTTCCACAGAGTCGTCGCATTACGGTTTTCTATCTGCTCGTGCATGTAACGGAACATTAGCGACGTTTTGTCCGAGATCTGATGGTCGACCCGAATAATTTCCTCCCGCACATTGGTTGGCACGCTTGGCGAGGCCGCGTAATACCGACCATCCGAGGTGTTCGGCAGCGAGAGGATAAAGTCTGGGGCTGCCAGAATCAGCGCGTTCGAGTCGATTTGCTCCTCCGGGATCACATTACCACTAAAAGGCGTGTAGCCCGTAGTCCCGTCAGGCAGGGTCACCGGTAGAGTGTGATCGAGGATCGGCTGGGCGTAACTGGAGAGATTGCCGGATCTCCAGGCCTCCGGAGCCGCGGGGGCATAAATTGTCGACCCCTGCCGCAGCACCCGCCATTCCTGGGACCAGAAGAAGAACGTCTTGCTTTTGTTCGTATTGTAATGCCCAGGAATGTAAAACGGTCCGCCCAGGTTGTACCCGTAGTTATTGTATTTCAGCGGCGGCTTTGACCCTCCACCCAGGTTGGCGAAGTAGGCAGTGGCGTCTACCGCGTCGTTGCGGAGGAACTCGTAAGCCATGCCGTGGAAAGTCTGGGTGCCAGACTTGATTTCTACTTGGACTTGGCCGCCGGTCCCAAAGCCCGTATCGGACGACATATTGCTTGCCTGAACCTTGAATTCTGCTATCGCATCCGTCGACGGCAAAAAGTTAGGGCAACCACCACAGCCACGGTCATAGTTCTCTTGCCCATCCAGGTACCAGATATTGTTGACAGAACGGTGCCCATTGAAAGATATCTCCCTGCTGGACGTGACGGGTACAGGAACGTTGAAGCTCGGCAGGTTAGACGACGCGCCTGGCACCAGGGCGGCGAGCTGCAAGAAATTGCGACCATTGCTCGCGATTTCCGTAATCTCTCGGCTAGTGATGAGGTTGGCCACCTCGGCTGACTCGGTTTGGAGCTTGACCTGCGAACCTGTAGCCTGAACCGTAATCTCTGAGGTGACCTGGCCGAGTTCAAGTCGAACGTCGACACGCACAACGTCTCGAATGTTAAGCCGTATTCCTGATTGCACGTAAGCCTGAAAACCGGCCCGCTCTGCGCGAACCGAGTAGGTACCAATGGGGAGTGCAAGGACGGAGTAACTGCCCGAAGGGTTCGTGACGGCGGTGCGAGAATCTCCTGTGTTTTGGTTGGTTATCGTGATGTTGGCCTCCGGCACTGCCGCACCGCTAGGATCAGTTACTGTTCCAACGATTGAGGCCAAGTCTTGGCAGAAAGTGGCGATTGGCAACAAGACTAGGCAAAGACACACGAGTCTAGCCAAATGAAGAGACACGTTTTTGCTCATATATTCCTCCGGTGTGGGATATCAGTTGTTCAGGTTTCCATGAACTGTGGGCGGTAGGAAACCCCTCCTCTCGACCCCGGCGTACTTGTCCCCGACGATAATGAATTGCAGGCGTTCAGCCAGTTAGGATGTAACAGCCCCACTCAAGGCTTTTTCCCGGGCGGGGTAGCATCATTGCGATTCCTGCCACATATAGGCACGAGGCCTGCTTCTACCTACGAAGAAGACTTACTAGCACCATTTAACGTGCGCGTCTAGATACTAAATTGCGCCAGCTTATGGTCGTTTTGCGTCACAGAGCCGCAGCCCACACGTAGGGGATTTGCCAGTAAACTTGCGGGATTATCTTGCGCCAGTTTCTTGCGCCGCTTGACAGCCCGCCAGGACTTCCGTATATTTGCGTCATGTTGCAGACCTCATACTGAGATGAGGGGACGAGGGCTTAGCACGCGAGCTTCTCTGTGCGTCCGATACCCAAAGTCGCGTTGCTGCTGGAGACCTCAACCGAGTTTGGCCGGGGGTTGCTGCACGGTATCGTAAAGTATGCTCGCTTGCATGGACCGTGGGCACTCTACTTGGCGCCTGGACATTACAAACAGGAACTGCCCAAGGCGAAGGCATGGGGAGGGACTGGAATCATTGCTCGGGCCTCCTCACCTGATTTCATAAGAGCTATCCAGGCCATGGGCCTCCCCACGGTCGCAACAGAACCTTGCTTTGAGGAGTCAGCCTCGGTCAATCTGTGGCAGGGACTTTCCGAGCTCCGCACCGATTCCGCAGCGATTGGCCGCATGGGTGCGGATCACCTCGTAGGACAGGGATTTCAAAGCTTCGCTTTCTGCGGATTCCAGAACTGCCCGTGGTCACGCATCCGCGAGGACACTTTCTGTCGATACGTGACAGCTAAGGGATTTCCTTGCCAGAGCTATCGAACGAAGCTTGGCAACTGGATGAGCCATGCGGATTGGTTCCATGCATGGGAGTACGAGCAACCGCGCTTATCGGCTTGGCTGAAGTCGCTCCCCCGGCCCGTCGGTGTAATGGCCTGCAATGACATCTGTGGACACCATGTGCTGCAGGCTTGCGCAGAAGCACGGGTCCGTGTGCCGAGGGATGTTGCCGTCGTGGGGGTCGACAATGATGAGCTATTGTGTGAGCTGGCCGCCCCACCATTTTCTAGCGTAGCACTAGACGTAGACAGCGCCGGCCATGAAGCAGCCCAGTTGCTCGATGGGTTGATGTCAGGCCGAACAAAGGGGAGACATGTTGTGACGGTAAGCCCTCTCTGGGTGGTGACGCGACGATCGAGCGACGTCAACTGGGAGCGGGATCCTATGGTTGGGGACGCGCTGCGCTTCATCATGGATCATACGAGACAAGCCATTGGGGTCCCGGATGTCGTGACCGGCGTTGGTATCTCGCGTCGCACTTTAGAGCGCCGATTCTTTCGTGCAGTCGGTGGCTCAGTTCTGGGCGAAATCACCCGCTGTCGGTTGGATCGGGCCAAGCAACTGCTCCGCGAAACGAACCTGCACGTCTATCGCGTGTCCTCCGAATCTGGTTTCACTAGTGTCAGAACGTTCAACCGCGCCTTCCGTCATGCGGAAAAACGCTCGCCAGGAGCGTTTCGTCTTCACTCGAGCCGAGGTGTCGCGGCCGATCAATCTCCTAAGCGGATTGTGGTGCACTCCAGAGGGCGAGGGTCGTTGCGTACTCCTGTCATACCCGCGACGGAGGTCCGATCAGATTCGCTCGTTGAGGAACGTACGCCTGGTGCGCAGGATTCACGGGCAATGGGTCAGGTCGCACGGGAGCAAAGCTGAGGAGGTCACGTCTCTCGCTCGGCGAGGGTGGCAAGCACCGGACGCGGGGCTAAGAGGCGACTGCGCGTGTGGAACAAGATCAAAAAGGTGAGTGGGCGTGCCTTTAGCTACCATAGGAACACGCCCCTTGAGCGGTCGAAAGAGGCCGCCTCTTTTCTTGAACTTCTCCTCATTATGCTCCTGCCTAGCATAGTTGCTGGAAACCAGTTTGGTGAAACTCTACGGCAGGCCCAGCAGCTCGAGTCCCAAGGACGCCACGAGGAGGCCGCGCGCATCTACGAGGACTTGGCCCGGAAGTCACCGAAATCCGTCGAAATTCTGAACGGCCTAGGTGTAGCAGATGCTCGGTTAGGTAAGTATCGGCAGGCAATCGCCGCCTATCAGCGCGCCTTGGACATCGAACCTGATTCTGTCCCGTTGCTGGTGAATCTCGGCTTGGCCCATTTCAAAAGTGGAGATTTTGGTGGTGCTGTTCTCCCGCTTGCGCGCGCGCTGCAGCTCGAACCGGGTAATCCTCGAGTGCGCAGCCTGCTGGCTATGTCCTACTACGGCGAAGGGAGTTATGCGCGAGCCAGCAGTGAACTCGAAAAACTGATTGGTACTGACTCCTCTAACCCAACCCTCCATTACCTGCTCGCTCAAAGCTACCTCTGGAGTGGACAGTATGAAAAAGTTATGCGTACTTTTGAGGGCTTGCTCCGTCACTACCCGGACTCGGCCGCCGCTCACATGTTGATGGGAGAAGCTTACGACGGACTAGATCGAACCGATCAAGCGATCCGGGAATTTCAGGCCGCTGCCTCCGCAGCTCCCAGCACTCCCAACGTTCACTTCGGCCTCGGCTATCTGTACTGGAAGAAGCGCTGGTTCGAGATGGCGGAGCCTGAGTTCCGCCGCGAGATTGAAATTGGTGGCGCCGTGGCGCAATCCAAAGCCTACGTTGGCGATATTGCGCTTCGGCAGGGGCGGTTAGAGGAGGCCTCGGGGCTGCTCCACGGAGCACTTCGGCTCGATCCCAAGATTCGCATTGCGCATCTCGACCTCGGGATTCTTTACACCCAGATGAGGGATTACGAGAAAGCGGTGAAGGCATTGAAAGAGGCTGTGCGACTGAACCCGAAGCTGCCCGACGCGCATTACCGGCTTGCAGCGGCGTATAAAGGTATGGGCCGAGTTCAGGAAACAGAAGCCGAACTCAAAGCAGTGCAAAGTCTCCAGGAAAAGACTCGGGAAGAGCTGCTCCACAAGGTCTCTGGTCCGCCGCCCAAGCCACAAATTGAATAAGACAGTACGCTTAACGGCACAGTTGGTATTACCCGTCTTCGACAGTTACTTTTAAAAATTCCTTGCTCAGTATGCTGATTCCGGAGAAGGCGGTCACTGATTCCGATCTGATGCCGGGCAGCGATTCCGACGCGAACCCGGTTGCGATCGGAGCGAGCGAAGGTCACGCATGGGCACGCCCATAGATTCCGAGACACGTTTGCGGTTGAACTCTTGCTCGCTGGGACTCCAATTGAGCGCATGGCTGCGCTCCTCGGGCACACAAGTATCAAGACCACAGAGCGGCACTACGCACCGTGGACGCGCTCACGCCAAGAGCAACTTGAGGCCGACGTGCGACGCGCATGGCTCTCTGATCCCGTGGCCTTTGCCGAGACGAAGGGGACGCCAGAGGTACACGGAAAAAGTCAGCGCCTTAACTGACTGAAACGGAAAGGAAAAGGTTTGGTAGCGGGGGGGGAGGATCTCCCGACCCGAACTGACACGTCGTAACTTGCTGATTTCACAATGCGCTAAAACAGCCAGAAGCGCCAGAAACGCCGAAGTGAGGGACACGGCGGGTACACGGGGGGGGAAGATTCGCGGCGTCGACCGTTCACCGCAACGCCCAAAACAACGCTGAAGATGATTTTGCTAATGCAAATCCTGCATCAACGCCTGCCCCTTTGCGCTAAAACCGAGCGCGGACTGGAAATCATCTCGGGCCATTCACAGGTGAACGTCAATCTTCGAGATGACATCACCCGGGCTTAGGAAGATGTACGCTGCCGGCGAGCCTTCGCGTACAGAAGTGACTTTGAACCCACCCTCGGTTGCTATACCGGACACTCCGGACCACGACAGAGACGCAACGAGTTCAGTTCCCCAGTCGGAAGTCCGAAATGCTCTGCTGGGTCAACGAGAGGTCCTCGAACACGGCGGACGTCCCGTTGCCGAGCGGGGACTGGGTGCTGATCCCCACCCAGATCGATGCTGGGTAGTCATTCTTGAAGAGGCGAATCAACTGCCAGGTCTTCTTGTCGAGCGAGTAGTAGAACCCGACAGTCTTCGTGTCCGAAGAGATCTTCATGTAGACACTCTTCGAAGTGACCACGTCGTGATTGTTGTCGTCAGAGGTCCCAATAGTGCGAACGCTAACCATCCTGGTCTTGTGGCGTTCATCCATTTCCATCGCCATCTTCAGCCAGAGGTCATCTTTCACGTAGATATAGAGCGTTCCGGCGTCATACGTCTTCAGAAACGTCGGTGTGATCTTTGCCGTCAGGGTGAACGGCTTCTTGTTGTCAACCTCGGTCAGCAGAAGTGGCGCGGTGTTGTTGGACAGCTTCCCGTCCGGGTCACGGAAATTGTCCCGCCTCGCTTCACTCGCAAGAGTCAGCCTGCCATCCTCAACCTTGGCATGAGCGGCGGCTCCGTTGAGCGAGCGAGTAAAGGTGATTCCAGGCAACGTGATGCGGCACGCTTCACTCTTCATATCTTCGGCAGACGCTTGGCGGGGGACGACACAGAGTAAGAGGAGCGACAGCGCGGAGAGCAGTATCTTCATGGTTCGTGGCTTCCTTTCTGGATAGAGAGTCGACGACGGGACTCGGGTAGCTTTCACTCGTAGACGCATGGCCTTTTGCCCTGCCACCCAGTCTTTCCTCAAATTCGCTGCACTCAATTCCTGCACCTGCCCTCACGGACACCTTGACGCCTAAACCTACAAATCTACCCTCTTCCGGTAGCAGGTGAGTAGCATCTTGACCAGAATTTCCTTTTTAATATCCGAAGCGGCAGCAGTATACACCGCAGCGGCTTGTTCCGAATTACAATTCTGGAGTCCAAGCACCGGCGAGCCATCCGGCAGCGGATGGCACGGCTTGCGGATGCAACCAACCGGCATTTCGACCCGTATCCACCCGATTTCTCGGACACCTCGGGCTCTCCCTTGCTCGTTCCCGAGATTCTCCCAACCGGTAGGGGACTCTAACCCGCTGGCACCGGCAGCGCTTCGATCCGCCGCACCATGACCCCGAACAGCCGTCGTGTCAAATGACTTTCTGCCAGCAACAACCAGTAGTACCGTGCGTGCTTGATCAAACGTCCGCCGGTCTTCACCAACCGCTGCTGCAAGCTGGTCAAGGACCAACCGTCGATCCTCTTCGGTAGCGCCAGCCGTCGCCACAGGTTCCCCAGGTTATAAGCGATCACACTCAACCACAGCCGCACCTCGTTAGACCGGAACCGGTGGCAGCTCAGCCGCGTTATCTTCACCGCTTGTTTGCCTTCTTTGATCCATTGCTCCGCCGTGCCCCGTTTATTATAGAACCGCACCACGGCCCGGCTCGGCAGGGTCAGGTTAGTCACAATGAATCCGATCCGAGGGAACAACTCGCCAAAGTGGAACTCCACCTTCGCCACCACTCGTCGCGTCGTCTTCCAGCTCGCCGCCTGGTAGAGAAAGCTTTTGTACCAGACCACCGGCTTGTGGCTCGGTCTTCCCACGAGCCGCGTCAACAACTCCGCGATGTCCCTCTCTAGGCTGTCGTTGGCCGGGATGCGAATGGCGTACTTCACGCCTCGCTCTTCCAGCGCTTCGTAGACCTCCGGCTTGGCAAAGGCGGCATCGGCTCTAAACACCACTTCTTTGCCTTGGTCCTGCTGCCGTTCGATCTCGGGCAGCAAGAGCTCATCCCAGCCCTCGGCGCTGTGCACGTTGCCGGCTCGAAGCTTGGCGGCCAGACAGTCACCCCCGCGGTTGAACAGCAGGAGCGGGTGGTAGCAGGTGGACTCGAAGTGCCCGTTGTAGGCGCTCTCCTCCTGCTGGCCGTAAACCGGAATCTCGGTCGAATCCATGTCCAGCACTACCCGCGGCTGAGATTCGATAGTCTCCGCCTTGGCGATCAACTCGCGATTGAACGCGGCCAGCCCGACGAGGTTCTCTTCTTGGGCAAGTAGGTCGGTCTCGAACGATTGCAGCCGGGAAGTCAGCGCGGCTCCTCGCTCCCAGATCTTCTCGGAACCGATCAACCGGAAGGTCGGATCGTGGCACAGCCGCTCGGCATCGTTCACATCCTCATAGCCCGCCAAGCGGCTGTACACCGACTGCCGCAGCAGGTCGGCGAAGGGAAACTGCGTATTCTTCCCACGACGGGGGTCCGTAAGATGCTCTTTGATCAACTCTCCAAACCCGAGTCGTTCGTCAAGTTCGCGCACCAGGATCAAGCCGCCGTCAGACGTGACGCGAGAACCTTGAAAATCGACCTTCAAAGAGCTGTTGAAAGAGAGTTGAAATGGCTGGTTTTGTTTCTCACCCATTAAGTGCCGACCCCCAGAGCATCCTCAGCACGTTGAAACCCACATGAATAGAGGCGCCGGAGATCAGCAGAGATTTAGTAGCCCAAACTCAAATCGGAAATCCGGGGTGAATTCTCTCTCATTTCACTTGGTACAAAAAACCCCGGTCGCGTCACTACGGTTACCGTATGTATTGTTCAGACCGTCTTGTGCTTCATCACGGTTTATCTCGCGACGCTTGTGTGGGTTGACTATAATTCCTTTCCGCAAGCTGAAACAGCCATCATGGACATTGGCCGCTTGATCGGCGGTTCGTGGATGCTGTGCTGGATTACATTCGTTCTGCTTGTGGCGGCACTGGGGAGTAGTCTGACGGGGCAGGCCGGCGCCTCACGCCTCCTCTTTGGCATGGGCCGGGATGGAGTCATTTCACGGTCCATCTTCGGTTACGTTGACCCCCGTTATTCCACTCCCACGCGAAGCATCTACGTGATGGGTGTGTTCACCTTGTTTGGGTCACTCTTGATGCGTTATCAGCTCGGGGTCGAACTCCTGAACTTTGGTGCGTTCATTGGCTTCATCCTGGTCAACCTCAGCGTGATCCGCCATTACTATTTCCGCGAAAGGCGACGCTCAGGCGCGAGCTTTCTGACGAATCTAGTTTTCCCCGTGTTGGGAGCCGTGGTTTGCAGCTACGTCTGGATGAGTCTTACGGAGAAGGCCAAGATTGTGGGATTCATCTGGTTGGGCCTCGGAATTATTTACCTTGCCGTGCTGACAGGGGGTTTCAAGAAGTCCCCAATATCTCTGAAGATTTAGTTGTACCATTGTTTGACTTCAAGGGAAATGAGACGGTTGGATTACACTTATGCAATTGGTACATAGAAATGGTTGGACTGGGCCCCCCTTCCCAAGACGGCGAGTCTGGACCCATCCTTCAGTGAATGGAGGGTGAATCATGAGTCTGCCTCGGAGGAAGTTCACGAAAGCTGTGCGGCAGCTTGAATTGGGGGCTTCACCAGCCGAGGAGGCCTTGCATCGCGTATCCGCTGAATGAGAAGCCGGCAGTCACTTTTCGGGTTGGCGACTATACACCCGTGTGGCCGCAGCTCGGACTTGAAACGCCACGGGGCCATACCTTCCGAGTCCGCGACGATGCGCCCGGAACAGTGTTGGCACTTGGCAACAGGTCCAGAACGAATAGCTGTCTGGCCCAATCGACGGGATGCGTGTTCATCAAAAGTTGGGCAGTACCGGACAGCATGCGATTGAGCCGCGGCACCTCAGGCCTTGGCTCTTGCCACAGAAGCCGAACGCCGTCGGCTCCAATCGCTTTTTAACTGGCGTGGGACTTCCTGGCACGGTGTGTCTCGAAGAGGAAAGCTGCCAAGGTTTTCGCGGAATCGGCTACCAACACCGCGTGCCGTTTGTCTGGCTCGTAAGTGCGCACGTGCCAGTCGTCCATCTTGTTGCTCAAGCCAAACAAGTCGCTGACTGGAAACGTAACATCGATCCGCGCCAATAGTGACTGGAATCGCAAGCTGGTTGCAGTGAGAGGGCCGGAATTTGAAACCTACCTGAGGGCCTTGGAGGGATGACGGGATCCGAAGGGAGAAACTTCTCTATGGAAGCCACGGCTGCCAGACCCGACAGGGTGCCTTCGTCCTTTCTCGATCGACTCGGCATTTATCCACCCCTGGCATGGGGATTCCTCGCTGTCCTGCTGTTGATGTGCGCTTGCGGCGTTGAATCGGGATTTCTTTCGGCTTATCTCGCCGGCAAAGGAATATCGGCATCGGCCGTGGCGCTGGTGTTCACCGTGTACGGTGTCACCGCTACATTTGCGTCATGGTTGTCAGGAGCCCTCTCCGACCTCTGGGGACCGAAACGGGTCATGTTCTTCGGTCTGGCCATCTGGCTCGTTTTCCACGTGGCCTTTCTCCTACTGGGGGTCGCGCCGGGCAACTACCCGCTCCTGCTGCTTTTCTATGCAATGCGCGGTTTCGGCTATCCGCTCTTCGCATACGGCTTCCTGGTATGGATCACGGTGGCAACGCCGGCTCGAAATCTCGGGACATCGTTGGGCTGGTTTTGGTTTGCATTCGCCGCGGGCTTCCCGACCCTCGGCTCCCTCATCGCGAGTTACCTGGTTCCGCTGATTGGGTCGTATCGGACCCTCTGGTGGGCACTCATTTTCGTCGCCGCGGCCGGCCTGGCCCTGGTCGGCGTTCGGGACCCGACAGGAACACGGAGGCTTGCTCCTGCGGGCGAGAATCCAATAAAAACGCTCATTTTCAGTGCGACGATCGCCTGGCAGATCCCGAAGATCGGAATCGGCGGCATCGTGCGAACGATCAACACGGCGGCCCAACTCGGGTTTCTGGTGTTTCTGCCGGTCTACTGCACCACCACGGTCGGCTTCACCCTCACGCAGTGGCTACGTTTGCTGACTCTGCTGTCGGTGACCAACGTCATCTGGAACCTCTTGTTTGGAATTATCGGCGATAAATTCGGGTGGCGGAGGACCGTCGCGCTGTTCGGGGGCGTTGGCTGTGCGGTCACGACCCTCATGCTTTATTACTCCATGCAGGGACACCCGGCAAATTACACGCTGGCGGTCATTGCCGGCATGTTCTACGGAGCCACCCTGTCGGCCTATACGCCACTCGGGGCGATTATGGCGGCTCTCGCGCCGGGCCGCAAAGGCGCGGCCATGTCGATCCTCAACTTCGGTGCCGGGGCGAGCGCCTGGGTCGGCCCTGCGATCGTCGGCGTCTTTCTGCCGCTGCTGGGTGTCGCCGGCGTAATGTGGATCTTCGCCGTGCTCTACGCCATCAGCGCGGTATTGACAATGTTCATGAAGGTTCCGGAGGACAAGGCGGCCGCGTAACAAAGCCGCGCCACGGTCCCAGATCTTCTCCGAGCCTATCGGGCGGAAGGTCGGGTCCTGACTCAGCCGCTCAGTGTCGTTCACGTCCTCATAGCATGCCAAGCGATTGAACTCATCGCCTGTTTCGCGTATATTGCGCAATCTGCCGCGACAGCAGCATGATACCGCGTTGGGCTGACGTGGTGATTGCCAGGTGTCCGAACAATTCGAGATCCATGAGGAGCACGCAAAACATCGTCGCCATCGATCTGGGCAACTCGAGCGGTCGGGTGGTGCTCGGGCAATGGGACGGCGAGCGCGGCACGGTGCGTGAGATCTACCGCTTTCCAAACGCTTACGAAGAGCGGTGGAGCCATGTCGTCTGGGATACGGAGCGGATCTGGGGCGAACTCGTTAAAGGGGTTCGAGCCGCCGCGGCCGAAACCCACGGGCGGATCGAGAGCATCGGCTTGGACGCCTGGGGCGCCGAGTACATCCTCGTGGATCGAGAGGGTGAGCGCGTGGGCGAGGCGTTCTGCCTCCGCGACCCACGCAACGTGCACGCGATGGAACACGCCTTCACCATCCTCCCGCGCAAACGTATTTATGAGATTACGGGCATTCAGGTCATGCCCGTGAACACCCTCTACGGGCTCGTCGCGCACCTGGAAGAATCACCGGAAGAATGGGAGAGAGCCTGGGTGTGGCTCGGGACTCCGGAGTATTACCTGTTTCGGATGACAGGTGTCCCCTTCGCCGAGTGGACCAACGCGCCCAACTCCCAGATGATGGACGCGTTCGCGAAGACGTGGTCGCGCCAACTCTGTGACGCCTTCGCGCTCAGCCTGGACAAGTTCCCGCCCATCGTCGCCACCGGAACGATTCTCGGAAAACTCCGGCCCGCTCTGGCGAGTGAACTCGGACTCCCAGACACGAAGGTGATCGCTCCCGCCTGCCACGATACCGCCTCGGCCGTGGGCGCGATTCCCTTCCCGCACCACAATCTGGCATTCATCAGCTCCGGGACATGGTCGCTCGTGGGAACCGTTTTGCACGGACCCCTCGTGTCCGAGCTGGGCTACCAACTCAACATCACCAATGAAGGCGGCGTCGGTAGTACGATCCGGTACCTTCGCAATGTGATTGGTCTCTGGGTGGTTCAGGAACTTCTCCGCGAGTGGCATGAGCAAGGATTCGCTATCGCAGCAGCTCAGTTGGCCGACCAGTGCATGGACACACCCCTCGAAGGCCCTTACGTGGATGTCTCCGACGAGAAGACGTTTCTGGCTCCGAGAAACATGGTGGCGCGGATCAACTCGGAATTGCAGGCGCGCGGCTTTCCGGAAGAGCCTCGGCCGCGGGAGCTTGCAGCTATCGTCTTTCGAAGCCTGGCCCGTCGCTACCGGGAGGTCATCGAAGGTCTTCGCCAAACAACCGGCAAGCCTATCGAACGAGTCTGCATCGTCGGCGGCGGTGTCAAGAACGAGGCCCTCAACCGGCTAACCGCGCTCGCGACGGGGCTCGAGGTCGTCAAGGGCTCGAGCGAATCCACGTTGATTGGAAACGTTGCCGTGCAGATCGCGGCGCTCGAAAACACGCGGTCGCTGGAGCAGATCCAGAGCATTGCGTCTCGACAGGCGTTCGAGGGAGAAAATTAGAGCGATTTGTGCATCATCAGAAGATCCGCCGGCAAAACCCGCGTGTCTTCGGTTACCTTGTGGGCTTCAGCTCCATAGCGATTCCGGGCCCGCAAGGGAACGAGTAGTGGCTGTACCTCCTCGCCCCGACCGTAGGCGCGATCCTTGGAGCGGCCGCATAGGATGGTCTACTGCGGCGTTATTTGCCTAAGCCTTCTGTCTGATGGCTTGCGTGACAAGAAGGAGACTCCATGAAGGCTGCGTTTCTGACGGGTCTCCGGGAGATGGAAATCCGCGAAGCCCCGGACCCCAAGCTGAGTCGTCCGCGCGACGTCCTGCTGCGAATCGACACCGTCGGGGTGTGCGGTTCCGACGTGCACTATTACACGAGGGGCCGCATCGGCTCGGCTGTCGTGAAGTATCCGTTCATCGTGGGCCACGAGTGCGCAGGAACTGTGCAAGAGGTCGGCGCGGAA
>Ga0315284_10003210_pt1 | contig 23169 bp, 17 predicted proteins | sample YL17G09_16_MG_FD_203696 | JGI IMG/M metagenome (GOLD analysis project Ga0315284, IMG submission 203696) | Sediment microbial communities from Yellowstone Lake, YNP, Wyoming, USA - YL17G09_16 | ecosystem: Environmental > Aquatic > Freshwater > Lake > Sediment | place: USA: Wyoming | collected... | reverse complement strand
GCAATGACAGAATGTTGAGATTGCTTCACATTCGTTCGCAATGACAAAATATTGAGATTGCTTCGCTTTGCTCGCGATGACAAAACAGGTTGAGATTGCTTCGCTTTGCTCGCAATGACAGAATGTTGAGATTGCTTCACATTCGTTCGCAATGACAAAATGTTGAGATTGCTTCGCTTTGCTCGCAATGACAGAGTAAGCCGCTCGCAATGACAAAGTAAGCCGTTCGCAATGACATAATACGATCCTTTTTTATCTAATAACAACCAGTTTCCCTTTCTTCACCGATATTCCGCTCTCTATACAATACACATACACCCCGCTGAAAACGTCCTGCCCCTGAATATTCTTCACATCCCAATTCTTGATATTCATGTCCCCCGGAACCACATCAATGCTATTCACCAGTTCCCCGGTTACGGTATAAATATTTATAGCGCATTCAGATGCAAGGTCCTTAAAAGTTATCCCTCCTGCGCTCGTCCCGTTATTCACATCATCATCGTTCGGGCAGTAAGGCACCGGAAACGCATACGCTGAAGCCACTTCACCGTTTGCCGCCCCTATCAAAGAAAATACAGTAAAGTGCGCTGGCTGCGCAGTAACGGTATTGGATGCCGTATCAACTGAAGAATTATCAAGCTTCACCCATAAATCATTTGATTCGTCCAGCCAGTAAAGCGCCATATATCTTTCATCCACAAGCGGGTCCGAGCCGTCAACAAATCCATCCTGGTTAACATCATCGTAAGAAAAAGTAATGTTTACAACACCGGTAAATAGCGCGCCTATTTCATTCCCGCTCCCGTCAAAGGCATTAAATTCCATAGCCTGGCCTATTCTCTGCAGTTTACTGTCCACTTCAAGTTTTGCATCAGCAGTGGCAACAACGCCGGAACCAGCATCGTTAATGCTTAAATAAGAATCTGAGGGTAAAGTCCCGGAATCAATATAGACATTTGCCTTCCCATCTTCCGTAACCAGCCTGTTGTCCCTTGCGCTATCCAATCTTGTCCTGAACGTCCAGGTCTTTTCAGCGGAAATATGGTTGTTTAATATACCTTCTGCAACGGTGCTTAAGCGGACTTCGTAAACATAGTTGTATTTCAGGTTCTCTGAAGGAGTAAAAACAAGCTTGTGAACATCTCCAGAAGTAATAAAGGAACCGTCCCCATATACCGGGCAGGTGCTGATGGAATTATAAAGATTGTCCCGGATGGGGTATATGCTTATAGCGGACTCGGTTGATGTTTCATCCATCTGCTGGTTAAAAAGAATAACTATATGTGAACTCACTGGGATACTGTAGGCATCCTCACCCGGGAAGATACCGATTATAACAGGAGCAATAAGGCATTTTCTATAAACTGTCCCATCATCCCCAATAGAACCAAGATAATCACCACCTTCCGATTGAACCAATCCCGCTTCAGCCAGATTTCCATAAAATATCTTTATTCTTCCCCCGCCGCCGCTACCGCCCATATCTCCAGCACCGCCAGCACTGATTCCTGAGCCTCCACCACAGCCTCCGGAGCCGCCACCGGCTGTTATTACTGCGCTGCTTAATATTACCACGCTATTGTTTCCATAGATAAGGATTCCCCCTCCACTCCCCGCACCTGCTCCCCCGCCGCCCCCGCCGCCATTGGTTGCAGGCACGCCGAGGGTGCCTCCGCCGTTTCCGCCAGCTGCACCATCCGAGCCGTTAACAGTTATGGTTCCCTTGATAGTTATATAATTCGCTATAAGTTTAACGCACCCTCCGCCCGCACCGCCGTTTCCGCCACCGCCACCGGGCCTGTTCTGCGGCCCGCCAGCGCCACCGCCGCCTGAACCTGCACCGCCTGAACCCATATCAATATCCTGCCCGGTTTCTGCGCCTTTTATAATTCCGCTGTTCCCCCCTGCTCCTCCGGGTAATAACAGCTTATTGAACCCGCCGCTATTTCCATTATCACCGGTCCCGCCATAACTTCCGCCGCCACCGCCACCTGCGCCGCTGCCTGAAACCGTCCAGCTGCTCCTTCCCACTTCTCCCGCAATTCCACCACTGGCTCCAGGATTGCCGTTAGTGCCTGCATGCCCGCAATATGCAATGGTTGACTGGGCAACTCCCCCGATTCCCCCTGGATAACCCTTTCCATTGCCATCAAGCATACCGTTTATGTTTATAGTTACTGCATTTATTGTAACCGACCCATAATGCACCCCATCAAAATCCTTAATATGAAGCGTAGCCCCTTTAATTAAGGTGAATGTTTTTATATTGAAATGATTCCCTGCGATTTGCGTGCTTGAACTGACAATCCAGTCAGTATTTGAGTGGTCTCCACCTGAAATGAAATCCCATGCGAAAGTATACCTGGCGGTAAATACTAATATTACTATTGCCAGCGTAGTATATGTTTTTTTTATCACTTAGATTCCATAATTGGGGTATGCACTTGACTGGACTAAACCCTATATCTTGTATTCTAAATAAAGTAGAAAACACTATGTATTGCGATTAGACCAGTCAAGTGCATACCCCAATTCCATCATTTCTTCTTAATCAAACGATTACTATTGACTATAATATGTTGTTAAATCGCCTATTTTTTTGTAATTATATATGTTATTAATTCATAAAAAAGCCCTTATTGGTCTTATAATCATTAAGCCCTGTAGCAACTAAAAAATCATTAACGGAAAGGCTATATTATGTCAATTCCGCCCCTGGAGCGGAATTGTTACTGAATTGACTCACTACACTAGATATTTCAAGCGGGGTACAGTACTCTTAAAATCTCACCTTTATAGTTTTTATCTTATTATGTTTCATGGCAATAATTATCTTTTATTATTACCCTCCCAGGAAAAGCTGGAACAATGGCGAACTGATTATAATTTGAGGCGGCCACATAAATCATTGAATTTCTCGACGCCGCATGAATTTGCAGTATCTCAAGAAGTAAGAATATTAAACCAAGGATTGGTATATAAATAAGGGGCAGGTCACTCCACTAAACTCTATGATGTTAAATACGGGATTTTCCACAAATAATATGGTATAATAAATTAGGTTCAGGTCAGTTTTTTTAGCTTACTATATCCTTACGATAATAATCGGGGCAATAAATGAATGTAATTATTTTGGCATCTTTTTTCTTATCAGGGGCGTGCGCTCTGCTTTATGAGGTTGCATGGATGCGCATGCTTGGCCTTGTTTTTGGCGTTTCAACTTTTGCTGTAAGCACAGTCCTCACCTCTTACATGGCAGGCCTTGCGCTTGGTTCATATTACTTCGGCAGGAAAGCCGATTCCGTAAAAAATCCCATCAAGCTTTATGCTATGCTTGAAGCAGGAATGGGCATAATTGCTTTTGCGGTGCCTTTCATTTTTTCTTCGCTTGACGGTATATACGGGTTCATTTACAGAAAATTTTCATTTACCGGTTTTTCTCTGAATGCTGTAAGGTTTATACTGTCATTTCTTGTTCTTATTATACCTACTACGCTGATGGGCGGGACCCTGCCTGTCCTTTCAAAAATATTTGCGAAAGGGCGTAAGGATATGGGCGCTTCAACGGGACTGCTTTATGCGGTAAATACCCTGGGCGCGGTATTTGGCTGTTTCATAACGGGATTCTTCCTTATAAGGAACTTAGGCGTCCAAAACTCTATCTGGATTGCGGCTGTCATAAACATAGCCATAAGCGTTATTTTTCTTGTTTTCGTGCGTCCCGGCTCAAAGGTAGAATCGCAAAAAGAGGATTCCGCGGTTCCGGCACTGAAATCTGATTATGGTGCAAAAATAATCGGTTACATTAAGTGGTTTTTCTGCATTTCCGGTTTCTGTGCCCTGTCCTATGAGGTACTGTGGACAAAGAGCATGATATTTTTCCTGCCTAACAACACTTATTCTTTCAGCATAATGCTTACTACGTATCTTGCAGGGATAGCAATCGGCAGTTTCATTTTTTCCGGCGTGGTTAAGAAGCTGAATGGGCTTTTAACATTACTGGGCATCCTGCAGTTTCTTATAGGTATTTCTGCGGTATTTTCTGTAATTATGCTATACAGGATTGACCCTGTTATAGAAAACATCTGGGTGGAACTCGGCAGGACCTGGTGGGGGTTTGTGCTTGCGGCATTTATTAACACCTCAATTTTAATGCTTATACCCACTTTTCTGTTCGGCGCCGTATTCCCGGTCGTGATAAAAATATGTTTATCGGAAATGGACAAAACCGGCAAAACCATCGGGACGATTTACTCCATAAATACAGCCGGAACGATAGCAGGGTCGTTTATTGCGGGTTTTATTCTTGTCCCTATCATAGGAATAACTAAGGGTTTAATGTTTATTGCATTTATAAACGTTCTGGCGGGAGCTGCAATTATACTGCTAAACCCCCGGATTAACAAAACAAGGAAAATAACAACAGTATCGGCGGCAATGATTTTTATATTCGTTTGCGCAATGGTAGTTCCAGCAGGCAAGCCGATAATTCTTTACTCTTCCGCATTTAAAAGGACGGGAGAAGGGAATAAACTGCTTTATTACAAAGAAGGCGCAACAAGCACCGTTTCGGTAGTGAGGAGCCCGGAAGGAATTAATATGCTAAGCGTGGATGGAGGATATACGGCATTTGCTTCAATAGGTGACCTGCAGGTGCACCTCATGTTAAGCTACCTGCCTTACCTTCTATGTGATGACCCGAAAAATTCGCTTGTAATAGGATATGGCATGGGTGTTACGGCGTATTCTCTTATTCACCCGCAGACACAGCGGGTAGATTGCGTAGAAATTGCTTCGGAAGAGCTTGAGGCCAGCCGGTTTTTCTCGGATATAAACCACGATGTGTTAAACGACCCTAAATTTCACCTCATAATAGAAGACGGCAGGAACTACCTGCTAATGACGGACAAAAAGTATGACATCATATCTTCAAATGCGGTTCACGTGAAGCAGAGCCCAAACCTTTACACGACGCAGTTTTATGAGGTCTGCCGCAAGCGCCTGAACCCCGGCGGTGTAATGTGCCAGTGGATGCCTTCAAACTGGATGAAGGAAGAGGAATTCAGGGGGCTTATAAAATCTTTCAAAAACGTATTCCCGCATTCCTGTATGTGGTATGTTAACCCGGCGCACTACGTTCTTATAGGCACTGACAGCCGGCTTAATATAGACTTTAAATTGTTTACAGAAAAACTGAATAGTCAAAAAGTAAAGAGCGACCTTGAAGGAGTGTTTATGAACGACCCCTACTTGCTTCTTTCAAGGTGCATAATGAGCGAAGACATGCTGGACGCCTATGTAAAAGGCAGTAAAGCCCATGACGACAACTACCCTTATGCTGAATTTGAAAGGACTGTGAGTCCGCGTTCAAGCATAGTGGTCCCGGATTTTGAATTCATGGATGATATAACGTCATACATAACAAACAAAGGCAGTAATGCTAAAGAGGTGGATTCTTTCAATGCTGCGCTGTCAAAGTGGCTGAAGACAAGGCAGATAATCATTCAAACGGATGTTGATTTCTGGAGCGAGCGCAATCATGAGCTGTGGCTGAAAAAATGCGATGAAGTTTTGTCAATAAACCCGGGGGATAAACTGACAAAATACTGGATGGAATATTTCAAATATAATCTTGAAAATAATTACATATCGGCAGCTGAGGATTTCCTTATGTCGGGTAACGATACCAGGGCGATGTCAAAATACGAAAAATTATTGCAGCTTAACCCCGGCTCGGTTAAAGCCCTTAAAGGCATCTGCTCCGTATATATAAAGAGGGAGATGTACGAAGAGGCGCTGAATATATGCAGCCGCATTCTAAGATTAGATGATAATTCTGCTTTAGCGCATTATTTTCTTGGAGTTATTTACTCAAGGAAAGGCATGAAGGAAAAATCGGAAAATGAATTTGCAAAAGCGTATATAATTGAACCAGGTTTAAAACAGGCGCATGAATTTGTTATTAGAAAATAAAGTCGGATAGATTATGCCCCCCTGCGGGTTTTTATCGCTTCTATATTATCTATTAAAGATTTTATCTTCTCATCCGTAAGCATATTCGCCCCATGCAGGGCCCCTTCTCCTGAAATGAAAACTGCTCCATGAACAGAATGGACGATTGAAACACTGCTGTTCCACGCATAAGTGTCCCCCGGTGAAGCCATAACTATCAGCGCCTTATATCCGTAATTCTCAATCGCTCTTCCAATTTCTATTCGGGCATACTCCATGCCCGGTGAAAGCAATACCGGCAGGCTAATCCCAGGGTGAGCAACATAATAATTCAGCGCAATATTAGCGCCTAAACTCGCCCCGATAATGATGATATTCTTTTCCCTGATACCCCTGCTTTTTAAAAATTTCACCCCCCTGCCTAAATCTCCAGTCATCTTCTGCCAGTCATTGGTAAAATATTTATAATTTACCGGATTGCCGTCCTTGTCCTCAATACTCTTTCCATGCCCCCTAACATCATAAGCAAGATATCCATAGCCCCTTGTTGTTAAAGCATCGCACAACTTCTGCCATTCATAATGATTACTGCCCAGTCCATGCAAAAGAATAAAACAATCCTTACCCTTCCCCTCTTGGGGCGGCAGTCCCCCATGTATTGTTTTACAAAGTAAAACATTGGGGGGTGGTATAAAACTCCCATAAATCCTGCAGCCCTGCACATTAAACAAATAGCCGTCATTAACTGCTTCCGGATTTCTGAAACACCCCGCAGCTGTTATTATAAATACAAAAAGAATGATTAATTTTATTTTTCTGATTTTCATATGTGTTCACGGGTGAGAATTAGTGTATTATATGCCCACAAAACTCTTATAACCGTGGATTCCCACCCCGAAGTATCGGGGTGGAACTCTGCTAAATCGGTTAGTTCAGTCACCAAACGATACGCCTAAAGCCCTGCCTGCCGATATGATATCCGAAGTGACAGGAACTGTCTTCATCTTTGAAATAGCTTCTTCAATAGGAACAGAAGTTATATCCGGTGGCTGCAAGCACACCATGTGGCCGAACTTGCCTTGCTTTATCAGCTGCACTGCGGCAACGCCAAACCTCGTTGCCACCAGCCTGTCAAACGTAGTCGGATGCCCCCCTCTCTGCAGATGCCCAAGCACTAAACTTCTTGTTTCACGGCCGGTCCTTTTATTTATTTCCTTTGCAAGGTACTCAGCAATACCTCCAAGCATGGGTTCCTGTCTGCCGTTTTCAGCGCACTCTTTTGTGAACATCCCGCCTTTCCTGGGTTTTGCTCCTTCTGCTGCAATGACAATGCAGAAATTCCTTCCGGATGTATACCGCTGTTCAACTTTTTTACATATCTTATCAATATCAAAAGGTAGCTCTGGTATTATAATAACATCTGCTCCGCCTGCTACTCCTGAATGTAAAGCAATCCAGCCTGCATACCTGCCCATTACTTCCACAACCATCGTCCTCTGATGGCTCTCTGCGGTTGAATGCAGTTTGTCAAGGGCTTCTGTAGCCGTGCTCACCGCGGTGTCAAAACCGAAGGTAATCACAGTAGCGGCAAGGTCATTATCAATTGTTTTTGGCACACCTACCAGCGGAATACCCAATTTAAACAGCTTATTTGCAATGCCAAGTGTGCCGTCTCCGCCAATCACTACCAGCGCATCAAGTTTCAGCTTTCTGAAATTCGCAACCACTTCAGCTGACATATCTTTAATTACCTCTCCATTTTTTGTCTTTACAGAAAGTTTGAACGGGTCGCCCCTGTTTGTAGTACCCAGTATGGTACCGCCGATATTCAATATACCCGCGATATCTTTATCAGTTAAATTGTTTATCATTCTCGTATCAAGAAGCCCCTCAAAACCCCGCTTAATGCCCAGCACTTCCCAGCCGTAATTAAGAGCGCTCTTTACAGCCGCTCTTATGACAGCGTTCAGCCCAGGGCAATCTCCTCCGCCGGTGCAAAGCCCTATTTTTTTAATTTTTTTCATACAAATCCTCCTTTTACATAAACATTTCTTATCCTATTATCAGCGCGTATTCGTTATCAATGGCAAAGCTGGTTTAGTATGGAAATTATACCTTGAAATTAAGGTTTTGTCAAGTAAACTACCCAGTACACTAAAGTGTTTCCCTTAATCAAAATTATTCAGAAGTTTATGGAATGAGGATTTATTTTTCTGGGGGCCAATCAAAGCGAGATTAAGGTTGTTTTTGATGAAGATTCTGTTTGCTACTCTTTGTATGTCTTCAGAAGTAATATTTTTTATCATTTCCACGCGCTGTTCGGGTAATACTATTTTTTTAAGGTGCAGTTCCTGTCTGCCCAAATAGTTTGCAACACCTGTTGAGCTGTCTATTGCCATGTATATGTAGCCGGTTATACAGTTCTTTACCTTGTCTAATTCTTCTTTTAGAACTTTTTCTTTCTTTAGCCGGTTAAACTCATCAAAAATTATCTTCACAGCTGTTTCTACATTCTTGTGCGCTACTCCGGCATTCACAGAGAAGTTCCCGGCATCACTGAATAGGTCTGTGCCTGTGGATACAGAGTAGGCCAAACCCTTCTGCTCCCTGAGTATGGTGAAAAGCCGTGAACTCGTGTTTGCCCCAAGTATTATGTTCAATACATCAAGAGCGATAAAATCAGGGTCGTTATAGCTGAATGCCCTTGTGCCGAGGCAGAGATTGGTTTGTTCTGTTTTTTTATAATATAACGACACCGCAGGTTTAGCCTGTTTTTCCTTTACCGGCAATGAATTGATTATCCTGCCTTTCTGCAGTCCTGTGAAATACTTATTTACCATGCTGGCTGTTTTATCAATGTCTACATTGCCTGCTATTGATATGACATAGTTTGAAGCTGTAAAGTTTTTCTTCCAGTAGGCTATAAGATTATTCTTTGATAGTGCCGTTAATATCTTTTCTTCACCTGATATGGGGAAGCCAAGCGGATAGCCGTTATACAAGAGGTTGTTATATATTTCCCAGATGTAACTTTCCGGGCTGTCTTTGCGCATTTTGATTTCTTCAAGTATGGTTTTTCTTTCTATTTCTATATCCGGTTCATTAAAACTTGAGTTGAGCAGTATGTCGGATAGTATATCAAGGGCATTTTCAAAATGTTCGTCAAGCAAGCGGATATAGAAACAGCTGTATTCCTGGCCTGTGAGTCCGTTAAAATCTCCACCCAGCTCGTCTACTTCTTTTGATATCGTAAAAGCATCGTGCCGCTTTTTTGTGCCTTTGAAAAGAACATGCTCTATGAAATGGCTGATGCCGTTATTGCATTTGGTTTCATAGCGGGAGCCACCCCTGATAAATATATCAATAGATAATATTCTGGTACTATCCATTGGAAAAACCAGAAGGGTAAGGCCGTTATCAAGAATTACTCTACTGTATTTGTTTTTCATATGGCTGCTTTTAGCTTTCTTCTTTTTCAGGCATGGCGGATATTTTTGCCTCTTCCGAGGCAGAGTTGTATATTTTTTTCATTACGGACCAGAAGTATTTCTCATTGTCACAGAAAGCAGGAGGCCCGAGACGTTTTAAAATTGCCATTTCCACCCTGGGCGAAGTGAGCAATACTTTTACGGAATTAAAGCTTAGCCCTGCTTCCCAGTACTTGTTAAGGCACATTGAAAGAGGCGGCAGTTTAACAGTATCTTTTACTACTACCAACGTACTTTTATCTTCCATCTTTGTATTTTCATTTTTTTCGGACAATTTTACCTGCCGTTTTTTTCCTAATTCATCCAGGATTTCTTTCTTTGAGCGGCCGCGCAACTGGAATATTCTGAATGGGGTTCTGTTGAATTCATCGGCAAAGACAAAATATACAGCTGCTACATGCTTGCATATATTTGTCTTGTCAGGACAGGTACATTCGGATTTAATCTCGTCTGTATCCTCAGGGAAAAGTTTTACTCCAGCTGAGAAAAATACTTCTTCAATATTTAAAGGCATTTCTCCTGTAATCAATTTGGCAATGTAGCTTGCGCGCGAACTCATAACCGACAGGACTTTGTTCCAGGTGTCATCGGTGAATATATCAAGTTTTATTTTTATTATATAGGGTTTTGTTCTTGTCCCCTGGACTCTTGCTGTTATCAATCCTGGAGATATTTTTAAGTCAAATACCTGGCCTTCACGGGCATAGTTAAGCCCTCTGTTGAGTCGGCTTTCCCATTCTGCGGATTCCAGTACGGAAAGCCACTTATCGGACCACCATTTTCTGCCTATTTTATGCGATTGCAGTTTCATGCCTTCTTTTACTTTTTTTGGTTTTGGGTTATAACCCCAGTAGGGCGACATAATATTACCTCCATAAATAACTACCGCAGCAGTGTCGTTCAATCGTTAAAAAGAAACTGTCGTTCCGTCGTTCGGTATTTCCGTATATCCGTAACAGCATCGGCTTTTAAACGGGAATACGGGACTACGGTAATACGTTACGACGGGTTTCTTTTTTATGGCTCTTCTTTTTCGGATTGGATTACGGCTTCGTCCATCCTTATTGCAAATATTTCTTTCAGCTTGTCGGTGGAAAGTTCCGTGAGCCATGCTTCCCCTGTGCCCATTATGTTATCCGCAAGGCCTTTCTTTTGTTCCAGGAGTTTGTCAATCTTCTCTTCAAGGGTGCCGGAACAGACGAATTTATAGACCATAACATTTCGTTCCTGGCCTATGCGGTATGCGCGGTCTGTGGCCTGGTTCTCAACCGCAGGGTTCCACCACCTGTCAAAATGAAATACATAGTTGGCTTTTGTGAGGTTGAGCCCGAAACCTCCCGCCCTTGTAGATAATATGAATATGGGCGGGCCGTTTTTGTCTTCCTGAAACCTCTTTATCATCAGGTCCCTTGTGCTCCTCTGCAGTCCCCCATGAAGAAATAAAGCTTCCCTGGCAAAACGGGATTGGAGATATTCCTGAAGGATGTTCCCCATTTCAACATACTGGGTGAATATGAGCATCCTGTTGTCCTCCAATAGTATTTCTTCTACCATCTGTGTAAGGCGGTTCAGTTTTTCAGAACGTTCTCCTGTTCTGCTTAAGTCTTTGAGAAATAGCGCCGGATGGTTGCAGATTTGCTTAAGTTTGGTTAAAAGCGAAAGTATTATCCCTTTTCTCTGTATGCCTTCGGAATCCTCCATTTTTTCCATTAAATCATCAACCGTTGCCTTATAAAGCGTTGCCTGTTCCATACTCAGGTTGCAGAATATTTTTGTCTCAAACTTGCTGGGCAGGTCTTTAATAATGTTCCTATCCGTTTTCATGCGCCTAAGTATGAAGGGTTGAACGATTTTTTTCAGCCGTTCAAGCGTTGTTTCGTCTTTGTATAGTTCAATCGGTATTGCAAAGTTTCTTCTGAATTCACTTAACCCCCCGAGGTAGCCGGGGTTAAGGAATTCCATGATAGACCAGAGCTCGCTTAGCCGGTTTTCCACAGGAGTCCCGGTAAGCGCAATCCTGTATCCTTTTGCCACTTCCCTTATGGCTCTTGACTGCTTGGCCAATGGGTTCTTTATGCCCTGAGCTTCGTCAAGGACAGTGCCTGACCAGTCTACCTGCAACATTATTTCTTTATCTCTGAGAGCAAGAGAATATGTGCTTATGACAAGGTTGTGCTGATTGGCGGCGTCCACGAACGCCTGGCCTGTGAGGCGCCTGATACCGTGATGGATCATATATTTCAAGCCCGGAGTGAACCGCTCCACTTCACGCCTCCAGTTATCCACTATGGATGTGGGGCATAAAAGCAATACCGGATTTCCAATATTCTTTTTCTCCATGCAGTGCATTATCAGGGTAAGGTACTGTATTGTTTTTCCAAGCCCCATATCGTCCGCAAGGCAGGCGCCAAACCCTTTTTCCGTTATGTAATTGAGCCAGGAAAATCCCCTTTCCTGGTATGGGCGCAATTTGCCTATAAAACCTTCCGGAACAGGCACACTGGAAAAATTATCCTCCCCTGAAATTATCATTTCCATCCAGTCAACGAATGTGCATTCAGTGATACCGATATCCTGTTCCTGGCCGGAAAGTTTCATCTTCATGGCGGTTGCCAGTGGAATACCCTTGCCTTCCGCGTCTTTTATCATTTTAAGTATGGTTTGGATACTCTTGCTATTGACTTCTATCCATTTTCCCCTGAATTTCACAAGAGGTATTTTTAGCTGGGATATTTTATTAAACTCTTCAAAAGATATTTTCTCGTCACCCAGCGCTATCTCCCAGGTGAAGTTGAGCATTGTGTTCAGAGTAAAGAACTTCTCTTCCGTTCCGCCTATTTTCATTTTGAAACCCACGCTAAATTTCCTTTCTCTATCCTGCCACCAGGCAGGTATTATCACATTATAGCCGGATTCTTCAAGAAGGCAGGCACCCTCTACAAGAAAATTATAGGCGGTTGCCATGTTGAAAACACAGGCTGTGGGTTTTCTTGATTCAAGGCTTGTTTCAAGGGGAGGAAACAATTTTGATGCTTTTTCAATGTCAGCTATGATTCTTTCCTGAAGCTGATTTATGTCTTCTTTCACTATGCCGGAGATTTTCTCGTCATTTTCCCAGAGGTATTCTATGGGTATTACCAGGCTTCTGTCCTCCGCAAATTGCAGGTGAAAGGACAGTGTCCAATCATCAGTGATTTCAGGAGGCTCTTCAAGTTTGAAACAGGTTATCCATGAGACTTTTTTATCAGTGGCATAAAGCACTTCAGACCATGGGCCAACATGTTCAAGCAGAACGTTTTTCTGATATTTATCAATTTTTATATGTGCTTCTTCGGAACATAATGACTTTATCCAGCGGGAAAAAACATCCTCCCGGTAAAAACATTTATTTTCCAGGTATTCGTACTCTTTATTGTTTACCCATGTCCTTACTGCGCTGTCCAAAAGCGCCGTCATAAATCCTGATACGACAGTTTCCGCGGATAGTTCAAAACCGTCCAGGCGGTTATCGGAACAACGGGAGGACGGCGGTATGGATTCCACCAGCATCCTGAACCTTTCCCTGTCCATGGCATCGCTTAAAACCGGCTTCCAGGTGCCTGATAGTTTATCGCCTGACTGGGTAACAGAAGGTATATATCTCTGCCTCAGGATAAGTTCAAGAACGAACTTTGCCGCCCTTATCCAGAATAGCAAATCCCCTGATAAGAGAACTTCAGGATTTTTTGTTTCTGCGCTTTCAGGCCTATGGAGAAACCATATAAAGGTTTCAAATGGCGGGAGAACAAGGCTGCTTATTTTCCAGCTGGATAATACTGCTTTGCTGTAATCTCCATAACATTTAGGGCTGATAATGCTGGTTGAGGCGCATGGGATGTTATCAATGGTAGGAAGCACCAGTTCTATCAGTCTTGGCTTGACCATGACTATGTCCGGGAAATCCAAGGATGTTAAAAGGTTTTCTATTTCTAAGGACGACAGCGTGAACGGGTGGATTTCTCCGGATTTTACATGGGGGGCCTTAAGCTTTGAAACCTTCAGGGAAGATTCCGACCAGAGATAAAAATCCCCGTCTCCTTTTTTGTTATTGACCCAGCAACCGTGTAAGATGAACATGGAAACCGCCTGTAAAGAACAACAAAAGAATCGTCGTTACGTCGTTAGTCGTTACGTATATACGTAAAAGCATTTAATTCTAAATGTAACGATCATTGAGTAGTTGCCGTTGGATGTAAATACGGGAATACGTATCGACTTAACGACAGCTTTTATTATCTTTTTGAGACAGGGTATTTTATTTTGTTTTTTTCAAGCTTTTTAATCATTGCCTCTTTGAGGCTTATTCCAAGGTTGTCAGCAAGCTCAAATAAGTACATGCAAACGTCGGCAATTTCATCCGCAATCTCCCCCTTGTGGGTTTTTATATATTTCTTAACCTCTGCCTTGTTCTTCCACTGGAAATGCTCCAGCAGTTCCGCCGCTTCTATAGTGATTGAAACTGCCATATCTTTGGGATTATGGAATTTCATCCATTTTCTTTCGTCTCTGAATTTTTTGATTTCTTTCAGTATATCCTGCATATGTACCGCCTTTTATATAAAAAAAGACTTTTACAGCCTTATATTATATGATTAAAAAAGGATTTTTACAATAAAAATGTTATTTAAGCGGGGTAGTTTATTAATTTAATATGGGATAGGATTATTCAGTTTTTACCAATAAATCTCTCAATTTTGGTTTTGAGTTCCTTGTTGTCTATCGGCTTTGTGATATATTCAGATGCGCCTAACTCATTGGAAGTATTTTTAACCAGTTTATCATCAATGACGCTTATCATTATTACCGGCATATCATAACTTGTAGTTATTTCGGAACAAATGCTCATTCCATCCATGCCTGGAAGCTTAATGTCAAGTAGTATCAGGTCAGGAGTTTCTCTTTCTATTATTTGCATCCAATCAATGCCATTATCGGAAGTAACTACTTCATAAGCCCATTCTTTTAATGTTACTTCAAGCAGCTTTAATATATTGTGGTCATCATCAATGACAAATATTTTCTTTTTCTTCTTCGTTTTCATTTTGTGTCCGCCTTAGTTTATATTTAAATCATGCACGGCTTTTTCTGCTTATTGTCACTACATTTAATTTTATCAAACAAAATCCATTTTGTCAATATATAAATTATCACATATTGTCGTAAATAACATTATAAAATATTTCTATATACGATAACACATATATATCGTGCGTCTGATATGAAATTGATTTAATCAATGTGATTTATTTAATACGCTGATAGTTTGAATCTTTTCTGAAACCTTCAATATTAAACAGTTCATCCCCTGCGGTTAATATTTTTATATGCTCAATGTCCGTATTACAGAAAAAAACAGGCTCCAGTAAGGCTTCTCCGGTCTGGTCATTCCCTGATAAATATTTTTTAAGGCCGGGATTTTCCCTTATCAGAGCGGCTATACCGGTATTTTCATAGACCCTGTAATGAAAACCTATCCCGACTGAATCGGGACGGGCAGTTTTTAAAAAAGAAATCATTTCCTCAATGGAATCAACTTCTTCAAATGGAGCACCGACTATAAGGTCTCCTATAACTTTTATGTCGTATTTCCTGCAATAATTTATTATTCTGCTAATGTCATGGAGTGTGTAATTTTCTCTTTTCCGCTCTTTCCTGTCACTGGTTATAGAAAGAGTAATCAGATATGCGCCTGAAGCTTTAAGTAACTTGAATAGTTCTTCATTATAAGGTGAAGGTTTCATGTAAAGAGTCCAGCGTATACCCAATTTCTCGCTGGCCAGAACTTTACAGAAATCCATAGAATAACTGATATCGTTATTGAATTCGCTATCGCATAGATGAAATCTGTCATAACCCTGTGCTACCAGGACCTTTAACTCTTCCAACACATGTGGAATTTTCTTTAAAAGCACTTTTGTCCCTGCTTCAATACAGTAACTGCACATGCCGGAACAACCTTTATGGGTTTCAAAACCTACAATGCCGTCTTTTTCAATGTAACCTGTGTAATCAATATCTTTTCCCCTTCTGTGAACAAGGCCTGTATCAAAACCTGCTTCCCAGCCATTAATGAGTCTGTCTCCGGGCTTATTGTTCTTTATGTCTTTCAGGAGTTTTAATATCGCATTTTCACCGGGCCCTATAATGCCATAGTCTGCATCAAGATACTGGAGTATCCTCTCCGGCATAGCAGAAAAACCTGCCCCTCCCAAGACTATCGGTATATTTAATTTCTTAAGGTGTTTTACAATTACTTTTATGTCATTTAAATAGAACTCATTCCTGTAAAAAAGAGCTGAATCAATATTTCTTATAGTAACTCCTATAAGCTGGAAATTGCTGTTTATTAATTCTGCATCCATGTAACTTAAAGGGTCCTCTGCAAAACATAAGTCAAGGATTCTGGCTCTATGGCCGGCTGATTTTATAGAAGTTATCAGGTATTCCAGCCCGATTGGGATGACTGGCGGGCATTGGAACTTATTTGGATTTATGAGGAGAATGTTCATTTATTTAAGGCTGTAAGCAGCGAAAAACTGTTTTTATAGACTGCCATCGTGGTTTTCTATAACAATTCAATAGCTTGATTGATGGGCATGCCGGTTTTTATCCCAAGCTTAGAGCCGGATTCGTTTACCTCCCTGACTACTCCTGCCAGCAGTTTTTCTATTCCGTCAATCGGGCCGCCATCATGTGATTTCGCCTTGACAGCTGGATAATTATATTTATCCAGCATCATGATGTCAAAAGCCCCGCAGCCAATAAACCCTATATCTGTAATCACAAAAACGAGATTTAGCTTACCAAGCGGAATTATATAGCCCTCTGCCTGTTTTTTTAAAAGCTGCACTTTTTGTTTTAACATATTAAAACTCCCATGGAAGCCCGCCCCAAAGGGCAAACCCACGGACAGGCCCGCGGACAAACCCACCCCATGTATCGTTTTACAAAGTAAAACATTGGGGGAGGATATTTTGCTTGTCAAGCGGATTTTTCTTTATATACCCCCCCGATACATCGGGGGTGGTATTTTGCTAGTCGGCGACAGTCCCCCATGCTTTGTTTTGCAAAGTAAAACATTGGGGGGTTAGGGAAGTTTTTTCTTTTCCGATATTTGTTTGCAGGCAGTATTCAGCCATACCTCTCTGAATTCCACTCTTGATTGTATATCAGCTTTCAGGAGTCCGCATATAGCCTTTATAACAACTATGCTGTTATAATTCTCAACCAATTTCTTCATAACCTCTTCATCAACTTCAGCTACTTCCGCAAATGGTTTAATATCCATCATGACTGTTTTTACCTCATAATATTCTTCTTCATTTCCCCTATGCTTTGCGAGTAAAATCCTTTAAAATAAATACTTTACAAGTAAAGCATCCTTCTTAATGATTAAAGAGCTTTGCTTAAAGCTTCTTCCAGTGATTTTTTATCCGTAATATCAAGCCATAACACCATATCGGCAGGCCTGTTGCCGTAAATTATAGTTTTTGAATAATGGTCAATCCATTTTATTTTGCTATTTTTGTCTATTATCCTGAATTGATAATTTGTAACTATGCCTTCCTTTTCTCCTGTTTGTTTTTTACTTGCCTGTTCCATGGCAAATTTTTTATCATCGGGATAAATAATGTCTAAAAATTGATTTGGTTTAAGCGTTTTAATATCTTCAGTTGAAGCGCCAATAATGTTACACGCCCTATTATTGATATATTTTATCATCCCATCCTGAATTATCACTATCCCCATCAGTGCCTGTTCCATTATGACTTTTTGCACTTCCTCCAATTCACTGAGAGCATATTCAGCCAGTTTCTGACAGGTAATATCGCTGAAATTCACTACTACTCCAAGGACAACGCTGTTTGCGTCATTAAGCAGGATGCACTTATATTTTATTGTAGTCCTTTTACCCGTTTTTGAAATCAACCCTATGTTACCCGAATCATCAGAAACCTCACCTCTATTGATTGTATTGCTGATAATATTTTCAACCTTTTGACCGGTACTGCCTATAATGTTAAACACCTCATTAAATCCTATTTCATCCAGTGTTTTACAGTTATAGCCTGTCAGGATTTCTGCTATGCTGTTCATCATTATAATGCGCCCTTTTTTATCAGTTAATATTATCGCCTCTTCCATGGTTTGAAGCATAAGGCGGACCATGTTCTCAAGCCTGTTCCGCTCTTTTTTCTTTCTATTATCAACCACTATTTTGGGGATATACATGTAGCCTTCACCCTTTACTGCCTTGATATTATTTCCCATGCTACCCAGCTTCTTTCGTATCCTGTTTATATGTGTATCTACTGTCCTTGTAATGGTGCCGCTGCCGTATCTGAAACCCCAAAACTTGTTCAACAGGTAGTGCCTTGAAATAACCATGCCCGGTTTCTTCACCAGCGTATACAGGACGCTTAATTCCTTATTTGTAAATTTTACAAACTCATCTTTAATCTTGACGGACTTTGCCCTTACATTTATTGTCAGTTCATTATCCCGCAAAATTGCTTCTTCCTTTATGGGGGGATAAACTCTTCTGAGAATGTTCCTTATCCTTATTACCAGTTCCTTTGTATTGAAAGGTTTTTCTATATAGTCATCGGCTCCGACTGATAACCCTTCTATTTTATCAGCATCAGAAATGTTACCGCTAATAATCATTATCGCAACATCATCATATTCTTCTTCTTTTCTTATAATTCTGCAGATTTCAAGGCCTTTTAAATCAGGCAGGTTTAAATCCAGCACTAAAATATCGGGGTTTTCCTGATAAAACAGGTTCAGGGCTTTTTTGCCGTCCTTTGCCTTGATGACTTTGAAGTTTTCCTTTGTAAGGCATTTTACCAGTAAATCCAACAATTCTTCATCATCTTCTACAATAAGGATTTTATATTTTACAAATGATTTCATTTCATTAATCACGCGTTTTTTCCCCATTCATTGATATCTTTTATGTCATTATTTAAGCTTACCACAAGTTCCCTTTTTTGGCAAGTAAAAATATTGTAAAATATGTGATTTATTACACGTGCAAACTGAAACTGCTGTTTAACTATATTATGTAAAATACTATGTGTTGTTCAGTTAGTCCTCCATGTATTGTTTTGAGAAGCAAAACATTGGGGGATAATGAATCACTTCAGATTGGCTGTTTTATTCTGATCTGATATTATGTCAAGTAATACAACAAACGATGCGCCTGTCCAGGCAGGGCCATATTCAGTATAGCGGTATATGGGATTGAGCTCCATTTCTCGGGAACATTTATTAATATCGTATTTTTCATAAATGTTGTTGTATTTTTTATACTCTCCTAAAATTGTGGAACACCATTTAAGGGCTATCCTTTCAGCATCTTTTTTAAATCCATATTCTTCAAGCGCCTGTGCTGTTATTACCTGCATGGGTGCCCAGCCTGCCGGGTCATCCCACTGGTTCTGAGTGCTGCTTTTATCGCTGCAGGATACGCCTCCCGCGCGCTCAAATACAGCCAGGTTGTCAACCAGCCTTTTTGCCTGGGTTTTATCAGGTATCCCTGCCCACATAGGATAGAAAGAGGTAACAAACCTGTAATTTGAACGCTGTTTCTGGGTGAAGTTATAATCATAGTAAAGGCCGGTATCGTTGTCCCACATGTACCTGTTAATCAGCTCTTTCCTCTTCAAGTAAGCGTTTATCCATTGCCTTGATTCTGAGTCATTACCAAGTATCAGGTTCATTTCAGCAAGGTCTTTTTCCATCACATACAGCAGGCTGTTCAGGCATACAGGATTATAATCAGTGATACCTGCGCCAAAAAGGCCAAAACGCCCGGTGGAGTAAAAACCGGATTCGCGGACTGCCCGGTCAGCAATAAAAAACTCTTTTTTTAACTGTGCTTTTTTAATATTTTTATTATGGATGTAATAATCGTTAATGTTATAGGGTAAATTTGTTTCTGTCTTACTTTTTTTTAAGTTGTAATAGGCTTCTATAATCATATCATAATAATTTCTACCCTTATCATAAAGCGGGCAGTAAAGCGCTTCCTGGCAGGGAGTGTCTGTCATTCCATAATACCTTGATAACCCGGTCTGAGGGGTCAGGTGCGGAGGCTGAGTCCAGTATTTATAATATTTTTCTGTTGCTTCCAGAACAGCCTCAAGCCATTTTTTATTTTCTGTGCGGTAATAGATTTCCAGCGACATCCTTGAAAAAAACGGCTGGTTTGAACATTGCAGGTTATAACTCCTGTTGCTGGAAAGAACTTTTCCGTAATTATTTATTTCATAAACAAGGTTATTGGCTATATTCTCCGCCATGATATACCGATTGTGCCTGATAAGGCCTAATACGATAAAGTAACTATCCCATCCATGAAGTTCATTGAATCTTCCTCCGGAAACCACATAAGGATATGGCAGATAAACCATTCCGTTCTCATGGTTCTCAAAGCTATAGGATAACGGATCCATGGGGAAAACAGTGATATTGATTATTGCAGGATTTTTCATTCTTGTAAAAATGTTTTTTTTGACTCTTTCCATCACTTCATTGCGGGTAATAAACACTCTTAACGGTTCTTTATCACTCAGCTTTGTATCAACTATCAGTTGTTCGGTTGGATAGCCTGAACTGTATAACATGTCCCATCTGTCAGCTATATATTTATTGATATCCTGCTGATATTCAGCATTCTGCTGGGAACGGGATAAGGTGTATAATGATATAATAAGCAGTAATAAAACTGCAATAATATATGCTGTTTTGTATTTCTTGTTATCCATATATAGTAAGCTACTAAATATATGAAAAAAAGTCAAATTTTTCTAAAAATCACACCCCGGAGGTGTGAGAATAACCACACCTCCGGGGTGTGCGCATTCAGCGGATTTTTTTTGTTAGAAAATAACTCAGGTTTGCAAGTTCAGTGGCAAGGTCAACGCTGCGAAGTTTTATATTATCCGGTACTTTTAATCCTATCGGGGCAAAGTTTAAAATAGCTTTTATCCCTGATTCTATTAATAAATCAGCCGTTGCCTGCGCAACCTTGAAAGGCACAGCGATTATCGCGATTTCTATCCGCTTATTGCTTACATTGTCTTTTATATGCCTGATATCCTGTATTTTTATTTCTAACCATTTCTTTCCTATTTTTAACCGGGCATTGTCAAACACTGCCACAATTTCAAACCCCAGTTTCCTGAAACCCCTATACATCATAAGAGCTTTACCAAGGTTACCGGCGCCAACCAGGGCGACCCTCCATTTTTTATTAAGGCCCAGGACACTATTTATGGAATTGCATAACCTGTCAATATTGTAACCAATTTTTCTCCGGCCAAGCTGTCCCATACAGGAAAGGTCCCTGCGTATTGCAGCAGCACTCACCTGCGTGCCTTTACTTAAATCAGCGGAAGTGATGAAATGCCTGCCTGCAGTTTCTTCTGACGCGTATTCAAGATATCTCCTGTAAATGGCGAGCCGGTCAATGGTTTTTTGAGGTATGTTTTTTTTTATCATATGCCTCTGGCCACACATTTTATAACATATCCGGAAACCAAGCTGCAGATTTCCTTTAATTCTCCTGCATGGTACGGCTTGACCTTCATATATTCCGGGTCCAGAGTGTTCTGCGGTTGGAACCTTTGCAGGGCATATTTTTTTGCGCCTTGAATGAACCTGGCAATTTTTATAATATCCTCCCTGCCATGAAGCGTTGGCACGACAGTTGTCCTGAATTCATAATCAACCTGCGACTGCATTATTATTTTTATAGATTCTTTCACTTTTTCAATAAGCCCGGGGTTTTTTATGCCGGTGGATTTTTCATATGGCTCTTCTTCAAGCGGAGCTTTTATATCCATGGCTGTGAAGTCCAGCAGTTTCTGGCTGAATAAATCCTTTAATACATCCGGGTAGGCTCCATTGGTATCAAGCTTGATTTTCATGCCGGTTGATTTTAATGTTTTTATAAAATCAGCAAGGTTTTCATACATGCACGGCTCGCCTCCTGAAATACATACACCGTCTATCCAGCCTTTTTTCTTAACGAGATAATCTATTATTTTTTCATGCGGTATGGCCTCATTTTCATCAGGATGAAGCACAAGCCCGGAATTCTGGCAGAATGGGCACCTGAAATTGCAGCCCGGAACATAAAGGGTGGATACTATCATGCCGTCCCAGTCAAGCATTGACGTCTGGAGAAAACCCTTGATTACTACTTTCATGTGTTATTGACCTTTAACTAATAATGGATACCATTGGCTGAGATGATTTTGTAGCGAAACAAGGAGTGAGGAGTGAGCATACTGGTTGTATGTAAAAGACGAACGACACAGTTGCAGCACAAAAGCATCCAGCCCTTTGGGGGGTGAACAGTTTTGGTCAATTTCTGCTTTACTCTTAGTTTGTATACAATAAGTATTCATTCTCCTCGTACCTAAAAAATTGTATCAAATCCGATTCTCCCAATAGTATCCATTATTAGTTAAATGTCAATAAAGCCCTGCTTGTTCAAGAATGGCGGGAACATGTTTGTCCCAGCCAAGAGGCATTATATGCACACCCTGGCAAAGAGCTTTTACCTGCCGTATTATGCGGGCGGATATTTCTATTGATTTTTTTACCCTGTCCTCTTTCTGCGTATCGGCCATTTCCTTTATTATTTCCACAGGGACTTTAATGCCTGCAACATTCTCGTTCATAAACTTCGCCATTGCAGGAGATTTCAGGACAACGATACCCACCATAACAGGCACATTGAACCTGCTAACCTTGTTCATGAATTTCTCAAAAGCTACCGGGTCATAAACAGCCTGTGTCTGGAAAAACTGCGCTCCTGCATCTATTTTTTTCTTCATTTTTATTATCTGGGGTTCTACAGGGTCTGATTCAGGAGTTACCACTGCCCCGTGAAACAGGTTCGGCGCGCCATCAAGAGCATTGCCCACCATGTCTTTGCCGGAATTTAAATCTGTAATTGCTTTAATAAGCTGGACCGAATCAATGTCAAAAACGGGTTTTGAAGTGGGGTGGTCGCCCATTACATTATGGTCGCCCGTGAGGCAGAGCACGTTTTGTATGCCCAGCGCCCATGCCCCTAACAGGTCTGCCTGCAACCCGAGCCTGTTCTTATCCCTGCATACCATCTGGAAAACGGGTTCCATGCCTTTTTCCACCAGAACATGACAGACAGCCATAGAACTTATCCTCATTACAGCGCTCTGGTTGTCTGTAACGTTTATAGCATCAACCTTATCTTTGATGAGTTCCGCATCTTCAATGCATACCTTGATGTTCACCCCTTTGGGGGGGCCGACTTCGCTGGTTACTGCAAATTTTTTATTCTTCAGGGCTTCGGATAATTTACTCATTGCTTATTTCTCCTTAATACTGCTTAATTTTATTTTACAGAAATTTGCCTTGGCCTGGACCTTTTTTTCCAGTCTTTTGGCGGGACTATTTCTTCTATTCTTTCAAGCATCCCCATATCACTCAGGCGTTTATAAATCTTTATCCACGCGCAGTCACGCTCGGGGTCAGTTTCGCATTTATCTTTCTTATATCCGCCGCAGGGACCGTTAAGCAACTCCTTCGCGCACTGGGTTAACGGGCATATACCGGCATACATGCCAACTATACACTCGCCGCACTGCTGGCACTTCTCTTTAAACAGGTCCGGCCCTCCGCCCATAAG
>Ga0315284_10003208_pt1 | contig 23171 bp, 21 predicted proteins | sample YL17G09_16_MG_FD_203696 | JGI IMG/M metagenome (GOLD analysis project Ga0315284, IMG submission 203696) | Sediment microbial communities from Yellowstone Lake, YNP, Wyoming, USA - YL17G09_16 | ecosystem: Environmental > Aquatic > Freshwater > Lake > Sediment | place: USA: Wyoming | collected... | reverse complement strand
ATCCTGAATGAAAGGGATTTATTATATTGAGGAGGTTATTCGCAAACTCTTCGGTGTGGTAAATGACATAAAAAATTCGCGAGCCGATCAGCGCGGCCAGGAGGACAATAAATGACAGGTCGATCACGGTATTCTGATTGATACCGGCTTTATCGGCCCTTTTTATGGAAAAGTAGACTCCCAGGAGAAAAGAAATCGCCAGCAGCAGGCCATAGGACCTGATAAATGTTATTCCGATGAACTTGAGTGGTTCCGGGTACATTGGCTTTCCCTTATTTAACGGGCACCGCCCCGCACCCCGCATGCTTCGCAGCAGGGGCAGGGGTAAATAAGCTGTGCCACTACATAGTATTTTCCATCGTCTTGCCCTGCGATAATGACTTTCAATATATATGACATTACGTTTTTATCAATACTCCTGCCAATCGCGGTTAATAGCCATCAGGAATCCTATCGCGGCCCAAAAAAACAGAAGCGACGAGCCTCCATAACTCAGGAATGGAAGCGGCAGACCTGTCACCGGCATGAGGCCCATGGTCATGCCGATATTGAGCAACACCTGGAAAACCAGCACAGACATCAGGCCGCAGGCGATATAACTGTAAAATGGATTCCTGGCCTTGTAGGCGGTCGAAAAGCCCTTATAGAACAGCCATCCGAAAAGACCCACCACGATAATCCCTCCGATAAGGCCAAATTGTTCCGAGAGGGCCGAGAAGATGAAGTCGGTATGCTGCTCGGGCAGAAAGTTGAGTTTGGTTTGCGAGCCTTTCAAAAACCCCTGGCCGAATATGCCCCCCGCCCCGATAGCGATTTTGCTCTGAATAATCTGGTAGCCGGCCCCGCGTGGGTCCTGGCCGGGATCGAGAAAGATGATAATCCTCATTTTCTGGTAGCCGTGGAGCTTGTTCCAGAGCAGAGGGGTAATCATGCCGAATCCCAGGTTCAAGATGAAGAAGAAGAATCCTTGTATTACTGTCAGGCGTGAGATGAGTATTAAGACGAGCAGCAGCAGGAAAAATATGCCCCAGGAAAACCAGTGAATGGCCGCGAGCATGCTGATAAGGGGAGTAATCATGAGAAGAATACGGTTGAGCGGCATGCCGGTCCAAATCAACACCCCGAAAAAGAGGGCGAAAAATACCAGCGCGCTTCCCAGGTCAGGCTGGACCAGGATAAGCCCTGCCGGAACGCCGATGATAATCAGCATCACGAAAACCCAGGAAAACCTCCCGTAATCGAGCTTTCTGAAGGCAAGATAGCGGGCCAGGGCGATCGCCACCGCCAGCTTGGCAAATTCCGCTGGCTGGAAGCTGAAAGGGCCGAGCCGAAACCAGCGCTCAGCGGCCTCCCCCGAGGTGGCCAGAAGCAGACCCAGAAGCATAATTATTACGCCATAATAGGCAAACGACAGGATTTCATGCACACGCAGGGGCACGTAATAAATGGCAAGGCATAGCGCCAGCCCCACGACGAGCCACATGACCTGCTTGGAATAAAGCCCGTGCTCCGATGGCACCGCCGAATAATAGGTCGCGGAATAAATCAGTGCAATGCCGATAAGGCTCAATACCAAAGGCGGGATGAAAATACCTAAATTGAATGCCCTGCTCATATTTTAATCTACAGGATTATATACGATTGTGGAATCGTTGCCAACGCCAAAATACTGCTCAAGGACTCTTCTGGCAACCGGGGCGGCGACTGAGCCTCCATGGCCGGCATTTTCGACAAGGACAGCAACCGCGATTTCCGGATTTTCAGCAGGCGCATAGCAGACGAACCAGGCATGGTCCCCGCCATGCGGATTCTGAGCGGTCCCGGTCTTGCCAGCCACCGTATAACCTTTGACAGCAGCCTGGTGAGCAGTCCCGGCTGGGGCGTTGACAACCCCCATAAGGGCTTCTTTTAAGATCGCCAGGTTTTGCGAGGAAATCGGGAGCCTCCCCACTATTTCCGGCGGGAAATCGGTTGTGTCATTATCAGGAGAGATAATTTTCGATACCAGCCTGGGCAGGTACATGTCGCCGCCATTGGCAACGGCAGCATAAATAGCCGCCATTTGCAGAGGGGTAACCAGGACTTCACCCTGCCCAATCGCCAGGTTGATGACGAGGAATTTGGTCCAGCCGGTATTGCCATAGCGTTTGTTGAAATAGTCCTGGTCAGGCGCAAGACCGGGTAGTTCGCCGGGAAGGTCAATGCCTGTCTTCTGACCGAAGAAGCATCCTTTGGCCATCTTCCCCCAGTCGCTGACTCCATCGCGAACCCCAAGCTGGTAAAAGTAAACATCGCATGATTGGATGATAGCGTCAACAAGGCCCAATGAGCCATGCCCCTCCTTCCGCCAGCATTTGAAAACGCGATTGCCAAACCTTTTGGCGCCGAGGCAGGAGTCGAACCTCGAAAGGGGGCTGATATGGCCGTATTCCAATCCAGCGGCGGCAGTAAACGTCTTCATGGTCGATCCAGGCGGAAATGTCCCCTTGATGGCCCTATTGAACAGCGGATGAAGTGGATCCAATGACACCACTTTCCATTCTTCCGGGGTAATGACCCCCGAGAAAGCATTGGCATCGAAATCCGGCACTGATGCCAGCGCGCGGATACCCCCGTTGCGCACGTCAATTGCCACCACGGCCCCTGAGCCTCGGGCTCTGAGCTCATCCTCGGCGACCTTCTGAACCTCCCAGTCGATTTCGAGATTGAGCGCAGAGCCGCGGATCGGATTAAGGCGGGGCCGCTCTGGAAATTCTCCCAGTATTCGTCCAGCGGCGGTTACCTCGAGGTACTTGAATCCATTTTGGCCCCTAAGTTGTTCTTCATAGTGCTTTTCTATACCCTCTTTGCCGATTATGTCACCCATAACGTAGCCTGCATATTTCGGCTTGGCAAGTTCTTGCTCTGTGATCTCGCCCACATATCCCCAGATGTGTGAGCCCATGTTGTCAGCGGGATACTGCCTGGTTGATTCCACCTGAAATGTAATGCCGGGGAAATCAAGATTGTGTTCCTCTATATAGGCAACTGTCCTGAATTCGACATCGCGCTTGAGGCGGATCGGCTGAAACTTGCCCTGCCAGCCCAGCCCGATCTTCTCCCTAATATCCTCCGGCGGTTGTCCCATCAGTGGGCTCAGGCGAGCGACCACGGTATCGAGATTTTCGACCTCGTATGGCAGAAGAAACATCGAATAAGATGCGCGGCTCTTAACGAGGATGGCGCCGTTGCGGTCGGTGATGAGACCCCTGGGGGCCAGAATGGGCACCATCCGGATGCCGTTTATTTCAGAGGCCTTTTTATAAAAGTCGGTGGAAATAACCTGCATGGCGAAAAGCTTGACCGCGATAACCGCCAGACCGCCGAAAACGGCCATCATGATAAATCGATAGTTGTATTTTCGCCTATCTACTGCTGCATCGGTCATGCCAGGTCCCTGTATCCATACCGCTGCCGAAAGATTACAATGATAATGCCGATTACGACCGAAGTATAGACCGCTATTAAAAAGGATTCGGCTACCATTTTCGAAAAATTACTTATGAAAAATTGAGGCGCCGGGAAAAAGCAGTACATGACATGATAGAAGAATGTTCCTATGAGAACCATGGCGGATTCGAACCAGGGATTTTCAATGTATATCGTCTCACGGATAACACCGACGCCGTAAGCCAGGAATGACGCTAACAGAGTCATCCAGCCAAGCTTCTGCGGATCGAGCAGGTCGATCGAGAATGCCAGGGCGAACGCGAACCAGACACCGGTCAGCCGCCCATATCGAAGAGCAATAACAATTATGACTGCAATCAGGATATCGGGAAAAACTCCCCTGATCGCCAGACGCGGGGTTACGACCACCTGAACAAAGGTTACGCAGGCCCAGGTCAGAAAATAAAACAGCGTCGGCATATTACCTGTCCACCTGCAGGGTTGGGGTTGTCGTGGCCGGCAGGACAAATACCTCGTCCAGAGCGGCGAGATCGGCTCCGGGCATAACCTTGATATCCCTGAATAGGCCGCTTTCCCGGGCCTCAGTCCTGATCACGATCCCAATAAACAGGCCCTCGGGGAAGATGCCGCCCAAGCCCGACGTCACGACGCTGTCTCCCACCAGCGCCGATTCTTCCATTGGCACGTCGCGCATGGTCAGATAATTCCCGCCGGTGTATGTTATTATCCCCTGGGCCCGGCTGGCCTGAATCCTGGCCGCCACCTTACAGGCCGGATCGAAGAGAAGCTGGACTGTCGCCGACCGCCAGCCGGAGGCAATCGTCTTACCGACAATGCCAGCGGGTGACATCACGGGCATATTGGGCCCGATATTGCTCTCGGCGCCAACCCCAATCAACATCGATTTATACGGGTACCCGAAAGAGATGGCCACAACCTCGGCAGGCACCGGTCTCATAAGGGTATGGAGATTAAAGCCGAGCATGGTCCGCAACCGATCATTTTCGTATTGATTTTCGATAAGCCGCGAGACGAGGACGGTCAGAGAATCAACTTTGCGGCTTAGCTCGCGATTAGCCTCGAATGTTTTATCGATGCGGCGCAGGTATTTGTCAAGTTCGCTATATGGATACAAAAGGGAAAGCGTCCCTACTCGTGAGATGGTGGTCTTGAGATCAAGGGGAAGTAGGATCAGGATAGCCGATACAAAAGTGGCTATGGACAATGGTATTAACTGGGGGTTTCTTAAGATCCCCCTTCGAAAATTCAGCATTTATTCATTGGAATCCAGAACCTCGATGAGATCCTCTTTATATTTGGCCTTCATCAGCTTCTGGCGATTTTTCTCGCTTTTCATCAGGTAAGAAAGCTTGGCCATGACGTTCAGGTGTGCTCCGATAGCGTCCTCCGGAGCCGCGATCAGGAAGAAGAGATTCACGGGCTTGCGGTCCATGGCATCGAAATCGACGCCCTCATTCTTGCGTCCGAAGGCGATCACGATACCCTTTACGGCGCGCGTCTTGGCGTGAGGGAAAGCGACCCCGTATCCAACCCCCGTGGTGACAAGTTTCTCGCGCTCCAGCACAGCCTTGAGCAACTCGTCCTTATTCTTGACCATCTGGGAATTAGAAGCCAGATCAACCAACTCGGCGATTATCTGGTCCTTGGTCTGTCCTTTCAAGTTGAACGAAATGACATCGTCTTCACAAAACCTCGACAGTTTAATCATCGTGCCTCCATTTAAAATTTCTCCGCTTCGTTGATCAGCATGATAGGGATATCGTCCTCGATAGAGAAGCGCAAGCGGCATTGATGACAAATCAATTTTTCATTGACGCGGTCGTATTCCAGGTCGCCCTTGCACTGAGGGCAGGCCAGGATGGCAAGCAGCTTGTCGGATAACATGACTTCTCTCCTCACGTTTCCATGAAAACGCCCATGGCTCTGTATTTGCGCAGGCGCTCCAGAAGAAGCGTTTGTTTATCCTTTTGAACCAATATCTTCAAATGATCAAGAAGACTTTTTTTCAAATACTCCGCGGCCTTGGCCGGGTCACGATGGGCTCCCCCGAGCGGCTCCGGAATGACACCATCGATAATATTTAGATTAACCAGGTCCTCTGCTGTCACCTTCAAGGCATCGGCGGCCTGGATGCGATTGGCCTCGGCCTGCTTGGGGTCCTCGACCTCTTTCCAGAGAATGGCCGCGCAACCCTCCGGCGAGATCACCGAATACCACGAGTTTTCCATCATGAGGATCGTGTCCCCAATTCCGATCCCTAACGCCCCGCCCGAGGCGCCTTCGCCTATAATGGCGATTAGAATCGGTACTTCCAAAACCGACACCTCCCTGATGTTGCGGGCGATAGCCTCGGCCTGGCCCCTCTCTTCGGCGCCAATGCCTGGATATGCGCCGGGTGTATCGATAAAAATAATAATCGGGAGTTCAAATTTTTCGGCCAGCTTGAAAAGACGCAGAGCCTTGCGATAACCCTCAGGATGACACATGCCGAAATTTCTGTACTGACGTTGTTTGACATCGCGGCCCTTCTGCTGTCCCACCACCATGACCGGGGCGCCGTCGAGCCGGGCGAATCCGCCCACCAGGGCCTTGTCATCGGCAAAGAGCCTGTCGCCGTGGAGCTCGATGAAATCGGTGAAAATAATCGGGATATAGTCAAGCGTGTATGGCCTCAGCGGGTGGCGGGCCAGCTGCACACGCTGCCACCGCGAGAGACCGGAATATACGTCGGACTGCAGCTTATCGCGTCTCTCTTCCAACTCGGCGATTTCGTCGCGCAGCCATCCGACATCGGCCGGCGCCAGCTCCTTCATCTCGCGGATCTTGCGGTCCAGCTCGACTATCGGTTTTTCAAATTCGAGGAAATATTTATCGTCCATTGTCGCCTCCCGATTTCATGCGTCGGGATAAAATCAATCCGATAAATATAATGAAAATGCCCTCCAGGACAAGTATTATGTTGGCCCGCCCGAGGACAAAACCGACTGCCATTATCGAAAATTGGATGCTTATGACATAGAAAATCCAAACCACGCTGCGATGCGAAATACCGATTTCCAGAAGGTAATGAAAAATGTGGCGACGGTCGGCAATATAAATTTTCTGGCCGGTTGCCACTCGACGCACGGTGGTCGTTACCACCTCCAAAACCGGCACCCCCAGGGCCAATAGCGGAACGAACATGATGATGGAGGCATAGCTTTTCGGCCAATATAGAGAGGTTACCCCCAGCACGTATCCGATAAATAGTGATCCGGAGTCGCCCATGAAAATCTGGGCGGGGTGGTAATTGAATTTCAGGAAGGCAATCGATATTCCGAAAATGCCGGCGGCGAAGAGCGAGGCCAGCGGCAGATTTAGCACCACGCTGAGAATTAGAAATGTCAGAGATGAGATACCGGCGATTCCCGCGGCCAGCCCGTCAAGGCCGTCGAGGAGGTTGAAGGTGTTGGTGATAGCCACGATCCAGATCACGCTCAACGGTATTCCCCAAAACCCCAGTTCAACCAGCTTGTAGTAAGGTACATTCAGGACATCGGCGCGTACACCGCAAAGCACCGGAAGGAGGGCTGCGCCGGCCTGCCAGAGAAATTTGACAGGTGGGCTGATGCCGCGAATATCATCGACCAGGCCGAGGACAAAAATGATAAGCCCCCCCGCAACGACGCCTGCAATCCCCTGCCAGTCGTTGTGCCAGAGCTGGGGGTTGGCCATGAACCCCAGCCAGATCGAAAATGAAAACGATATGACGAATGCCACTCCTCCCAGGCGAGGTATGGGTGAGGAATGAATTTTCCGAGGCCCCGGGTAATCTAGGAAACCCCTTTTGATGCAAAATGATATCACTATCGGGATGAGTATATATGTCAGATACGCCGAGAGCAGGGCCACAAGAAAGTACCCCGGTATGCGAAGATTCATCTCCTGTCCCCCCGGCCGAAAAAGGTCAAAAGCGAGCTTGCCAGAAATCCGAAAGCGAGCGCAACCGCCAATAGTAAATTGCGCACGGGTTGGTTGCGATAATGTTTCATGAAGTATTTCAAGACAGAGAGATGATGGTGGAATGCAGTAAAGTACGGCCTGGTTTTCGAGGACTGCCTCCAACCATGAATGATCTTGATTTCGGGCAGAAGCCAAATCCCAAGCCCCTGCATGCCGATTCTCTTGCACAGGTCGATATCTTCAAGGTACATGAAAAATCTTTGGTCGAATCCACCCAGGGAGCGGAATAGCTCAGTTTTGATCATGACGGCCGTAGCTGAAACAGCCGGAACCGATATCGGATCCTCTCCGAAGGTCTGAATATAGCCGGCTTGCATCTCCCCTGTAAAGCCAAGCTTAAAAAGCGGCGAGCCCCGCCCGAATAGAAAATCCAGGCGTGTCGGCAGACCCCTGGCAGAAAGCTGAGCGGTACCGTCGGGCCAGGTAATCAGGGGCGAAATTAGTCCCGCTTTCTCAATCCGGCAGGCACAGTTGTAAAGCGATCTCAAAGTCCCCGGCGGAAGGATCGTGTCGGGGTTCAGGAAGAAGAGAAAGGCGCCATTGGCCGAGCCTTGTCCCAGGTTGATCCCTGCGCCGAATCCAATGTTTCTCTGCAGAACAGCTTTTCTTATCTCCAGGGAATTTAAAAATTCCGCCGTGCCGTCGCTGGAGGCATTATCTACAACTATGATCTCGCGCGAGACACCATCCTGAGCTGATATTGAATCAAGGCACACCTTGAGCGGACCCAGGCAATTGTAACTTACGATGATAATGGAAATGTCGATTTGTTGAGGCAAGCCTGACCTTCGATTGGGATAATTTTATTTCTCGGGGGCCGGTTGACGCCGTCGCGCGCCGACAAAGCCGCCTGCCGCCAGGCCGACAATCAAAATGAGCCAAGATATGATGGTGATGTTTTTGCCGAATATATATTTGGGATTTTCGATCCGGAACTCTATCTCGTGCGATCCGGGCGGCAATTCCACGGCCATGAAGGTGTAATCGGCTCGATATATCGGCAGTTCCGATCCGTTGGAGAATGCTATCCAGTAAGGATACCAATTATCTTGCAAGGCCAGGAACCCATGGCCGGTCAGCGTGGCCCGAACCTTGATGCGGTCCGGCGGTGATTTCAGGAATATGACTGTGTCAGCCGATTCCGAGGTCGGCAGGGTAATTGGCTGTGCCGGGTTCCTGTCGATTATGATCTTATTGGCGTAATCAAAATCTGGCCGAAATAAGCGCTCCAGGGCCGCAGCCTCGTCCCGAATCGTTTCATATTGATACACTATGCGCGCGCGAGGCAGGGCGTTCTTGTAGCGATAGATTTCCACGCCGCCGCCGGGCGATGCTACCCGTTCAAGGGAAGGGACATTTATCGACTGCCGAGAGAGAATGTATTCCGCGTTGGTCAGAGACAGGAAGGAAGGTTTTCCCATATTGGCCTGATTGGAGCCTCCAATGAAAATATCAAACCATCGGAGTTGATTGCCATGATAACCTGCCACCTGCTCGATCCCGAACTGGGCCAGCAGGTTCTGATTCGATAAGGTCTGAGGCAGGGCCAGTGCTCGGAATGGTTCGCTCTGGCGTTCGAGATAGTTTACAGCGGGAGTTTTTGAAAAGTAAGCCTGGTGATCGACCGGCCGGATAAATTTCATGTCGTTGATAATCCAGCTGTCTATCAGTACCAGGCCAATAATCGCGACAGCGATCGCCGCAAAAGATAACTTGCGCGCAAAATAGGCCCAGAGAAGCGCGGCAATCGCAGCCAACAGGAAAGCCCCGAGAATAAGGCCGCCGGTGATATTCGACAGGTTTGCCTGCAGAAAGCCAAGTTGGCCAGGTTCAATTTTAGAGTAGAAAATCGAGGTGTAGATTTTCATCAGGCCAATACCGGAGGCCGCCATGATTAGTCCTTTTAGCAGGTAAATCGCGGCCAGGATAAGCAGAACCAAGACGATTTTCCCGATATTGGTGATCTTCTTATTTTTCTCGAATTGATCGACCGCCCTGGCAGCCAGGAACATGACCGCGAAACAGAAAAGGAACATTATCGTGGACGGCGCCCGGAACTTGCTCACAAATGGGACAATATTATAAATGAGTTTGAAAATGACTCCCGAGTTCCCAAGCGCATATAAAAAAGCGAAAGCGGCCACTCCCAGGAAGAAATATGAATATCGATCGCGATAAATGAACAAGCCGACCAGGCCAAGAATAATCCCCACCAGGCCGGCGTATTCGCTGTTTATTTTAAAATAATTTTTGCCCCAGTAAGTAGGCTGGTCAGTTAAATCTGTATTTGGCCCCTGTCCAAGATTGCTATATCCAGAGAAGCCGGGCACCAACTGCGAAAAAGCCTCCTCGGCATGGAGCGACCACGAGGCGGCATAATCATAACCCCTGCCCTCGGCCGCGCGAGGCGAGAATCTGCGAACATAATCCTGTGTCGGCCAGATCGAAACCAGCGCCAGACAAAGGCCGAATCCCATGGCAATTATGAATCCGGCAATTGCCATAACCGAGTCCCTGGCGGCCTTATTTTCTTTGATAACGAAAATCAGGCGAAGGAGAAAATAGGCCCCGACGCACCACATGGAGAAATAGGCGAACTGCGGGTGGTTGGCCAGAATCAGAAGCGCGAATGCCACCGCGAAAGGCCACCACCAGATGAAATTTCGCTTTCGGAACCCGATCTCCATCGTGTAGAGCAGAAAAGGCAAGAGGCTGGTGACATACATCCGGCCGTCGTGTCCGGCGTAAACGAGCGATACCAGAAATCCCGAGAGCATGTAAATTGTACCGCCAATCACCGAGGCCCATAATGTAAATTCCATTTTCCTCAGGTATAAATAGCTGAATACCCCTGCAAGGAAAACAGTTATAATGAGCTTATAACCCAGCGCCTTGAAGAGCGGCAGGATAAACTGCAGCGCGGCCAGAGGGTAAAAAGTATCCCCGTGCATGGCATCGACAAAAGGAAGGCCGCAGAATATATAGGGATTCCAGAGCGGTATACGATGATATTCCTTGACGAAGTCGGCATAGAAAGAGCGGAAGAAGATGCCGGCCTCGACCGTATCGGAGCCAAAAAGCATCTTATTGCTGAAGATGAAGCCTGCGAAAACAATGATTGTCAGCCCGAGAAAATAAATATAAGGCCATTTCTCGCGCAGAAATTTTTTCATACCCATTTTATCACCCATGTCAATCCGAATGCGATCAATTCCGCAATCGTCATTATTATTCTGTAACCTACCGCCACGGCTGCCGGCACCGGTGCCGGAAAGCCCGGCAGCGAGGCCAGGAATAGCGCTATTACACCCTCTCGAACCCCCAGGCCGCCCGGGGCAAACAGCGCCAAAAATCCGATCGCCACTGCCGCCGCGAGTATCGCAGTCAAAGGAATATACAATTGGATTCCAACCGGGGTCAACGCATTTGAGAACAACCAAAGGCCCAGGCCGAAAATAAACCAGCATATCAGGTATAGAAAAAACAACTCTGCGGCCCTGGTGATCGGAAGCCGTATCGTCACCTGCTGACGCTTGATGAGCCTCATTGCCCAATTCATTAGAGGCTGGCCAAGATCAGGCCTGACAGCGACCAGCAAGAGAGCGACGAGGACCGGCAGGGCCGACCATTTGAAAAGAAGATTAATGTCGGCGCCAAATTCTATAAGGCCAAATAACAGTGAAGCGGCGAAAAGCGAGATCCCGGATAGCACTGAATAGGCCTGGCCTATAAGCGATGTCGTAATTGACGCGCCCTCGGGAATTCCCTTATCCGCGGCGAAATAGGCTGATCCCACGATTTGCCATATCTTGCCGGGCAAGTACTTGCCGAGATTGGCCTTGAAATAGATAACAAAGACATCACGATATGGCACCTGGTGGCCGAAGGCGTTGAGGACCCGTCCCCAACACCACGCCGACATGACCCAGGCCGCCATCACCGCCAAAAATGCGAGGGCCGCATACGAAAAATTGAAATGTGGCTTTAGTTTTTCGAATTCGCTCCAATTGGCGAAAAGATTCCGGAATAGGAAATAAAATATTATTCCAACAAGTATTATCTTTAGAGCGGTTTTGAGATGCTTCAAAGCCAGTCGTGTTTGATAAGGTGCGCCGGGCCATCTGTAACGGTCCCGGCATCGCGTTTACTTTTTCCCCTTGATCGATTCTAACTCGTCTCTTATAGAGACGATGACCTCGGCCAAAAACCCGAGGGAGAACAGCATCAACCCCGAAAGCACAAACAAGATTACGAGGTAGAGCCAGACCCTGGAGCCATGCGGCGTGAAGAACCTCAGGTATAATGCCAGCAAGCCGGTAATAAATCCCGCGAAAATCGACAGGACACCCAGCGTGCCGAAAAACCTCAAGGGCTTCCTCGTAAACGAGACTTGGAATTTCACTGCCAGGAGGTCGAGTACTCCACCGAGAATTCGCCCCGTACCGAATTTGCTTTTCCCGGCGTGACGAGGATAGACATTGACTTTGACCTCGTCGATATTGAATCCGGCCTCGGCAGCAAGCACTACCATATACCTGTGCCAATCGCGTCGCATCCTGATTCTATCTATCACGTCTTTCTTGAAAGTCTTCACGGAATTCAGGTCGTGAACCTTGACATTGAAAAGCGTCTGGCAAAGCTTGTTATAAATATATGATACGAATCTCTTCTGATACCTGCCTTGTTTCCAGCCGGTGACAAGGTCCGCACCCCGGTCGATACGATTAATCATGCGCGGAATATCTTGCGGATGATATTGAAGGTCGGCCGGATAGAAAGCATAGACCGAGCCCCGGGCGTTTTGGAAACCGGTTTCGAGGGCGGCAGTCAGGCCACGATTGTTCTTGTAACTCACAACCCTCAACCAATGATAGCGTATGGCAGCGTCGCGCGCCCTTTCGGCCGTTTTGTCGGTCGAGCCATCATCGACCAGTATGACCTCCCAGTCGATTCCCACCCTCGATACAATCTCCTGAAACTGGTCCAGGAGCGGCTTGATATTGTCCTCCTCATTGAAAGCCGGGATGATGACGCTAACTCGAATCCTTCGCCGGTCGGTAGACTGCCTTTGTTGAGGCCTTTCCGGTGATCGGTCTGGGGGTCGCTCGCGGGGTCTATCGCGGCCATCGCGCCGCTGGTCTCGGTGCTCGCGAGGATCACTGCGTCGTTCTGGCCTTTGCCTGGGCCTTTCGGGTCTTGGTCTGTCGACTATCGGCTGCTCGACCCTGAGCTGTTCGGCTTGGGGCTTTTCCGGTTTTCGTTCCGGCAGCGGCTCGGCCTTGGGACCAGGCGCAGGGCTCCCAGGGGGAGATACAGCCTCGATTGCAGGCTCGGCCGGCATTGACGGAATTTCCGGCATCGGGATATTGAGTGAAGCCTGCGTTTCGACTGCGGGAAAGACCGGGCCCGGAGGCGGTTCGTGCGGGCTCATATCGGCGGATTGTTCCCCCGCCGACGGGATAATTGGCCGCGTCTTCTTTACACGCCGGCGGCCAAATTGATTTTCATCTGATGACATGGATTTCCTGACCTATGTGTTTTTGATATAATTGTTAAGAACCTCCAACTGCTTTAGTAGCGATCTATCATCGGGCTTTAAATACAGAGCTTTCTGATAGGCCCGCAAGGCCTTATCAAGTTGCGGAGGTTTGCTCTTAATATAGGAATCCCCCAACAACCACCAATAATTCATATTTCCTTCATCGAGCTGCACCAAAGATTCAAGATATTCATAATTCCAGCTATCTCCTGCTCTAGCTGATTGTATCCGCATTCTCAATAAAATCGATGAAATCGTCTTCCCATTTGACCGATCAAATTCATCAAGCATTACCAACGCCGAATCAACCCTTCCTGCAAGGAATGAAATGACGGCAGACTCATAAGAGCTCGGTATGTACTTATTCGCCTTCGGATTAGGCGAGTTCGATGCTATTAAATAAACATTTATTGGGTAGCCGCGCAAATAATATGTGGTAATAAGCGACGCATTATTCATTATTTCAGGGTAGTCCTTGAAAGCTCTTTTTTCATTAGATCCCTCTACCCCGCCCGCTTCAATAGCGATATGAGTGGCCGGAATCTCATTGAAAAAGGCCTTATCTACCACTGGCACCCCGAACATCTTAATTACCGACCCGAAGCTATTCTCCTGAGTCAATGCCGAACTATAAGAGCCGACAATGATCGCATCGTTTGACAATATTCTGCCAAGATCCTGAGATGCATTGGAAATAGTTTTCTGCAATTTAAAATTATTGCCGAAAAACAGCCGATTTTGATTTATCACAAAAGAGATTATCACCAGCGACATGATCACAAAACTTATATTTTTGACAAATTTGATTTCTTTGAGCCTATACTTGTGGATCGCAATTGCCGCCAATGTGAAACATATGCCGAGCAATATGGCAAATGGAATATATTTAAGAATTATTTCCATGCTTCGCATTTCGAATTTCGGGATAAGAAGCAGCTGGGCGCATATATATGATCCTGCCAAAGAGACCATTACGTAATACGGCCAAAGCCTCTTTCCCCACTCGATCCCTGATCTGACCAACAAGATGAGCCATCTTGCCCCAAGATAAGTCGCAGGGGGGAAAATAATAATAGCATATCGCATCGGCCTGTAATTCCAGGGAAATAGAAATAAAAACATGCCCATAAGCCAGAGGGCATGGAAAAGATCGATACGATCGATTTTTTCCAGAAATCGTTTTTGGGGTGCCAGGCTCAATCCAATAATCGCGGCCAGCCCCAAAAATCCTCCAATCAATATAATAAGCTGCTTTGACCATAGCTTGATATCGAAACCGTATGAAAAGCATTGTGCCAAGAACATATTTACCGATTCAAGCGCTTTGGGAAAACCATACATGCCCGTCGAGATTTCCGAGACATAGCCCCCAACCTCAGCCCTAGCCGGCAGATACACAAACAATATCCAAACAGCGAAAATTAAGCCATACCCGATCATGAATGAATATATAACGTTGAACTTCTTCCAGCTTCTCCGGTTTGTCTGAAACATCTCAATAATCAGGATGAGCACCGCGAGCAGCAGAAATGATATAGCAAGTAATTTTCCAAAAAATGCAGCGGCTGCGAAAAGCACGCCAGCAGCAAATGAATGCAATCCGCGTTTGCTTTTTATTAGCAGGAAATATGATGCCGACGAAATCAAAGCCAACGTGGTGACCTCAAGAAACGTGAGCGTGCCATAATTGATAAAAATATAATTGAATCCCAGAAAAACAGCCCCTAACATGGCCTGACCATGACCTTTTTCCTTCCATAGATGATAACTGAAGAGCATGATCAAAAGGGACAATGCCATCGCGGCAAAATTGGATTGCGCTCGCCCAGTGCCAAGAAGCTTAAAAAAAGGATAGGCGATACTCGTGGTTACGTTGTTAACGAAAAATGTATAGCGCGAATGGAAGATTTCATATGAATTGAAAAGCGCTTTATTGCGTGCGAACGAAGTATATTGGGGAGGGTCGGTCGATAATTCCTGGCCTGTCGAAATGCCGAATGGCGTGTCATTGTTCAAAATAAGCAATCTGTAAATAATAAAGGCCAGAAAAACTAAATCGATAATAAGACTCTTGTCTAGATTTGAATTTCGCCCATCATTCATGTTTTTTCCGCAATGGCTATTATTGATTGACCAAATGGCGGTTTTACAAAGCCCTCGATTCGACTAAGTATCGGTACAAAATATTTGTCGTATATCCTGACCTTCATGGGTGAGGTGCGCTCATTTCTAACGACCTTATTGGTATAATACCATGCCAGGAGGCCAATGGAATTGAAATATCTCACGTTGAGTGTTGAGAAGCCTGCCGTATCTAACTTTAAAATTAGATTGCCCATCGAATATCGTCTAAAATGTCCGTCAACGCTGTCGATTTTGCCGAAGGCGAATTGGAAAGCCGGCACCATTAAAATTAATTTGGCTTTGCCGCAAACAATAGAATAAAGGTTCTTCAGCGCATCTAGATCGTCATCTATATGCTCTAAAACATTTAGACATATCATAGTGTCAATTTCCTGTTTCGCCCAATATTCCAGTTCGGAAATCCGGGTAATATCGAATTTTGCAATAATGACATTGGGATGATTCAAGAATCGATTTTTCAGGATTTCAATACAATTATCGGCAATATCTGTGGCGTGAACTTTCGAATAGTCACATAAATAATGTGTAAATGTGCCAATGCCAGCTCCAATTTCAAGAATCGAATTGCCAATATGGTCCTTTATATTATTCCAAATCCAGCTATTGTAATTAGCCGCTCCCGCCATGGTTTTCAACTCATTAATGGCCTGATAATCTTCTGGCCAATCTCCCCTCATTTTTTTACCCTGTATTTTATCAGTGTCCAGACAGCTTCGAGGCCATCGAATGCGTTTATCTTCTTGCCCTCCTCCATTGTGCGCGGAAAATAGCTAATTGGAACCTCCACTATCCTTATCCTCCGTCTGGCGACCTTGGCTGTCACCTCCGGGCAAAATTCGAATCTGGTGCAGGTCAGATTCAGCGACCTCAAAAGCTCAGTCTTTATCATCTTATAACATGTCGGCTCATCCGTGATTGATATGCCATAAAGCATGTTGGCAACCATGGTCACCAGCTTACCTCCCCAGAAATATCGTCGATACGATATCCTGTAATCCTTGTGCAGAATGCGCGATCCATATACAACGTCGACACCCTCCTTCTTCATTACATCCAGCATGACCACGAAATCATTCGGATCGTATTCCAGGTCAGCGTCCTGGATCACCGTAACCTCGCCCGTAACGATTCTCAGGCCCTCCCTGATAGCGCTGCCTTTGCCGCCGTTTTCCTTATGAATTACTATTATTCCATCGATGCCGTCAAGTATTTTGGGGGTCTTGTCGGCTGAACCGTCATCGACGACAACTATCTCCTTTTTAATCGGTACGGCCTTGACCCGCGATACGATCTCTGCTATCGTGGATTCCTCATTATAAACTGGAATTATCACGGATAGTTTCATCAGGTCCCGACCGCTCTAAGCGAGAAATGCTCGCGCCTTAGATAATATAACCCCAACAAAGTCACAGGCAAATACTGGCAGAGCCAGAGGACTATGGAAAACGCAAGGGCTTCGCCCTTGGATATGCCGAATAGCCCCATGGAATCAGCCATCGGCCCGATAGCTGCAACCGAGCTGCCTCCAATCATGGGCACTGTCAAGGCAGCCGTTTTGGCTTTGAGCCAGGTCATCTGGTTACCCAGCAGATTAAGCTCATTCAGCAGGGCAAACGCCCCGATAGTGGCGGCCTGGAAAACCCCAACGAATCCCGGAGCCGAGGGCAACATAACCCCCGCCGCAACGAACAACAGGAGAATAAAAGAGGCGGCAACATTGGGATGCAGGCCGAATGCCATAAAAACAAAATAATTAGATAGGGCTGTCACAATCCAGATGACCGCCGACCATAGCGCGATCGACACCAGCGTCCCCGGGCTCTTAATTACATTAAGACCATTGGCGAACTTCGTAATTATTGACTCGGTCTTTTCGATTAGCCTGGCCGGAAGAAATGAAAATACCAGTAATGCGACCTTGGTCAGCAAGGCCGTCTTCTGCTTTAGAAGGATTAGCAGTGCGATGATTGCGGCATTGACCCCAAGTGTAATGTAACCAAATTTCTTGACCGGCGGCGGGAAAGGGATAAAGAGAATCACGAGCCAGAACATTGTCAGAAGCGTCAGGCTGTCGAAAACCCGCTCCAGCACAATAGAGGCGAAGATAGAGGATCGGGAGTGGCCGCTCTTGGCACCAAGTGAATATGCCCTGACCACCTCGCCCAGCCGCGCCGGGAGGAGGTTATTGGCCATAAATCCTATCATCACGGATGGAAACAATCGCGTCGTCCTGAATGAGCCCAACGGCCGAAGCAGGTAACGCCATCTTTCAGCCCTCATGATCAATGTCAATATCACTATCGCCATGTTGGGCAGTATAAGGAGATAATTGGCGTGCTTGAGAGAATAGTAGATTTCGACAAGACGAACCCGCCGGAAAGCCAGGTAGATAAAAATCGCGCTTATCAGAATACCAAGGAAAAAATTAAGCCGTCTTTTCACCGTTTGAAACAATCCTCTTTAATATATCCTCGGTCGCCCGCGCGGTCTTGTCCCAGGAAAAATTCGCAGCCCAGCGCAACCCGCCCATTTCCAAGCCGCGGCGAAAATCGCAATCGGTGAGCATTCTAATGGCCATTTCGGCAAACTGTTCCACGTTTCCGAATTCGAACAGGAGGCCGGATTTCCCCTCCTCGACCGAGTCTTTCAGGCCCGGGACTCGTGCGGCCAGCACTGCGGTACCGCAGGCGTTTGCCTCGATATTGGTCAGGCCCCAACCTTCCTTTAGCGAGGGGTAAACCGAGACATGGGCACGCCTGAGATATGAGATTTTTTCAGCCTGCGGAATGAAACCCTTGAACTCTACGGTATCATCCAATCCAATGGAGACAGCTAACCTCTGGAGATCGGGCTGATGATCCCCGGAACCTATGATGACCAGCCGGGAATTGGGAATCGCGGCTCGGATAAGCGGCATGGCATTTATGGGAGTTTCGATGTTCTTATATTTCTTCAGGCGGCCAACGTAGAGCAAGGTAGGAACTTCGAATTTCGGGATGGCAGGGTCGAACCGATAAACATCTTTGTCGATGCCACACTCGACCACATGAAGGTTCTCTCTGGGTATGCCCCGCTTCTCAACTTCATCAGCGGTTGATTTGGATATCACCATGAAGCGATTATTCTTGTATATGCTGGGGACAGGCTTTTCGGCCAGATAGATATAGGTGCCAAGCACGAAATTTATCTCCTGGAAGATCGTGTCGGCGAAAAGGTGCGGTATGACAACCAGGGTCGGCAATTTCTGGTATAGAGGCGAGAAAAAAGGAATCTTGTTAATGTCTTCGATTACGGCATCATACCGATTGGCATTGACAAGTCGTCGCATGGCAAATGGCGCTACAAGATTAAAATTGAACCGCGAACCGGTGCGATGGATCATTATTCCGAAAGTATTATCGGTGCGCGTGCCGCCGGGGAAGTTCGAGCAAAGGAGATCAACCTGGTGACCATATTGAACCAGCCGTTTGAGAATCTCCTCAAGATGCACCTCTGCCCCGCCGGCCTGCGGATTCTTCAAATCCTGCCAGTTTAACGCCAGTATCCTCATTTTGTGCCTGTGGGATTTTCGGGTGACTTGGACGCCCTGGCCAGCCGATCGATCATATCATCAACCCGCTGAAGAAGGGCCGGATTGCCGCGATTTTTCGATCGGAAAGCCTCGATAGCCGCGTCGGCGGAGGCCGTGTCAGCGTTCCCATTATAGATGATTATGAGGTTGTTCAGAGCTGCGAACGACGTCGGGAATCTGTCAAGGGTTATCCTTAGAAACTCGGCGGCAGATTCAGGATTATTCGACATCATCAAATCCTGGGCGACAGTCAGACTGGCTCTTTCACCATTGGTGGCATCCATTTCGGCCATTATCGGCCCTATTTTATCGAATTTGCCGAGACGGGCATATATTTTGAAAAGGTAAGCATACGCCTGCCACATATACGATGGCGGACGAAGATCGATTGCGGCCTCGGCCACAGCCAGAGCGGAATCCGAGCGCCCTTTCCTTTCATACTCATCCACGACCTGAAACATCGCCGCAATATAATTCGATACCAGCCTGTAATCGTTCTCGTCCTTGATAACATCGGTGCCCGCGATTCCGCGGAAGTGGGACCGGTCGGTGAAAATCCTATAGCCGACATCGGCATTCACCCGATCCTTGCCGCTGGTATCTACAACCCTGAGGACCATGCCCTCCAGTATCAGATGATCACCGAGACCAAGCTTGTTTTCATCCGCCACCGTCATGGCGAAATATACGGGCGGATTCCATCGGTTTTTCTGAGCGTTGGTAATGATGTGCTTGACCATATCATCCTGAACACGCCAAACCCGGTCGTATCCCTGGATTCGCACCGGCACCAGATTCTCGATCTCATCATAGGTCAGCGTGATCGGTACACCCATCTGGTCTTTCAACTGATGGACATACCAGGGCGTGTTCAGCAGGCTTAGATTAACCACGCGCACATCTCTACGGAGCTTGTCGACTTCCTGGATAAACCAGAGCGGGAAGGTGTCGTTGTCGCCGTTTGTGAAAAGTATGGCCCCCCTGTCGCAAGACTGAAGCAGATTATAGGCATAATCCCAGGGGATAAAATTGCCGCTGCGGTCAACACGCTCATATCCGGCCATGGCGGTATGAATCGGCAGGAAGGCAATGATAAGCATCGAGGCCGCGAAAATAGCCATCGAGAATCTTCTAAGGTTGGTCTTTAGATGGGAACCGAGCCCGCCCACCCACTCCAAGAACGCCGCCAGGCCAACGCCTATTAGAATACCGAAAAGCATAAAACCCGGCGTATAAAAGTAGTCCCTGTCCCTGACCTCGGCAATCGGGGCGATTAGCTTATTGTAGGCGCCATCGGAGAAATTCAAGTAGAATACCAGCCCGACCGTGCAAAGAAGCATCGTAAAAATTATGAATGCCCCGTCGGCATTGGAGCGTCTGTAAACCTCCATTATTCCGGCCAGGCCGAAAATTAGAATATAAACGATCCAGAGGCTGAATCCGAAACCCGCCCCGCTGCCAGCCGGCGAGTTTTTCTTCTCGATAATGGTTAGCCTCGCATCGGGCGAGGAGAACTGCTCGGTCAATAGGCCAAAGAGCCCGAAATTGGGATTAGAAGCAAATTGATTCCGCCAACTTCCGCGCCGGGTGAACATGCGGGTGACCATCGACTCCTGGCCATACTGCTTGCGCTCCAGGAATCCTTTGAAACGGGCCCAATCGGACGGGTCATTTTCATTGATGGCCGGCTTCTGCGCAGCACGGATAGGTATATAAAGCTGGGTCGAGTAGCCGATCGCACCGGTGGCCATGATGACAAGCGCCAGCCCCCAGATCCGCACTGGGGCCGACCCCTTTGCGCGGGCCGACAAATACATCGCCAACGAACCCAGGGTGGCAAGTCCAATAATAACGAAGAACGATTCCAGCTCCACGGAGCCGATATCAATGCCTACGATACCGAGAAGCTGAGTCTGTATCGGCACGGCATATAATACAAAAAGACACAATATGATCCATATCGGCCAGCGCGCCAGACCTCCCTTTACGTAATCGATATAGGCCATATAGAGCGCTGCAGGGATACAGACGATGAATGTCGTCATGTGGATACCGAGGGAAAGCCAGAGGAGGTAGGTGATCAAGATCAACAGGCGGTCGTTGCCGCGTTTTTCATAATTTTCGGCCCAGATAATAGCCAGGTAGACAATAATGAGCATGATAAGCATCGAGGGGCCGTAGACCTCGGCCTCAACGGCATTGCTCCAAAAAGTATAGGAGAAGCCCATGATCAAAGAACCGGCAAGGGCACCGAATCCGAGCCCGATCTTGGGACGCCCGGCGGGTATTTCGGATTTGCCGTTGAGGGCCAGTTGAAGAATCAGCCAATAGGCAACAAACACTGCGGCCGCAGAGCTAAAAACCGAGATTAGATTCACGCGGACCGCAATTTCGCGGGCGATTGGAAGCATGGAAAATAATCGTCCCAGGATAACATATAGCGGATTACCCGGCGGGTGAGGCACTCCCATGATGTAAGACGTTGCTATGAATTCACCACAATCCCAAAACGAAACTGTGGGGGCCTTGGTCACATAATATAGCAGGAAGCTTACAAATGCAGCCGCCAACGATAAAAGAAGAAAATACCTGTCTTTATAAAGCTTCATCGTCAATTACTAACGTACTCGATACGGCCTGATCTCTAATCGGCGCGATAGCCAATCCACCATCCGATAACTACTTGAAACGCTTAATATCGTAAAAAACGGTCGTCCCGATCCTGTTAAAAAACGGTAGGCGATCGAAAATATTGGACAGGGTGACATCCAGTTTTGAATTCCTGAACAGCCTCAGAGGAGGCAGGCGGAATGAAAGAATCGTCCATTTTTGTTTGACAAAATCGCCGACAAATATTCGCTCGACGGCGCGCACATCGAGCTGAACCTCGTCGGGTGTGAAACAGCCGATCAGCTTCTTGACGAATCCGGCGCCCATGATTTTCATCACCAAGAGGCGCAGGTTGTAATAAATAAGATTGATGCTCATCTGGTGCGGCTCGCAGATGAAGATGCGTCCGTTTGGACTGCAGACCCTGGCCGCCTCGGAAAGCGATTTCACCTGGTCGGGCAGGTGATGCAATATGCCGACAAAGATGATGAAATCAATCGTTCTGTCTTTGAATGGGAATACCTGGGCATCGACAATGGCCCGCGTGGACGGCGGCTCGTTCTTTTCAACGAGCGATTTGGTGATGTCGGTTACTATCATCATGTTATTTTTATTGAAGCGGTGAGCATGCTCCGAAATTCCGCATCCCAATTCCAGTATGACGGCATCCTTGAGATCCAGCGAGGCCATATATTTATCAACCTCGGCCTTCAGGCGCCGGGTATATGGCCGGGCCATGAGTTCGAGGTAGGCTTCCGTGTCATCGAAAGCCTCTATCTCGGTCTGTAAACGGACGTCGCTCATATTTTGAAAAGGCGCCTAAATGAGGCGCGAATTGACAAATTTAATCATTATTATACCGATGTCAACCCTAAACGGCTCACATTTCCTTGCTTAAAGCATCCAATACGCCGTTGACGAACCGCCCCGAGTCGGCCGAACCATACATCTTGGCAAGCTCGATGGCCTCGTCGATTGTGACTTTCTTTGGAATATCCGGGAAATAGTTAAGCTCGGCCAGACCGAGACGAAGGATGTTCTTGTCGATCATGGCCAGGCGTTGAAGGTCCCAATTGTCGATGTGCTTTGAGATTATGCTATCGAGGCCGGTAATATTCTCGAGGGTCTTCTTGAGAAGCGCCATTGCAAACTGGGCGCCATCTTCGTCGAGCTCGTGGCGTTCCCTGGAGTAGGGGAATATATCCTCAACAGTAACATCACCCCTGATTTCGTATGTATAAAGGCACTCCAGGACCGCTTCCCTGGCCTTGCGGCGCTGGCCCATTCTATATCTTCCCGTAGAGGTTGACCATCTCGATGGCGGTCAGGGCGGCTTGAAAGCCCTTGTTCCCCTGCTTGGTGCCGGCTCGCTCTATGGCCTGCTCCAGGTTGTCGGCTGTGATGACACCATAGATTGCGGGGTATGATTTTTCGATTCCGATGCGGGCAATCCCCTTGGCCGATTCCGATGCGATATAATCGAAATGGGGGGTCTGGCCGCGGATAACCGCCCCCAGGCATATGACAGCGTCATATTTCTTGGGATCTGCGAGCTTGCCTGCCAGATATGGAACCTCGAAAGAACCCGGTACCCAGAATACCGTGATATCGTCCGATTTAGCCCCGTGGCGGATTAGGCAGTCAATCGCGCCGTCCTTCAGCCTGGTGGTTATGAAGTCGTTGAATCTCGTTACGATGATCGCGAAGCGCTTGCCGGCGGCATTAAGGTCGCCACCAATTTCGTTCACCATGATTCACCTCTCATTTTGTTTTCTTTAATGAACCGTCGTCCAATATATCTATCAGATGACCAAGCTTGTCGCGCTTGGTCTC
>Ga0315284_10003207_pt1 | contig 23180 bp, 20 predicted proteins | sample YL17G09_16_MG_FD_203696 | JGI IMG/M metagenome (GOLD analysis project Ga0315284, IMG submission 203696) | Sediment microbial communities from Yellowstone Lake, YNP, Wyoming, USA - YL17G09_16 | ecosystem: Environmental > Aquatic > Freshwater > Lake > Sediment | place: USA: Wyoming | collected... | reverse complement strand
TATTAGCAATGCTGCTGTTGAGTTTGATTTTGGCCAAGTGGAGCCTGGTGTGTCGCAGGATTGTACCTGTATATGGAATCGGTATGCTGCTCTGCGTGCCGTATTTGTTCTACACCTACTCGCTTACGGGTAAGATTTTCTACTGGGCAGGTACGAGCGGCCCAAATATTTATTGGTTCACCAATCCCTGTTCAGACGAGTTTGGAGACTGGAAATCGGAGCAAGAAGTAGCAACGGTCCCGCAGTTATACCGGCATAGGGAATTTTTTGAAAAACTTGCGACTGCCGATTTTATGAAGCAGGACAAAATGCTGAAAAGTCAGGCATTGGAGAATATCCGCAATCATCCGGGTAAGATACTATATAACTGGGTTGCAAATGTATCGAGACTGTTTTTTAACTTTCCTTATTCATACAAGTATCAGCATCCTGTGCAACTACTCTATCTGGTGCCAGGGGCTTTGCTGTTCAGTGCCATACTATTTTGCATATATCCGCTGGTAAAGCTTCGCCGAACTCTTCCGCCGGAGATAATTCACGCCGTATTCGTATTTTCGGTTTTCGCTGCGGGACATTCCATTATATACGCAAGTGAAAGATTCCTGTGTACTATAATACCGTTTGTATTTATAGCGATTGCATATACGATGACCAACCTTGTAAAAGCAGAACCGCACACAGCGGACAGGCGAGTTTTAGCTCAGGCTGTTGAAAGAACAGAATAATGGGCGATTTTTTCAAAGACAGACGAATAGTTGTTACCGGCGGAGCGGGCTTTCTGGGCAGTTATGTGACCGAAGGCCTTAGAAAGCGGCGGTGCAAAAATATCCTTGTGCCTAAAATCGAAGACTATGACCTGGTTGATATAAACGACATTGTCCGGATGTATGAGGATATGAAACCCGATATCGTTATTCACCTGGCGGCTGTGGTCGGCGGCATCGGGGCCAATCGCGAGCACCCGGGAGAGTTCTTCTACAAGAACCTGATGATGGGCGTGCAGTTAATCGAGCAGGGGCGGCTGCGCAATATAGAGAAGTTCGTGGCCATCGGGACGGTCTGCGCATATCCGAAATTTACGCCGGTACCTTTCAAAGAAGACTATATATGGGACGGTTACCCCGAGGAAACCAATGCACCGTACGGGCTGGCGAAAAAGATGCTGCTGGTCCAGTCACAGGCCTATCGGACCGAATACGGGTTCAATTCGATATTCCTGCTGCCGGTAAATCTCTACGGGCCGGGAGACAATTTCAATCCTGCAAGCAGTCACGTGATACCTGCGCTGATAAAAAAATGTGTCGATGCAATCGAAGCAGGTGCCGACCATATCGACTGCTGGGGTACGGGGAAGGTGTCCCGCGAGTTTATCTATGCAGCAGATGCCGCTGAGGGGATACTGCTGGCGACCGAACTTTATAACGGGCCTGAGCCGGTTAATATCGGGGCGGGGTTCGAGATAACGATAAAAGAGCTTGCCGAAAAAATAGCTGCTCTTACCGGTTTCGGCGGTGAAATTCGCTGGGACAGCTCTAAGCCGGATGGCCAGCCAAGACGACGACTGGATGTTTCAAGGGCTAAAGAATACTTCGGCTTTGAGGCAAAAACAGGTTTCGATGAAGGCCTTAAAAAAACAATAGACTGGTACATGGCAAACAGAAACCATCAAGTTTCGAAAACAACCAACAATAGAGCCAGGAAATTGCATTCCTGTTGAAGAAGTCTCTGTTGTATCGAAACCAAAGCAAAACATGTAATAAGAAGGAGGTTTGTGGTATGTCGAAGATTGTATTTATATGTTTCAGGAACCGTGAACAAGACCCTTATACTCAAAGGGATGTTGAGGTCTTATCGGAAAGCTTGACTCCTGACAATATCGTTCCATCTCCCCCACTGTTAATAAAGAACAGCGGGATTTTTGCCGTGCTGTTCAACCCTGTAAAATCTTTGCCTGTCAAAAATAGCAGTGTGTGCATGGGCAATCTTATAGAACCGGCGGATGATTGGTGGAAGCCCGGAGCCGAGGTTCCCGATGGTTCTTATGCACTATTTCGCAGTGACGAAAATAGGGTTGAAGTACTAACAGATATCGTGGCGTCCCGTACTATTTGGTATGTTCGGACAGAAGATATGTTTATTGCATCCACTTCGCAACGTGCTATCGTGTTTTTTCTCCAGGATTTTCAGCCAAACAAGATTACATTTTCGTGGGTCTTGTCTTCCGGCACTCTTGGGCCAGGTCTGTCCTGGGACAACAGGATAAAACATCTAAGCGGCAATAGCCGTCTCTGCCTGGATCGTTCATCATGGGAGATGACAGTTAAAAAAGAAGAAATCGGGTTTGAACCATTGAATGTGTCCGAAAAAGAACATGAAGCCAGGCTGAGAAAAGTTCTGGAGCAAACGTATGAGAATCTTAACCTGGATTATTCGAAATGGTATTTGGCATTATCAGGGGGCTTTGACAGCAGGGCCAGCCTGCTTATGCTGAAAAACAAAAAGGACCTTAAGTGTGTAACTTGGGGACTTAAAGCGTCACTGGATGACGAAAATAATGATGCGTACCTCGCAAGGGCGCTGGCGAAACATTTTAATTTGGAACATAAGTATCTCGCGACAAATATATCTGATGAACCAGTGGAGAAAATCTTTAACAGATTCTTAGTGGCAGGGGAGGGCAGAACTGTTGACGTAGCAGCTTATATGGACGGCCTTAAAGTGTGGAAAATACTGTTTGAAGACGGAATTTACGGAATTATAAGGGGCGACCATGGACAGGGTGACCCGGTTAAATGCCTCTTGTTCTTTAATCCCAGAAAGCATTGCGGAGCCAAAATGCTTTCAGATTATTCCAATCTTAAAAACATAGAGGAAGATTATTTTGGCAAACAGGTTTGGCCTGAAAATCTTCGTCGAAAAAAGAAGGAACCTTTGGCTACATGGTATATACGCCTGTATCAGGACTATCATATGCCTTTTAAGCTGGCCGCCTTGACCGATTTGAAATGCGCCTACGTTGAAATCGTTAATCCGTTGGCTTCAGGACTTGTTACCACACAGATAAGAAAAATGCCGAATAATCTGCGACTCAATAAGGTTTTGTTCAGCAAAATTGTATCTTCAACGAGCCCTGAAATAAAATTTTTCTCCGGTACAAATGCCAATATACTGCCCGAAAACCTTCTGAAAGCAAAACAGATGGTAAAGCTGATACGTGATGAACTCGATACTGTTTATGCCAGAGGTTTATTGTCAGATACGCTGGTACATTACATTCTCTGTAATATAAAGGTCTCGCAAGATGCATTAAGTACGAAAAATAAAAAAAGAGGAAAATCGCTGGTGGCGCATTTTGTGCCGGAGGCAGTGAAAAATATATTGCGAAACACTGTTATAAAAGAGCGAATGGACTGCAATGTTTTGGCTTTTCGTGCTTATATAATCTGCAAAATGAACCAGCTCCTCACAGCAGATGCACTTGCTCTTAAACAGGGCCGCCGATTATTGGATGACGCATAACGGTATATAACAAGAACTGTAAGCCGTTATAAAATAGGGATCATTGTTAGAGCTGTGAAGCAGTCTAAACAAATTGCGATTAATACATTCTCAAGCTGGGCCGCTTTGCTGACAGCAACAGCCGTAATGATATTTCTGTCGAAGTTCCTGCTAAACAGGCTCGGAACAGAACGCTTTGGAATGTTCCGCTATGTGCTGACGATTCAGGGATCACTTATGTTTATGGATTTGGGACTCGCTGCCACACTGAACAGACTTACCTCTCAGTCACTAACTCTAAAAGACTACAATCAATTGAACGCGACGACTTCGTTTGGTTTTTTGATGTTTTTCGGCTTAGGGATATTGGCTGGGGCCGTTATGGCTGTATTGGGTTACGTCCTGCCGAGCCTGGTAGTAGGGGGGACAGCCGAGTTATATGCAAAAGGATTCCCACTTATGTGCTGCATCGGCGGAATGCTGGCACTGAGGTTCTGGGGGTATTCTGCCAGAGGGCTGCTCCAGGGCGCACAACGATACGACCTTGTAAATGTAACCTGGACAGCAGGCTCCGTGCTAAGGGCCGGATTGGTAGCAGTTTTATTTCTAAAAGTGCCATCTTCGGGGCTTGTGACTATTGGGTTGTGTTTTCTGATTAGCGCTGTACTGGAAACCATCTTAATGTGGACATTTGCAAAGCAACAGAACCCGGCTTTGCGACTGAGTGTCTCATTAGTTACTAAGGATACGGTAAAAGAAGTGACGGGTTTTAGTGTGTTCGTTCTTGTTATGGCAGTGACTACAGTGTTGATTTGGAATGCGCCGATGTTCCTTGCAGGCCGATTGTATGGCCCCGAAGCTGTGGCGTTTCTTTCACTTCCGCTTCTGCTACTGGGCCAGATTCAGCAAGGCGCTGAAGGATTTAGCTTCTCACTGTTACCAGCCGCAAGCAGATATAACGCTTTGGGCAAGACAGAAATGTTGAAGAAACTCACTCTTACAGGAACAAAATACTGTGCGATGTTATGTTTTCCGATCAGTGCAATTGTGACAATTTTGGGACATCCGATCCTGGAATGGTTCAAAGAAGGTTTTGGCTGGACATGGATTCTGCTTGCGATTTTAATGGTACCGTACCTGATGAGAGGAACACAAACATCGACTGCTGCGATTCTTATGGGTGCAAGGTCGATTCGCCGACTTGCTGTGGGCCAAGTTGCGTTGGTTGTTGTAATAGCTCTGGCTGCCTGGCTGTTTGGCGAGTATCTTAAAATGGAACTGTACGGTGTTACACTTGGAACAGCGATTCCCCTTTTGCTTTTCAGTGCCCTCTTTCAAACCAAATATGCCTGTGACCAGATTGGCATTAAGTGGCTAAGCTATATGCGCCAATCTTACGGCAAGGTTACGTTGGGTACAATACCAGCCGCTGTCGCGGCAGTTGTCCTGGTGCGATATTTTTATCCAAAGACTTTGGCTATGATTGCGGCTGAGTGCCTGGTTTGCCTGCTGGTTTTTGCAGTTTTTGCATGGTGGTTGGTAATGGATATCGAAGAGCGCAAACAAATCCGTTCGGTTTTTCGTATTTAGACATGGAAATTAAAAAGGTTTTTGTCGGATTATGATAAACGAATTGCTGGCATCGATAGAATTCTGCTCAGATTACTGCTATGATTTTCCCTTTGCTCCCAGCGAAAAATATCCGGAGTATCCTTTTTCCGAATATAGCGAAAGCCCAAATCCCGTCTATCGGGCAGTCCGGAATCATCTCAGGAACTTAGAGCTGGATGTAGATAATGTCGGCACTGAGGCCTGGAACCCCTTAGGTGAATTTGAGCTTGTTAACAAAAGGGTAGTTATCAAGCCTAACTGGGTTATGCATCGTCATCCTTTCGACGAGAACATCTGGAGTGTTATCACGCATCCTTCTTTGATAAGGGCTGTTTTGGATTATATTTACATCGCAACAAAAGGCAATTGCGAAATAACAATAGGTGACAGCCCGTTACAAATCGCAGATTTCGACAGATTGATTGAAATATGTAAAATAAGAGAACTTCAGTCATATTTTGTCGACAAGGGGCTACATTTTAAAATTGAGGATTTCCGCCTCGAGGCCGCCGTCCGTGACGTATTGGGCGGCCTCAAACCAATAACCCTCTCGAAAGACCCCGACAAGTACTGTGCTGTAAATTTATCAAACATGAGCCTGCATTGCGAAATCGATTACGCTTATAAACGTTACAGGGTGACAAATTATAATAAAAGAAAAATGATTGAACATCACAGGCCGGGTCATCACGAATACTTAATCGCAAACAGTGTTATTAAAAGCAATTTTTTTATAAATCTGCCTAAAATGAAAACACATCGCAAGGGAGGGGTAACCCTGTCTCTCAAGAACCTGATAGGAATTAACTGCTCCAAGGATTGGCTGCCGCACCACAGACAGGGCAGAAAATCGGCACATTCCGACGAATACGAAAAGTTCTATTTGTTTCAGTGGTTAGGAGTATTTTGTGTTGAGTGGGGAGAGACGTACAAAAATATTTTGCTGCGGGCACCTTTAGTCTGGGCTGGTAAAGTATTCTGGCGTATACATGACTTAATCCGAAAGACGTTACACCAGAAATATTACAGTGAAGGAAGCTGGTATGGGAATGACACCATTTGGCGGACTTGCCTGGATATAAATAGAATACTTTTTTATTCGGACCAGACCGGGAATATAACCGATAACAAACCCAAGAGAAGGTATTTAACGATAATCGACGGAATAATAGGCGGTGAAAAAGAATCACCGCTTGAACCTACGCCAATAGCCGCCGGCTTCAGCGTGGCTGCGTTTAATCCGGCTGTTTCAGATTTTGTGGCAGCAAAAACTATGGGATTGGACCCGGATAAAATACCTATAACTAAAAACAGCTTTTTAAAAGGTCCGTTACCGATATTCGATAAGAATCCCGAAGCAATAACGGTTAAAAGTTCAGAAAAATTATTAAATACAACTGCAACCTGTCTTAGGACCATAAAAAAATTTGAACCATCTTCCGGCTGGAAAGGTCATATAGAAGCAAGTGAGAGATAAATTGTGTTTGTTGGCAGATGTAAAAGACAGTAAATGACATTGCAAAAGGCAGGAACTAATCAATGTTAGTAGGCATACACAAAAGCTGTTATAAGGGATATATTCCCTATGCTTGTCGTTTCGAAACTATTTTGGATTATAACGGAATTGAGCATGTGCGGTTAGAGGCAAGTGCTCCCGATTTTTGGCAACAGGTCTCGAAACTAACTCTTTTTATTTACTGGTGGGACCACATTTACAATGATCGTCAGGTGGCGCTGACAATCATTCCCATTGTGGAAAACCAGATGGGGATAACCTGCCTGCCCAATATGAGAACGTGCTGGTCATACGACGATAAGATAAGAGAATATTATCTATTGAAGCACTACGGTTTTCCAATTATTCCATTTTGGATTTTTTGGGACCAAAAGCTGTCGCTGGAGTGGCTGGAAAGCACCCCTCTGCCGGTTGTGTTCAAGCTGAAAGGTGGGGCCGGTTCAGCAAACGTTGTTCTCGTTGATAGCAGGTCATTGGGCAAAAAATTGATCAGAAGAATGTTCCGTAAGGGTATGAAGCCGTGGGCTATTCCCTTTGGTATTGTGCCCTGGAGGGATGTTGATCTCAAGTTGTTTGCTCGTCGCTGGGGCGGCAGTCTTATCCGCAGGATAAACCCCGCCAGCACCTGGCCCGGGTGGGAACTTCAGAAGAATTATGTTCTTTTCCAAAAGTTCCTGCCGAATAATGATTATGATACAAGGGTAACCGTGATTGGCGACCGGGCCTTTGCATTCAGAAGGTTCAACAGGGCAAGCGATTTCAGGGCGTCCGGCAGCGGGAAAATCGATCACGACATAAATAAGATAGATATGAAATTCATTACCAAGGCCTTTGAAGTATCCAAGGCGATAGACTTTCAATCAATGGCCTACGATTTTCTATATGACGAAAATGGTGATGCTGCGCTTTGTGAGATTAGCTACACATACGTTGATTTTGTTGTCCGAGATTGTCCAGGGTACTGGGATAGTTCGCTGAACTGGCACGAAGGTCATTTCTGGCCACAATATTGCCAGCTCGCAGACACATTGAAGATGCCTGATTTGCGACAGCCGGAAATGGAATAGTTTGATATAAAAAATTATTATCTCTAATCTGCAACAACGAGCAAATCTGATGCTACGGAGAATATTACTATGATAAGTGTATTACATATACATGGACGGATGGCCCATGGCGGTGCGGAGATACGCACCGTCGAATTAATGCCGCTGATGGCTGAGAAGGCAGTGCATTTTGATTACTGCACCCTTACCGAGCAAGAAGGAGCACTCGATGCTAAAGTCCGGCAGCTTGGCGGCAATGTTCATACCTGTCGCCTTAGGCCGGATACGTGGAGCTTCGGAAAGAGATTTGTTCGATTCTTAAAACAGTCCAATTACGATATCATTCATACCCATCTGAACTTCTTCAGCGGCTATATTGTTCGGCTGGCATATAAAGCCGGCATCAAGAGCCGCATTGTTCATTTTAGAAACGTCACCCCGACAAGCTATCGGACATTGCGAAAAAGACTTTACACCGGGATTATGCATAAGTTGATAGATAAACATGCTACCGCAATACTTGCCGTCTCACGCAGCGCGATGGAATCAAGCTGGGGACGGAATTGGCAAAAAGAGCCACGCTGTCAGGTAGTTTATAACGGCCTTGATTTATCAGCTTTTCAGGGGAACGGTAATGAAAGGCAAAGTGTGCTGGCTGAGCTGGGTCTTCCGCAAGAGTGCAAACTGGTTATCAATGTCGCAATTTTTCGCGCACAAAAGGCTCCGGATGTGTTACTGGATGCTGCTGCAAGCATAATCCAGGAACAGCCGGACTGCCATTTTCTTTTTGCCGGTATTGGTGAATTACTTGAAACTATGCAGGCAAAGGTGCGACAACTTGGTATTAGTAAAAACGTCCATTTTCTGGGATTAAGAAATGACGTTCCCCGTTTGCTAAAGGCCTGTGATTGCTTTGTCCTGTCTTCGCGATGGGAAGGCTTGCCGGGGGTGGTTTTGGAGTCGGTGGCCGCGCAACTACCGGTTGTTGCTACAGACCTGCCCGGTGTTAGAGAGATTGCAGAACATACGGATCTCATTACTACGGTCCCGGTTGGGGACAGCGACGCTATTTGCAAAGAGACTCTGAAGGTTATTAACAGAGGCAGAGTCCAGCACAGGAGCGAAAAACCTTTCCCCCTTGCATTCGACCTGTCTCGCTGTGCCGAAAAACTTTTCGAAATATACATCAGCCAAGTTGGACAGGCTGGAAAACTGAAAAACCAAACAAAGCAAATGCTTCGTTGAAGTATTTACTTGCTGTATGTGCTTTATGAAATGGCGACTAAACGTTTTAACATAACCAAAGAACAGTTTAAGAATCTTCGAGACGAGGCCCAGTGGGACAGATTCGTTCGTAAGTTCGAACTGGATAAAATCTTTGAGAAGTTTTCAGAAGGTCATTTTGACAAAGCATTAGAATTAGGATGCGGAAGCGGTAAGCACAGCAGGCACCTGGCATTTTACTGCAAAAAACTTATTGCACTGGAGTATAATGAAAACAGGCTGACTGCCGATAACGACAAAAAAACGACCTTTGTGGTCGGAGATGCACAGGACCTTTCACAGTTTGGCGACAGCGAAATGGATTTGGTTTTTTCCAGCAATCTTATTGAACACCTGCCCCGTTTAACTCAATGCCTGGCCGAGTGCAGCAGAGTTGTCAAACAGGATGGGCTCATAGTTCATACGGTCCCAAATCGCACCTGGAAAATTTTCAACGTTCTGCTGTATTATCCGCTCATGATTAAAAGAGTTTGTCGGTGTATCTTCTCAACAGATAAAACTGCTAAACCCAAAGTCATAAAACCAAGACTTGATAATAATCTTAGAGTGATCGTTGACAAATATTCATTTAAACAAAGACTGCTGCCACCAACACACGGTATTTCAAAAAGCCATATTAGTGAATTCCTGAATTGGGGTCAAAAACGCTGGATAAGTATATTCGAGAAAAATAACCTGGAAGTTGTCGACATAATACGACTGCCCTTCTATTTCGGCTGGGGTTACAATTTTCGAATTCTACTTAGGTTAGGAAATTATCTTCACCTGTCTTCATCTACAGCTTTCGTTCTCAAGAAAATCAGCAAACCAAGACCTTTAACGCAGCAGCAGGAAATTGAATGATGACAGAACAAAACAATCCCGAATGGACCGATTATGAGTATTATCCCGATTACTCCGGGCCGCCCGGGCAGATTCCTTTTGCCAGCAGGATGCAGTTATTCGCGGTAATTGTTTATCTGATAACACAGGGCTTTACCATTCCCATATTGCCTGTAGGGCCTTCCTGGGCGGTCTGGCCCAAGCTGGACGACTTTGCCACGCTGTTTCTGCTGCTGGTTTATCTGTTTACACGCCATAATACCTGTCCGATGAACAAGGCCGAGCGTGTTGTTTTCGTCCTGGTTGTTGTTGGAATTATAGCATCGTTTCCCAGTATGTTTATCGGTAAACTTATGCGCCCGGAGATAGTCAAAGGCCCAAGTTACGGAATTTTTCAAACATCCCGGGTCCTCGAGTACAGCACAGTATGGTTTTGTATTCGAGGAATGACCTTCTCATCGAGGCAGTTTGACAAGATATCATATACGGTGTTTCTGGTGATGGTTTTCGTGGTAATTATTGCTCTTGGTAATGCCACTGGCACAATCCCCCCGGCTCGGCTTCTAACCCATTTACCCTATGAGGGACCGTTGGGCATCTTAAAACTTGAGGCAACCGGTGCTTACAGGCCGCTGAGCCCTATGGGGGAAGCAAATCCCGGATATCTGATTGTTCAAATGGCCTTTTTTACCGCGGTACTTTTGGCCAGCAGAAAACCTTCACTCGCATTCCGCATTCCGTTGATTATTGCGGTACTCTATGTGGTATTTTTAACCGGCGCCAGAGCTGCCACGGTCGGCTGGTTTGTATTTTTGGCCATCTGGGTTCATAAAAGCCCCAAACAACTCGTCGTGCTACTTGCAGTCCTTGCCCTGTTATTTGTGTCCCTGAATATATTCGCTGAGTCTTTCGACATCGATATCTTGGAACGCGCCACCCAGAGATTTGGAACAATCTTTCATCGCGAAACAGCCGAAGAGAAAACGCTCGCCGGGCGAACTATACAGTGGGCAGAAACCTGGAAGTATATTATCTCAGATCCAAGAATATTGCTCGTGGGGGTCGGATGGGGTTATGGCGGTGTCGTGGTTCCAACCGGTATTGGTAATGCCCATTGTATGTATCTGCAGGCTTTGTTGGAATTGGGCATTTTAGGTGCGGTTTTGTTCTTTTGGCTTCTGTTCAGGGGATACCGGCTGCTCCGCGGCAAAGACCGCCTCCTGGCTGCGATACGGGCGGTTTTTCTCGGACTTTTGGTCTCGAGTCTTACAGGGGAAGTCTTTTTCCCTATAGCTTCGATGGGCAGCTTTCTCGGACTTGTCGGGGCGGTTTTTGCCATAGGCACTGCAACCTGCAGAGGAAGACTGTTGGAAGAACATTACTATAGCGAATTTGAGCAGCCGCAAGAGGAAGATATAGCTTATGACTATTTGGCGGCTGAAAGGACGTATTAGATGAGCAAGCCTTTAGTAACGGTGGGGATTGCCTTTTTGAATAGCGAAAAAACTTTGCTAAATGCAATAAAATCTATTTTTGCTCAGACTTTTCAGGACTGGGAACTTATACTCGTAGACGACGGCAGCACTGACAATAGCCTGGAATTGGCCCGCTCCATAGACGACCAGCGAGTTAGAACTTTCAGCGACGGGCAGAATAAAAAGCTGCCTGCCCGGCTCAATCAAATCGTGGAGCTTGCCCGAGGTGAGTTTATCGCCAGAATGGACGCCGACGATATGTCTCATCCGCAGCGTTTAGCAAAACAGGTGGAATTCTTTAATAATCATAACGGAGTAGATGTGGTTGGTACTTCCATGTATATCTTGAACCGACAAATACAGCCGACATGCAAAATCACTGTGCCCCCTACACATAACGATATCAGCAAAAACAAATTCAAAAAAATTCCTATAGCTCACCCCACAGTGATGGCAAAGGCACGATGGTTTCACCAATGGCCTTATGATGAAAAATGCCCCCTGTCGCAGGACCAGGAATTATGGATGCGTTCTATTTCCAAGAGCACCTTTGCCAATATTACCGAACCGCTATATCTGTATAACGAATTTGCCGCTACATCTCTGTCTAAATACGTAAAAGCAACACGTATCATAGCGAAGAACATCATGAGGTATGGTCCATCGGAAGTCGGACGATTTCGGTCTGTTTATCATGCGTGTATAAGATACTCAAAAGCAGCTGTATATGCGGTTTCGCTGGCGTTGGGGCTGCGCAACCGGTTGATTCGAAGCCGTTACAGCGACTTGACTGAAGAAGAATATACTGACGCAAAGAACGTCATTGATGTCATCATGAGAACTGAAGTGCCAATCTGCAGGGCCGGTTCGGGATTAGGAGAGATTTAGAAACGTCATCAAGATTGGAACAAATATACGCAGTGCTGCCGGTGCCGCTGCAAAATGCTGCGGTAAGCCTGGTAGGACAGAGCTTTGCCCGAAGACGTTACGGCAAAAAATACCAAGAATACTTAAGCTCTCTTATGAGAAGCCAGTGGTTTTCCTACGAACAGTTTCGCGACCTGCAGACCGAGCAGTTGAGAAAGCTGATTAAAGAAGCAATCAATAACGTGCCCTACTATCGAGCGGTCCTCGGCGGCATTGCCAACCGAGTTGACTCGATGACGCTTGATTCAATGAATGAAATTCCCATACTGGAAAAATCCGTACTTCGGACCAGGACACGGGAGTTTATCAACAAAGAGCGGCTAAAATACGGCTATTCCACGACCCGAACAAGCGGCACTTCCGGCAGCCCCCTTGAGATGCCGTGCGATACCCCCTCTATGAAATATAATACGGCCTTTCGAGACCGTATGTTTCGCTGGGCAGGGATAACCGGCAGGGAGGTTAATGTTCTTTTGACTGCCAGACTGATACTCGGCAAAAAGAACGGGCCGCCGTTCTGGCGCTATAATGCCGCCGAGCACCAATGGCTTTTCTCACTTTATCATATGACAGATAAGAACCTGGCACGGTACGCTGAAAAGATCGCCGCCATCAAACCTGTCTACATCAGCGGGCTTGTCTCTGCTTTGTATGTGCTGGCTATGTGGATAAAAGACAACGGTCGAACAGGAGAAATTCGGCCCTGGGCAGTTATTACCGCCGGTGAAAACGTACATGATTTCCAGCGTAAAGAAATCGAAAGCGCCTTTGGCAGCAGAATATTCGACTATTATTCAAGTTCGGAGGGTAGCCCTTTTATAACCCAGTGCGATGCCGGAAGGATGCATGTAAATCCGGAATCGGGTATTATTGAATTTATAAGGCCGGACGCAAGTGCAGCCCAGCCCGGAGAGGATGCCGAGATGGTGGTGACAAGTTTCTACCAGAGAGCGGTGCCCCTGATACGCTACAGGATAGGCGATACCGCTGCAATTGCACAGGAGCAGAACTGCCCATGCGGAAGACAGATGCCCCTGGTGGAATACGTCGGCGGGCGGGAATCCGATACTTTGTACTCAACCGAACGTGGACGAATAGGCAGCGCCGCAATAAGCACCGTATTCTATAAAATGTCGTCCCGGCTGAAAGAATCCCAGATAGAACAGACCGGAACAGATTCATTTGTCTTTCGGTATGTTCCGCTCAACGAATCCTTAAGCGATAAAGAAAAATCTATAGTTGTCGAAGAGCTGAAGAACCGTCTTGGCTCTTCAATCGATATAGGTATCCGGATAGTTAAAGAAATACCCAAAGGCCCTAATGCAAAATCAAGGTTGATTGTTGGACTAAATAAAAGCGATAACACTGATAGGCTGTGAAATGGCAGCGAATAACAAAAAACCCAAAATCTGTATAATTACAACTCAGGATATATCGTTAAATAAGATGTTTCCCGAGTTTTACCCGCTTCTGCTGGCGAAGGGCTACGAGGTTGTGGGTATCTGTGCGGACGGCCCACACGTAGAAAAGGTCCGACAGCAAGGGGTGCGAGTAATAACCGTGCCGATGATTCCAGGTATTACGCCAATCAGGGATTTAAGATGTCTCTGGATGCTGTATCGGATTTTCAAGGCCGAAAAGTTCGACCTGATACACTACAGCACCCTCAAAGCATCGTTTCTTGCAGCTATAGCAGGACATCTGACAGGATGCCCCGCTCTGGTATATACGATACGCGGCTTTCACATATTTACGGGGCTCAAGAAATTCGTAACCAAATCCTGCGACAAGATCGCTGCCCGGCTGGCTGACTATATTATCGCAATCAGCAGCTCCCTTAAGGACAAATTGGTTGAGGAAGGTATAGCATCTGCAAATCGAATCAATGTGCTTGGTGCCGGCAGCAGTAAAGGTGTGAACCTTGAGCAGTTCCAACTGAACGAAAAGACAAAGTCCTGTGCCGAAAAAATCAGACGGGATTCAGGAATTAGTGACAACGATATTGTCCTCGGATATGCCGGTCGATTAACGGTAAAGAAAGGTATTGTTGAATTCCTGACAGCGTTTGCCAATATCAGAAAAAGCAATGACAAAGTGCACTTGATGGTCATCGGCGGCCAGGACAAGCGAAGACCGCTGCCGGCTGAATTTATCGAGCAGATGGATACAAACCCGCACATACATAAGATTGCCTGGACGGATGATATTGCAAATTACATGGCGGCGACGGACATATTCGTTTTGCCCACTTATCATGACGGTTTTGGCAATGTCCTCATAGAAGCTGCCGCCCTCGAAAAACCGGTTATCGGGACAGACGGTCCGGGCAGTCGCGATGCCCTGCAGGACGGAGTAAACGGGATCCTTGTTCCTGTCCGGGATGTGATGTCCCTTGAAAAAGCGCTGAAAGAGCTTATTGAAAATCCGACTAAGAGAAAACAGATGGGAAGCAATGGCAGAAAATGGGTCTCAGAAAACTTCGACCGCAGAGAGGTATGGGGCAGGCTAATCGAAGTTTATGACAAAATGCTCCGCAAAAGCAGGAAATGAATTGTTTGTTCTCTCTGAAATATCCAGCAGAGGTTTATGGATGTAGAAATTATAGATAAGACGGATTCGGCGTCTGATGCATTTGTCCAACGAATGCCTGATGGCAGGATATGCTACCTTTCTGCCTGGAGCGATATGATTGCCCGTGCGCTTGGCCATCGTGCATTTTACCTCGCAGCATGTAACAATGGTCGTCTCTGTGGTGTTCTGCCCCTGATGCAGGTGCGCAGCAGACTGTTCGGTAATCACATGATATCCCAGGCCTTCAGCAATTATGGCGGTCCGCTGGCAGAATCGGAACAGGCTCGTGACGCCCTGTTTAACCGGGCTGTGGAAATAGCCGCCGAACTTAATTGCGAATCCATTGAATTGCGAAATATCAAACCGCTGCCGTATGACCTGTACCTGCGTGAGGATAAGCTTACGATGCTCATTTCTCTGGAAGGTGGAGCCGAACAGGTATGGCACAACGTCAAAGGTGAGATACGCAAGCAGACCAGAAAGGCCGAAAAAAACGGGCTGGTTGCCTCCGATGGTTCTGTGGAGCTGCTGGATGACTTTTATACTATTTATTCCAGGAGAATGCACGAGCTGGGCACACCAGCTTATCCAAAGAAGCTGATGCTGGAGATGCTCAGGACTTTCCCGCAGAATGTCAGGTTGTTCGCAGTTAACCTGAAAAATGTTTGCGTCAGTGCAGGCCTGGTGACTTGTTTTAACGGAATTGCCGAGGTCCCCTGGTCTGCCACTTCCGGCAAGTATAATCTGCTCTATCCCAACAGGCTGTTGTACTGGACCATGATCGAGCATTACTGTAAGCAAGGGGCCAGGTTCTTCGATTTCGGCAGGTCCAGCATTGGCGGCGGAAACTACGAGTTCAAGCGGAGATGGCGGGCTGAGCCGGTTCGGCTCCACTACCAATACTGGGTGAGGCCCGGGCGGGAACTGTCTATACTAAGCCCGGATAACCCCAAGTATAAGAGAAGGGTTCAAATATGGAAAAAACTGCCGTTTTGGGTAACACGGCTGCTCGGGCCGTATATCAGCAGGAATCTGCCTTGACCAGAAGCTGAATATGTTGGTACCGTTGCCTCAGACCCTCTCGTATATTGGCATGACAAGCGGAGACAGCCGGTTGAAAACAAATATCCCCTTTTGCTTTTTGAGCCGAAAACCACAACCTTTAAGCAGCGGGTTCAATTGTCTTACCGAGGTTAAGTACACGGTAATTCCGCTAAAAGTCTTCGGATGGATATAATGATAGTAAAAGTTGTCGTCGTTTTTGATTTCCATAATCAGATATTTTCTCGTAATTCTCGAAAGCTGCTCGATTGCTCTCGGCAGGTCGTTTTGGTGAATATGATGCAATACGTTGACGCATATCGTTATATCAAACTTCCTGTCTTCGAAGGGCAATTCCAATAAATTAGCTTCGCAGATGTTGATTTGTTCAAATTCTTTTGTTTCCTCTCGCGCTATTGATAGAGTTTCCCGGGAGAAGTCTGTGCCGTAAATCAGGGTAAAGTTCGGGTAGCGGCGGGCAATCTCCAAAGCAAAGTCGGCTTTTCCACATCCGACATCAATCAATGTCGAGAGATTGCCGGAGTTTTCTTTTAGCAATTGGTCCAAAACTTTTAAAATCATTTTGCGAATTATCGGCTGCCAACGGTTGTGTTTCAACGGCTCTCCCGGCTTGGCGTCATAATAACCTTTTCTTTCCAAAGCGCTTCGTCTAAAAAAAGTTTTGGTCCGCTCGTAGTGATTAGTGTCGGTCATCTATTTGGCCTTTCCTGTTAAGAGACAGTATCGGTATATGAAGCCTAATATATGAAAAGCTGCAGCGGTGGTCAAGTACCATGCTGACCATGTGCCGGAATTTGAAAGACCTGTAGACCGGTACAATTTCCTTGCCGCTGCAGTGAAAATTGGTAAAATAATTTAATAAAAAGCTCAATCAGCGTCTTTCGTCGAAATTTATCCAGCATAAACCGAGGGGTCGGTATTTTAAAACGAATATTAGATATCTGTATTTCTGCGGCGACAGTGGTGGTTTTATCACCGGTACTTGCCTTTATTGCCGTTGTTATAAAAATCAGCAGTAAAGGCCCGATTGTTTTCACCCAGCAGCGGGCAGGCAAAGATGGTACGGAGTTTACGCTTTACAAGTTTCGCACGATGAAAATCGACGCTGACCCATTCGGCCAAAGCCCGAGCCGTGGTGAAGACCCGAGATTGATTAAGGGGGGAAAATTCTTGCGGGAATACTCGCTCGATGAGCTGCCGCAACTATTCAACGTATTAAAAGGGGACATGGGCATAGTCGGTCCACGGCCTTTGTACATCAGTCAAGTTTCGCAGTTGAGTGACTACCACAAAAACAGACTCTTGGTCAAGCCGGGTTTGACGGGGCTTTCGCAAATTTACTTTCGCTCCTCACTTACCGACAAGACCACGCTGGACATGGAGGCCGAATATGTAGAAAAACAGAGCCTCTGGCTGGACATCAAAATAATCTTTTTGACTCTCGGCGTAGTGTTGGGCAAAAAAGGGGTTTACGAAAAGCAAGGTTCTGAAAAGGAACAATAATCAGGGAGCAAACTATGAAAGTTTTAGTTGTAGCGCCGCATCCGGATGACGAAGTGCTCGGAGCCGGAGGTACTATCGCCAGGCTGGCTGGTGAAGGCAGCGAGATAACCGTTGTGATAGTAACCAGGGGATGGGAGCCGCTCTTTTCAGATTCGCAGGTCAAACAGGTTCGGGACGAGGCTCGCAGGGCCGGCGAGATTCTGGGCACAAAATCACTTCGGTTTATGGACCTGCCCGTAACTAAGCTTAATGAAATACCCAAACACCAGTTAAATAAGCTGTTTGAGCAATTGATGAATGAAGAGAAACCGGAACAGGTTTTTCTGCCTTTCCCCCGCGACCTCCAGGAAGACCACAGGCAGGTTTTTGATGCGTGCATGGTCGCACTCAGGCCGGCAGTGAGCCGAAAATATGCCGGGCGGATTTTGTGCTATGAGACGGCTTCTGAAACGCATTTGTCCGCAGCTTACGTCAAATCTGCCTTTGAACCGCAGTTGTGGGTGGACATATCTGATTACCTGCCGGCCAAGCTGGATGCGATGCGCTGCTACGAGTCGCAGTTACAGCAGCAGCCCGATGCCAGGTCATTAGAGGCCGTTTCCTCATTAGCAAGGTGGCGAGGCAGCATAGTCGCAATGGCAGCAGCTGAGTGCTTTGTGGTAGTTCGGGAGCGTTGGTAGAAGGGTTTATGGGAATTTTCCAAAGACAGGTTACTGTCCATCTGCTTCTTCTTTTGGGGGCGACAGCCTGCGCACTGGAAGCTGACCAGGTCATGGTGATAGCAAATAACGATGTCCCTGAATCTGTAGGGATTGCCAGGTATTATTGCGCAAAACGAAATGTTCCGGCAGATAATATTCTTGCCCTGCCTTTAGGCAAGGGCCTCGGCGATACAATAAGCAGAGCTGATTATGAAAAAAAACTTGCCGGCCCGATCCGTGAAAAGCTCTCTAACCTTAAACCTGCCGGTAAAATCAGATGCCTCCTGACAACCTATGGCGTGCCCGTCAAGGTAAGCGGGCGAGGCCCGTTAAAAGAATACCAGGACAGGCTGAATAAATTAAAAGAACAGGTTGAACAGGAAAAAACCAGGCTTATGCAGTTAGAGCAAGGCGTCCCGGCAGGCTCGGCAAGAGAGAAAAAGAAAACTGAGCAGAAACTAAGACAACTGCAAATCCGAATAGATTACATCAACGGTAAAGAAACGGATGCCTCTGTAGATAGTGAATTATCGATGGTATTGTTCGGCAGCTATGAGCTGTATCGATGGCAGCCGAATACGTTAAAAGACAAAACTTCGGTGTGGGACTTCAAAACACTGATGGTTTCCCGTCTTGACGGGCCCGGCCCAGAAATCGCTCAGGGCCTTGTCGATAAGGCACTAACGGCTGAAAAGTGGGGATTATGGGGCACCGCTTATATCGATTCGCGCGGCTTTGCAAACGACAAAACCCCTTATTCATTCGGCTACTTTGACCAATCTTTGCGTGATTTGGCAGCCCTGACAAGATTACGAACCAAAATGTCTGTCAAAGAAGAACGGACTGCTGCTCTTTTCGCGCCCGGGGACTGCCCATTGACTGCTATTTATTGCGGCTGGTACAGTCTCAAAAATTATGTAGATGCCTTCGATTTCGTTGACGGGGCCGTCGGTTATCATATAGCAAGCTGGGAGGCTGCGGACCTTCGTGACCCTAACAGCAGCCAGTGGTGTCCGGCCATGCTAAAGGACGGCATAACCGCGACACTCGGGCCGGTTTCAGAACCATATCTTCACTCATTTCCGGAGCCTAAGGCGTTTTTCGCCGAGCTGTTTGACGGCCAATGTCTCGTTGAGGCATATTACCACACAAACCCGTTTAACTCGTGGCAGCTGCTGCTGATAGGTGACCCGCTGTACAGGCCTTTTAAGATGCGCTAATCCTCGGGGGGCGGCAGTTTCTGCCGACATAAAGCCGGCAGATAATTTGCAGCAATAACTGCTGTAATTGCTGCCGCAGATATGATTATACTTGAGAATCTAAAATCATTGCCGGCAATGCCGCAGAACAATTCCACCGCCGCCAGGAGGGCTGCCGGCAGCACAAAAGCCCCCGTCAGCCATCGCAGCTGCGGGGGCCTTACCGGCAGAAAATGCCGAATATATCGAGTCCATAAAAGTGTAAAAAGACCGTAGCCGAACAGATGAAACACCGCGTTTATAACAGGCAGCTGCTCCGCCGTGTTGGCCCGTATGACATTTGTTGCAATCACGATGGTAGCAGCTGTCAGTGCAAGTGATACCGGCCAAGCCGGAAAGACCGTCAGCAGAATTAAGCTGGTTAGCACACCTGCCATGTCCGCTAAAAAATCCCTTGTATCGGGACTGCGCCCCACATAGCCCTGCAGCCATTCGTCAACAACCCCATACCAGACCATCACAAGAAGTACCCACCACACTGCGGCCCTGCGCCAGTTTACCTTCTTGCCGGGACTGATTGCAAACCACAGCATAAAAACCAGGACCAGATAAGCAAAAAAGTGGAGGGTTTTATCAGAAGTCCCGAGCCGGCTAAGCCAGGCGGGTGCCTTAGGAATGTGTGTGGCGATAAAAATTGCCGGCCAGTAAAGCAGCAGCGGAACAATGGCCAGCTTTTGTCGCAGCGATAAAGTCATTCAAAATGCTCCGAATACGTTCTTGCAGGGTTCACTTATACGGTAATATGTCGATTTTTGCAGGTACATTCTTTAATTTTATCAGAAGTTGGCTTATGATGTAACGGGTAATTCGAACCCGAAAGACAGATATGGAGGGTCGCAAAAATGAAATATGTGACAATCGCCATAATAGTTTTGGCTGGTTTTCCGGCGATTTGTGTGGGGCAGTATAAGTCTCGAGGTAAGCCCCTTAAGATAATTCAGCTTTCGGCGCCGAGAGTGACCGGACAGGTTAGTTTTGAACAGGCATTGATGCAGCGCCGAAGTGTGCGGCAGTTTGTCAACAGGCCGCTTGATTTTACGCAGATTGGGCAACTGGCCTGGGCCGGCCAGGGGATAACGGACAAACAGAGAGGTTTTCGAACAGCACCATCGGCAGGGGCACTGTACCCAATGAATTTATATCTCGCTACCGCCGATGGTGTATTCGTTTACCAGCCCGAAGAACACTGCCTGGAACGAATATCCAATCAGGATATTCGAGACAGATTGGCACAGGCGGCCATGAAACAGCCGTGTGTGGCGGAGGCTGCATGTGATATTATAATCGCCGGCTCGGCGAAAAAACTCGCCGTCAAGTATGGCAATAAAGCCAGGAGATTTATGCTGCTCGAGGCGGGACACATCGCCCAGAACATCCTGCTTCAGGCAGGCTGTTTAGGGCTGGGTGCCGTCTCAGTCGGGGCTTTCGATATAAATCAGGTTCGTAACGTCGGCGGGCTGCCGATGTTGCTGGAACCGATTTATGTAATCTGTGTCGGCTACCCGGCTTGAGCAGATGACAGTTACGCAGGGCAGAGAAGAAAGGCAGGAAAAACAGATGGATAGTGCAAAGGCAAAAAGAGTGGTACTGATTATCCCCAGCGAGAATTTTCGCGACGAGGAGCTTTTTGAAACGAAAAAGGCCCTTGAGAAGGCTGCCGTAGAGACTGTTATCGCAAGCACCAGAACCGGTATTATAAAAGGCATGCTCGCAGGTAAAGCCGAGGCAGCGATTCTCGTAAGCGATTTGAAAGTTGACGATTATGATGCGGTAGTCTTTATAGGCGGTTCGGGAGCAAAAGAATATTTCGACAGCGAAGTTGCCCGGGACATTGCCCGTCAGGCAGCAGATAAGAAAAAGGTGCTTGCAGCGATTTGCATAGCCCCTGCGGTGCTGGCTAATGCAGGTCTGCTCGATGGCGTCAGGGCCACAAGCTTTGCGTCCGAACGAACCAGGCTGCAAAAGGCCGGTGCCAGATATACCGGAGCCGACGTTGAACGCGACGGGCTTGTCATAACCGCCAGCGGGCCAAAAGCAGCAAAACAGTTCGGCAAAACCATCACAGAAGCCCTCGGGAACAGACAGTAATTTCATAAATTCCGTTTAGCCGGAGGAACTATAGCGATTTGTAATCGGCAGGCGCCTGTCTTTGCCGAAGGCCTTGGCCGTGATTTTTACCCCAGGCGGGGACTGTCTTCTTTTGTATTCATTACGGTCGACCATACGAATGACACGACCAACCACATCCTTCGGCAGGCCTGCCTCAACGAGCTGCTGTGCGGATTTGTCCTCTTCGACATAGCCTTTGAGTATTTTGTCGAGCAAACAATAGTCCGGCAGCGAATCGGTATCTTTCTGGCCGGCTTTGAGTTCGGCACTGGGCGGGCGGCTTAACACATCGGCGGGTATGAGCTGTCGGTGTGTTATTTTGTTTATATGTTCGGCCAATTTGTAAACGAGGGTTTTGGAGACGTCCTTTATCACTGCAAAACCACCGGCTGTGTCACCGTATAAAGTGGCATAGCCGACCGCAGTTTCGCTTTTATTGCCGCTGGTCAGCACCAGAGAGCCAGACTGATTGCTCAGTGACATCAGTATGGTGCCGCGTATTCTGGCCTGCAGATTCTCGTAAGCAACGCCTTTGTCGTCCCAGCCGTGGACGGACCGCAGCGAGCTGTTGAACCGCTCGAGAGCAGGTTCGATTGGTATGGTCAGAAATTCGATGCCCAGGTTCTTTGCGACCTTCCCGGCATCTGCTATCGTCCGGGGACTGTTGAATCTGGAAGGCATTGTGATGCCGGTAACATTTTCGCCGCCGACGGCAGCGACGGCGATAGCTGCAACAACAGCCGAATCTATGCCGCCGCTTAGGCCGAGCAGGACTTTTTCAAAGCCGTTTTTTCGAACGTAATCTCTGGTTCCGAGCACGAGGGCATGATAGACCTCATCGAGCGCATCGGCCGATTTCGGCTCTGCCTGCCGAATTGGTTTAACTTCGACTGCCGCTTCGCCGGCGGGGATTATATCTGCGATTAACAAATCTTCTTCGAACCCCTTTGCCGTTGCTGCGATTTTGCCGTCGGGACCGGCGAACATAGACCTGCCGTCAAAAACTATTTCGTCCTGGCCGCCCACAAGATTGCAGTAGGCGACGGCGCAATTGAGTTTTCTTGCGCATCGACCGAGCATCTTTTCTCTTTCTGCAATTTTTCCCATATAAAAAGGCGATGCCGAGATATTTACAATCATCTGGATTTGGCCGCAAGGTTTGAGGAAATTCTCCAGCCATTCGGTGTCCCAGCTGTCACGGCAAATTGCAATTGCCGCCCTGATTCCGTTTATATCGATTATCACCGGCTGGGTACCAGCCTTGAAATACCTCTGCTCATCGAAGACACCGTAATTTACCAGCAGGGCCTTTCGATAAATACCGCTGACAGTGCCTTTTTGCAGTACTGCTGCGGCATTGTAATCGCCATCGGGGCAGCTTTCGGCAAAACCGGCTATTATGGTCTTGGCGGGGCAGTCTGCCGCAAGTTTCTTGACGGCGAGGTAATTATCTTCTAAAAAATGCTTTTTGTGCAGCAAATCTTCCGGCGGATACCCGCAGACAGCCAGCTCCGGAAAGACCAGCAAATCCACATCGTCGGCAAGCGCCTGTGCGTAGATATTTCGCATCTTTTCGGCATTGCCCGCCAAATCGCCTACCACAGCGTTAAATTGTCCCAGTGCCGTCCGCATCGGACAACATTTTAGAGCCGCCTCAGCCGGAAAACAAGCCTTTTCCCGTAACCGATTAGCTGCTCTCGAGCTTCTTTTGCATACTCTTAAGCCGAGCGGCACTATTAGAATAGCTACCGACCATGCAGACTATTTTGAACAGATAAGAAATCTCATAGTTGCCA
>Ga0315284_10003206_pt1 | contig 23183 bp, 17 predicted proteins | sample YL17G09_16_MG_FD_203696 | JGI IMG/M metagenome (GOLD analysis project Ga0315284, IMG submission 203696) | Sediment microbial communities from Yellowstone Lake, YNP, Wyoming, USA - YL17G09_16 | ecosystem: Environmental > Aquatic > Freshwater > Lake > Sediment | place: USA: Wyoming | collected... | reverse complement strand
CAAGCCTAAAGTGAGGGGGGAGGAGGCGCGCGTCGGCCGGGCGCGCGCCAATGCGCGGCGCGGGCCGGGACACCGCCTAAAGCGTCCGCTGTCGCCTCCACCGAGGGCAGCGCATGCGCGAGCACGCACCGAGGGTGGGAGAGGCTTGGATTGGGGGCCGCAAGCCGCCCCACATGCGCGCGCCCGCCGCATGCGCGCTCGCGCCGACCTCCTCCTCTCCTCTCCTCCCCCAGTCCCGCCCCGCCGCCCCCAAGGCCAAGCCCGCCGCCGCCGCCCGCAAGAAACCCGCCCCCCTGGGCCCGTCGGCGGCGGCCAACGCGTCGCCCTCGCCGTCGCCCGCGCCCAAGGCCGCGGCGCGCAAGCCCGCCAAAGCCGCCCCCGCCGTCGAGGACGTCTACCAGAAGAAGACGCAGTTGGAGCATATCCTGCTGCGCCCAGACACGTACGTGGGGTCGACCGAGCGCCAGACCGCGCGGCTGTGGGCGCACGACGGCGGGGCGACCGGGCTGGCCGTCCGCGACGTGTCGTACGTCCCCGGCCTGTACAAAATCTTTGACGAGATTCTGGTCAACGCGGCGGACAACAAAGTGAGAGAAGAGGGAAGGCGGGAGAGAAGGGCGCGCGCGCGCTCGTGCGGCGCACCCGCCAACCCACCCCTCCTCTCCACCCCCAGGTCCGGGACAAGACCATGGACGAGCTGCGCGTGGACGTCGACCCGACCGCCGGCACCGTGTCCGTGTGGAACAACGGGGCGGGCGTCCCGGTCGTCGTGCACGCCGACGAAAAAGTGTACGTGCCCGAACTCATCTTTGGGCACCTCCTCACCTCGTCCAACTATGACGATGCCCAAAAAAAGGTATCAGAGAGGGAGGCATGGAGGACGGGAGGGCGGGCGGCCCGTCGGCGCGAAGAAACGCGCGCCGCCACACCGCCCGACCCCCTCGCCTGGTCCCTCCTTCAGGTCACCGGCGGCCGCAACGGGTACGGCGCCAAGCTGGCCAACATTTTCTCGACCAGGTTCGTCGTCGAGACGGCCGACGGCGCCCGGCGCAAGGCGTATTCGCAGACTTTCGAAAACAACATGGGCGTGACGCACCCCCCGACCATCACCCCCTGCGCCCCGTCCGACAACTGGACGCGCGTCACGTTCACGCCCGACCTGGCCAAATTCGGCATGGACCGCCTGGAGCCCGACACGGTCGCCCTCTTCCGCAAGCGCGCGTTTGACGCCGCGGCCGTCCTCGGCAGGTCCGGCCTGGCCGTCTCCTTCAACGGCGCCCGCGTCCCGGTGCGCTCGTTTGCCGACTATGTGCGCCTGTGCCTGCCGGCCGAGACGCCCAAAGCGGCGGTCAAGCTGGGCGACCGGTGGGAGGTGGTCGTCGCGCCGTCGGACGGCCAGTTCCACCAAGTCTCGTTTGTCAACGCCATCGCGACGGTGAAAGGCGGCACACACGTCAACGCGATCGTCGACCAAATCTCCAAGCACATCGCCGAGTCTCTGGCCAAGAAGCACAAGGGGTGCGGCGTGAAACCGTTCATGGTCAAAAACCAGATGGCCGTCTTTGTCAACGCCCAGATCGAAAACCCGGCGTTCGACTCCCAGGCGCGCGAGGGCGGGCGCGAGGGGGGGCGCCGGGCGTGGTTGGCGCGCGCGCGGGGCCGCGCGCCCACGCCCTCCCCTCCCTCGCCCCCCCCTCCCAGACCAAGGAGACGCTCACCCTGCGCGCGTCCTCGTTCGGCTCCTCCTGCGTCCTCCCGGACAAATTCCTCAAGGCGGTCGCCGACGCGGGCGTCGCCGAGCGCGTCCTCTCGTTCGCGACGTCAAAGTCGCAGCGCGCCCTCAAAGCCGGCGACGGCGCCAAGCGCGCCCGCATCGCGGGCCTGCCCAAGCTCATGGACGCCAACGATGCGGGGGGGAAGCATTCGGAGCACTGCACCCTCATCCTCACGGAAGGCGACTCGGCCAAATCCCTGGTCGTCGGCGGCCTCTCCGTCGCCGGCCGGGACCGGTACGGCGTCTTCCCCCTGCGCGGCAAGCTGCTCAACGTGCGGGACGCGAGCCCGGCGGCGGTGGCGGGCAACGCGGAGATTTCGCACATCAAACAGATTCTCGGCCTGCAACACGGCAAGGTGTACGAGTCCGCCAAGGCGCTCCGCTACGGCCACCTCATGATCATGACCGACCAAGATCACGACGGGTCGCACATCAAGGTGCGCGGGGGCGGGGGGGGAGGGGGGAGGGGCGCGCGCGCGCGCGGCCGCGCCGACCATGCCTCCCTCCCTCCCCTCGCCAGGGCCTGATCCTCAACTTTTTCCACCACTTCTACCCCTCCCTGCTCAAAGTGCCCGGCTTCCTGCTCGAGTTTGTCACTCCAATCGTGAAGGCGACCAAGGGCACCAAGAGCGCTTCCTTTTACACCCTGCCCGAGTATGACGCGTGGCGCGAGGCCAAGGGGGGGGCGCCGGGGTGGAAGGTCAAGTACTACAAAGGTCAGTGCGAGGGAGGGAGGGAGAGGGCAAGGGGGGAGGCGAGGGCGCGCGCGGCGCGGCGCGCGCGCGCAGACTCCACGCCAACCCCTCCCCCGCCCCTGCTCTCCAGGCCTGGGCACGTCGACGGAGAAGGAGGCCAAAGAGTATTTCGCCGCGATCGATTCCCACCGCAAACGCTTTGTGTGGAGCGGCGACGCCGACGGCGAGGCGCTCGAGCTCGCCTTTTCCAAGAAGCGGGCCGACGACCGCAAGGCCTGGCTGGCGGCGGTCGAGCCGGGGACGTACCTCGACACGTCGGGCGGCGTCGTCCCCATCGTCGACTTTGTGCACCGCGAGTTGGTCCTCTTCTCCCGCGCCGACCTCGAGCGCTCCATCCCGTCGGCCGTCGACGGCCTCAAGCCGGGCCAGCGCAAAATTCTGTTTTGCGCGTTCAAGCGGGGGTTGACGTCCGACGTCAAGGTGGCGCAACTCGCGGGCTACGTCTCGGAACACTCGGCCTACCACCACGGCGAGGCGTCGCTCCAAGGCGCGATCGTGGGCCTGGCCCAAGACTTTGTCGGGTCGAACAACGTCAACCTCCTCGTCCCGTCGGGCCAGTTTGGCACCCGCCTCCTCGGCGGCAAGGACGCGGCGAGCGCGCGCTACATCTACACCCGCCTCGCCCCCACCACGCGCTCCCTGTTCCACCCCGCGGACGACGCCCTGTTGCACTACCTGGAGGAGGAGGGGCAGAGCATCGAGCCGTCGTGGTACGTCCCGCTCATCCCGACCGCGCTCGTCAACGGCGCCGACGGCATCGGCACCGGGTGGTCGACCTTTGTGCCCAACTTCAACCCCCGGGATTTGATCGCGTCCATCCGGGTGCTGCTGGGGGGGGGGGCGCTCGAGCCGGGCGGCCTGGCCCCCTGGTACCGCGGGTTCACCGGCGCCGTTGCGCGCGTCGCCGGCAAAGCGGGCGCGCCGCCCTCGTACGCCCTCACCGGCACCGTGACCGTCACCGGGGACGCGACCCTGGACGTGACCGAGCTCCCCGTGCGCCGCTGGACGCAGGACTACAAAGAGTTTCTCGAGGGCCTGGTCAAACCCGCCGACGGGTCCCGCCCCCTGCTGGCCGACTACCGGGAGCACCACACGGACGCGGCCGTCCACTTTGCGCTGCAGGCGACGGACGGGGGGATGGCGGCGCTGACCGCGGCGCCGGGGCTGGAGTCGAGGCTCAAGCTCACGACCAAGGTCTCGACCTCCAACATGGTCCTGTTTGACGCGGGCGGCAAGATCAAAAAGTACGAGAGCGCGGAAGCGATTCTGCTCGACTTTTTCGCTCTGCGCGTCGAATTCTACGCGCGCCGCCGCGCGGCCCTCATCCGCGCCGCCGAGGCCGACGCGACGCGGTGCGCCAACAAGGCGCGCTTCATCGAGGCGGTGGTGGGCGGCTCCCTGGCCGTGGGCGGGCGCAAGGCGGCCGACGTCGAGGCCGACCTGGTCGCGGGCGGCTACGCTCGGCTCCCGCGCGACGGCTCCAAAAAGGGCATGGCCGCCGCGGCCGCGGCCGCGGTGACGGCCGAAGCGGGCGGCGAGGGTGTCGACGACGCCGACCCCGACGCCGCGGCCTCGTACGCCTACCTGCTCTCGCTGCCGATCGCGGCGCTCGCGCTGGAGCAAGTCGCCGCCCTGCAGGCCGCCGCCGCGGCCGCCGCCGCCGACGTCGCCCGCCTGCGCGCCGCCACGCCGGCGACCATGTACGCGGCCGACCTGGACGCGCTCGAGGCCGCGCTCGACGCGCGCGACGCGGGCGCGGCGGCCGACGCGGTCCGGCTGGCCGCGCAGCGCGCCAAGGCGGGCAAGGCCCAGGCCAAGGCGGCCAAGTCGGCGTCGACGGCGACGGCGGGGGGGAAGAAGGGCAAGGGGAAGAAAAAGGAGGCGTGGTCCGAGTCGGAGGCCGACTCAGACGTGAGCGACGAGTCGGGCGCCGACTCGTCCGACGTCGACTCGCCCGCGCCCCGCAAGGCGGCGCCGGCGCGCAAGCGGGCGCCGGCGGCGGCGGCGCCGTCGCGCCTGGCGGTGGAGGCGCCGGTCGAGGCGCCGGCCGCGCCCGCGCCCGCGGCCGAGCCGGCCGCGCCCGCTCCTCCCGCTCCGCCGGCCGACGGCGGGTCCCTGCTCGACCGCCTAGCCGGGCGCCTGGGGTCGCTCACCGTGGACGCGGCGACGCTGGCGAGCCTGTCGCCGGGCGGCGGGGTGGCGGCCGCGCCCGCGCCGGCCGCGCCGGCCGCTGCGCCCAAGCCGCGCGCGCCGCGCGCGCGCCCGCCGCCCAAGAAAAAGGCGGCGGCCATGTCCGACTCGGAGGACGAGGGGGAGGACTCGGGCGCCGACTCCGAGGGGTCTGACTTTTCGGCGGCCGCCGCGCGCGGCGCGGCCGCCGCCGCCGCGCGCGCCGCCGCGCGTGCGCCCGAGCCGGCGGCCGCCGCGCCATCGGCGTCGGCCATGACGCTGTCGTCGTCGCTGCCGTCGGCGGCGCCGAGCGGCGAAGAGGCCAGCGCCGGCGCCAACGACGGCGCCGCGTCGGCCCCCGCGCCGCGCGCCCCCCGGCGCGCCGCCGCGGCCGCCGCCGTCGCCAAGACGGCGCGCGCGGCGGCCGCGGACGCGAGCGACGACGAGTCGGAGGAGGAGTCGGACGGCGCGCCGTCGGACGAGGGGTCCGAGAGCGAGTGACGAGGCCGTCGGCGTGGGTGTGCGGGGCGGGGCAGGGACCACAACCAGAGAACGCTGCGCTGGCTGGGAGGGCGGTGCAACCGACACGCGGCGCGCGCGCCCTCGACCCCCTCCCCCGGCGCTCATGCCTTTCTCTTCTTGCCGCCGCCCGCCCCGTCGGCCGCCGCCGCCGCCTCGAAATATTTCTTGGACGCGGCGACCTCGGGCACGATCGTCGCCGCCCCCGGCGTCCACCCCGCGGGGCACACCTCCCCGTGCTCGTCCGCAAACTGGAACGCTTGCACCAGGCGCAGCGTTTCGTCGACCGACCGGCCGACGGGCAGGTCGTTGACCGTCTTCTGGCGCAGCGCGCCGGTCGGGGAGATGAGGAAGAGGCCGCGCAGGGCGACGCCGGCGTCGGGGCCGTCCTCGATGAGGACTTCATAGTCTTTGGCGATCGACTGAGGGAGCAGGGAGGGCGTGGCGGGGTTGAGAGCGGGGCGCGTGGAGCAGCCCCTGGCCCGCCTCCCACCCCCTCTCCCCCCCTCCCCCCCCCCCCCACCTTGGTCAGGTCCGACACCAGCGGGTATGCGCAACCGCCCAGTCCGCCCGCCGCGCGCGGGGTCTGGGTCCAGGCGAGGTGCGAAAAGTGCGAGTCGACCGACACGCCGACGACAGCCGCGTTGAGCGCCTCGAATTCCGCCACGCGGTCGGAAAATGCGATGATCTCCGTCGGGCACACAAAGGTAAAGTCGAGGGGGTAGAAGAAGAGGACGACATACTTGCCCTGACGAGGGGAGGAGGGGACGCAAGAGGGGGATCGGTCGCGGCGCCGATCGCCGCCGCGAAGAGGGCGCCCCGGCCACCGCGCCGCGTCCGCGCGGTCCTGGCATCGCCACCGGCCCGCGCCGGCGCCCGCGCGGCCCTGGCGTCGCCACTGCGCCCGCGGCCACGCCCGCCGCCGCCGCGCGCCGTTCGTACCTTGTAATCCGACAGACGGACCGTCTTGAACTCGCCGTCGACGACGGCTTGCGCCTGGAAGTCGGGGGCGGGCGCGCCGATGGTCAGCATGGCGGAATCGGGGGCGGCGATTGTGGGCGCGGCGCCAGAAGGTCTCTGCCACTCTCCCCGCGGGGCCTGCTCGCCCGCCGCCCCCCCACCAATGCTGCGGCCGCCGAGCCGATCGCTCCATGCGCCAAGCCGGCCAGCCAGCGCCGGCCGCGCCCGCCGCGCGCCACGCGCCGTTGCCGCGGCCGGCGCCGACGCCGAGACCGCGCGCGGCCTGCTCCGCCACTTTTGGAGGGTGCGAGAGAGGAGGACGGTGGATTGGGAGCGGGAGGGTGGGCGCGGGCAACAGCCACCACCCCCTCCCTCCTCCTCGGCAGACCCGGGGCGTGCACGACCCCGCCCAGCAGGCCGCCCTCGTCGCCGCCGCCGAGGATGGCGCCCCCTCGACTGCGCCGTCGGCGTCCTTGGGCGGCCGCTCCCCCGCGGCCGCCGCCGCCGACGGCCGCGCCCTCCTCGCCCTCCACGCCCTCCTCGGCGCCCGCCCCGACGTCGACGCCGCGTCCATGGCGGTCAAAGAGCCGGGGCTGCTTGGAGAGTCGACAGCGGCGCTGGCGGGGCGGCTGCTGTCGTTGAGGGCCGACGCCGCGTCGGCCGGCCGCGACGTGGCCGCCCTGGCGGCGGCAGCCCCGGATTTACTCCTGCAAGACCCCCCTGAATCCCCTGAAACCGTGCCCGACCGGGTGCGCGCGTGGCGGCACGGCCTGGCGGGCGACGGGGAGCGCGAGTGGCGCGCGCACGCCGCCGCGCTGGCGGCCTACGCCTCTTCCCACGGCGACGCCGCGGTCGGCACCCGGTCGGGCGACTGCCGCCGACTCGCGCGGTGGGCGGCCAAGCAGCGCGCGGACGCTAAGAGTGGGGCGTTGCCGGGGGAGAGGCGGAGGGAATTAGACGCTGTGGGCTTCGAATTCGACGCCGACGCCGCCGAGTTTGCGCGCTGGACCGCGGCCACCGCCCGCGCGCTGGCCGGGACGCCGTCCGCGGGCGGGGAGGAGCTGTTTCTGGAAAACTGGATGTCCGTCCAGCGCGTCGCGCGCCGCTCGGGCGTCCTCTCCGCCTCCCGCGTCGCCGCGCTCGACGCGGTCGGGTTCGACTGGACCGGCGCGGACGCCCTGAGTTGAAGGAGGGGGAGGGGGGAGGCGCGAGGAGCTGAAAAACGTCCGTTCACACTCGCCCCCGCCCACCCCCCCTCACAAAACAAACCGCCGCCGCGACCCGCGCGCCACCTTTTTCGGCTCCCACTCGGCCACCGCGCCCCGCCCCGCGCACGCGCCCCGGTGCAGGGAGAGCAGGCGCAGCGTGAAGCGGGGGCCGAGTTCCTGGAGGCGGGCCGCGACACGCGCGCGCCCGCCGCCGGCGCCGCCCCCGCCGCGCCCCTCTTTCTCCTCGAAGACGTACCGGTGGTGCCGGAAGAAGACGAAATCGCGCTGCGCGTGTAGAGTGGCCACCTGGCGCCCGCGGAACGCGGGGTCGACCGGGAACAGCGACGCGAGCAGCCGCCCGACGCGCGACCCCACCCCCGTGCCAAACCCGCGCAGCACCAGCTCCGGCGCGTGCGCCGTGGGGCGGCCGTGCCCGCGAATGGCGGCACAGGGGACGGCGTTGGTGAGGCGGAAACGGGCGGTCGGGCCGCACGGGAGGTGCACGACGAGGAGCGAGTCCAGAGTGGCCGCCGCGCCCTCGTTGAGCACCAGGATGTGCGTAAACCCTTTGGCCGCCGCGTACGCCACGATCTTGGGCAGGCGGTGGCCGCCGCGGCGGTAGAAGACGGCGGCGGGCAGCGCTTCGAGGAGGTCCGCCGCGAAACGGTACGTCGCGCCCTTGGGCGACACCGAGGTCGTGACCAGGACGGCGGGCGCCTTATCCCGCGCAAAGTAGGGCGCGAACTCGTCGCACGCGGCGGCCGCGGCGGCGTCGGGGTCGCCCGCAGGCAGCGTCGTCGGGTCGGCCTCCCGCGTGTTTTCGAGCGTCTTGGGCACCGCCCGCCGCGGCCCCTCCACGCCCAGCTCTTCCGCAGCCGTGACAGCGGCCTGGCGCTCCCGGCGGCGCGCGCCCTTGTCGGCCTGGGGGGGAGGGGCGGGCGCATGCGTCGGCGGCGGCGGCGGCGCGGGGCTGCCCACGCCGCCACGGCCTCCCCCCCTCCCCTCCTCCCACTCACGCTTTTCGCCCGCTTCAATTTCGCGTACGCCTCCCCGCGCACGAGCTTGTTCTTGATGTGGGCGGTGCGCTGGCCGACGGTCGGCGGCGGCGGCGCGTCGGCCGGGGCCGCCGCGCCGGCGCCCGGCCTGGGCGCGGGCTGGGCGCGGCGCGCCCGCTTGGCGCCGCGGGGGGGTGGCATGGCCGGCGGCGTTGGGTGTGGGGAGGGCACAAGCGGCCGCCCCCACTCTCCCCGCATGGCCCGCCGCCTCCTCCTCCCGCTGGCCGCCGCGGCGGCGGCCGCTGCTGCCTCCCTGCCCCCCTACACCGGCGCCGACCGATGCGTGCTGGCGGTGCAAGGGCACGGCTCCCTCACCCTCGCGTTTTACACCGGCCCCGGCTCCCCCGCGCCCCGCACCGCGGCGCACGTGCTGCGGCTGTGCCAGGTGGGGTGGGGTGTGGGTGTGCGGGGTGTGCGAGGCGGTGGCCGGGCTCTCGGCGCGCGCGCGCGCGGCCGCCGCCGACGCCCCTGCCTTTCTTCCCTCTTCAGCTCGGCGCGTACCAGACCGACCACGTGTTCCGCGTCGACAAAGGATTCGTCGCCCAAATCGCGGACGCGGCGTCCGGCCGGCGCGCGCCCCTGGACGCGACGCAGGCCGCCGCCGCGGCCCTCACGCTCCCCCTCGAAACCGCCCCCTTTGCCCGCCACGACGCGCGCGGCCTGCTCTCCCTCGCGCGGCACGACGACCCGCACTCGGGCGGGTCGTCCTTCTCGATCATGCTCGCACCGGCGCCCCACCTGGACGGCGCCTACGCCGTCTTTGGGCGGGTCGTCGGCCGCGCGTCGTTCGCCGCCCTGGCCTCCATCGAGGCCGTGCCCGTGCGGCGGGAGGGCATCTTTGTCATGCCGGTGGAGCGGGTGGGGATCGAGGGGAGCTACGTGCACGCGCAGGCGCGCGGCAAGGGCGGGGGGGAGCCAGAGAGCGGCGCGCTCGCGGCGACCGCCACCGCCTCGCCCTCCCTCGCCACGTGCGAGCGCAAGCTGGAGGAGGTGCGGGCGCGCCTGCGCGCGGCCGAGCACGCGGCGGACGCGGCGCGGGTGCGGGCGCTGCCGTGAGGGGAGAGGGGGAGGGGGCGGGGGGGCGCGCCCGGCTCTCGGTTTCCGTTTCTGTGAATTGCGCAACACCAGGCAGGCGCCCGCGAGGGGAGGGCAGAGGGCGGCACGCGGCCGAAAAATCGCACCGACCCCGCCCCAAAAAAACACGACGCCACCCCCTCACCCGCCGCCGCCACCCCCGCCCCCCGCCCCCGGCGGCAGCAGGGCGTCCACCAGCTCGCGCACGGGGTCGAGCTCGCGCTCGGGCACCAGGGCGTGCGCGCGGCCAAACGCGACGAAATGCTTGAAGACCGTGTTGAGGTGCGGGACGGCGCCGATCGCCTCCACGTGCGCAAAGTGGGCGTGGTAGAGGTGGGCAAAGACGCGGGCGAGGCGCTTGAAGAGGGGCGCGACCGCGGCCCGAAACGCGGGGGGGAACGGCGCGTCGCGCGCCTGGGGCAGGGCGGCGGGGTCGGCCAGCAGGGCGTCGGCCCAGGTGAACAGGGACGCGCAGTAGTCGGGCGCGGGCAGCTTGGCGGGGCGCGGACCGCGCGATGGCGCGGCCGCGCCTGGCGGGGGGGGGGGCGCCCACAGGTACGTCGTCGCGGGGCCGGCGCACATCGTCGGGCAGGCCGTGCGCGTGCACCACTGGGACACGGCGGCGGCGAGCAGCGACGCCGCGTCCAGGAAGTCCACCGCGTGGCGGGCGACCCATTCATCCTCGCACGCCCCCGGCGGCGCGCGCACCGCCATGCCCAGCTCGCCCTGGCCCAGGGTGGCGGAGGGCGCGGCCGCGGCGGCGAGGGCGGCGGGGTCGGGGGGGAGGGCGGAGCGCGGGGAGGCGCGCAGCGTGCCGGCGGCCGCCGGGCGGCTGTGAAAGGGTGGGGGTGAGAGGGCGCATCGCTCGGGCGCGCGCGCGGCGCCGGCGCGACCCCAGGGCGCACCGGAACATGGTGCGGCGCGGGAGTGGGACGAGCGCGAGGGGGCCGGCGCGCCGCCCCCCACACTCCTCCTCCCCCTCGACCCGCAACCAGCATGGCGCTGCCCGGCGACGACGCGGGGCTGGCGTACGAAGCGCAGCGGGCGGCGCGGATTGCGGCCAACCGCGAGCGGATGGGTGCGCGGCGCGCGGGGGGGTGGAGCGGCCGCCTGCGCGCAACCTCGTCGCGCGCACCGAGAGACGCGCGAGCGTTGGGAGGTGGCGCCGCAATCGTTGGGGGCCGCCGCGCGCCGGGCTGTCGCGCGCGCCGTCCGAATCGCGCCCCCCTCTCTCCTCGCAGCCCAGCTCGGCGTACTGGCCGCCGCGTCCTCCCTGGAGACCGCCACCTCGGGCGAGCCCAAGCCGAAGCGCGTGCGGGTGAGGAGGGAGGGAGGGGGGGTGGGAGGGGGGACCGCCGCGCGCGGGCCGACCCCCCCCGCCGGCCCCCCCCCCCCCCCCCCCCTCCAGGCCCCGCGCCGCCCGCGGTCGGCCGAGGCGGCCGCCCCCGCCCGCGCGTCCACCCGCCTCGCGGCCGCGCCCCCCAAATTCTTCGGCGACGACTGGGCGGTCGATTTTTCAGACGCCCTCGGCCGCCCCGCCGGCGCCGCCGGCCCGCGCCACCGCGAGATCGAGCGCCTGCTGGCCGACGGCGGCGGGTGGTGCCCCGACGCGCTGCGCGCGCGGCGGATGGCCGGGTCGGCGTCGAGGGGGACGGTGTACGACTCCCTGGCGGGTGTGACCTGCCACTTCTGCCGCCAAAAAAAGCTGTGCGGCGAGCCCGGCTGCCCCCGGTGCGACGCCCGGGACCCGGCGCAACCGTGCGCCGGCAAGTCGGAATGCTCGCGCTGCGGCGGGCCGACGGGGCGCTTCTGCCGCGCGTGCCTCGACGTCCGCTACGGCCAGTGCTTGGACGCGGTGCGCGAAGCCGCGGCCGGGGACGGCTGGCTCTGCCCGCACTGCTACGAGGGCGTGCACGGCCCCGCCGACGGTTGGATTTGCAACTCCTCGATCTGCCTCAAACGCAAGGGCATCCCCCCCACCGGCATCGCCGTCTTCGACGCGCGCGCGGCGGGGCACGCGTCGGTGGCGCACGCGCTGCAGGCGCGGCTGGCGCCGGGGGCGGGGGTCGCGGGGCCGCGCGCGTACGTCGTCGCGGCCCGCGACCGCGTCGCCCCGCGTCCGCCCGCGCCGGCGCGCCGGGTGGCGGCCGCTGACGCGGCGGCGGCGGGCGGGGGCGAGGGGCGGCCGGCCAAGGAGGGCCGGCCGACGGCGCCGCGCGCGCGCACGCCGTCGCCGGGGCCGCCGGCGCGCGCCGCGACGCCGCCGCCCCCCTCGGGCCCGCGCGCCGCGCTGTGGCGGCGCCGGGTGGTGCCCAAGCGGGTGCAGGGTTGGTAGGGGAGGGCGGGGGGCGAATGAAAAACAAACGGCACGCACACAGTCGCCACAATCACCCCCTCCCCCCCTCGTCCCCCGCCTTGTCCCTCAGCGGGCAGTTTCTCTCGCCGCACGTCGCCGCCTCGTTGACGCCGCCGCACGCTTCGCAGAGGCCAATCTCGCGCCGCTGACCGCGCGCAAGCGCGGCGTCGACCCTGCCCGCGAGCGCAAACGAGGCGAGCATGCCGCCGGCGAAGACGAGGCCGGCCAGCTGGTCCAGGGTCCAGGCGGGGGCGGCGTCCGGGATGAGGGCCTGACGAGGGGGAGGGCGGGGAGGGTCGCGCGCGGCGTCCGTCCGCCGCGCCCCGCGCCGCGGCGGCCCCGTCCACACGCGCGCGTACGCACCGGCAGTGCGCGCGGGCGCGCGAGGCGAGCCGGCGCGGCAGGCCGCCGGCGCGGCGGCGGCGGCGCGGCCGCGGCGGTCGGCGCCAGCGACGCTCGCATGCCCGGCGCGGCGCCTGGCGCGCGTCCGGCAGCGACCGAGAGGGGCGGCGTCCGTGCGGGAGACCGCTCGCGGTTGTGTGGGCGCCCATCGCTCTGCCAACCGAGCCTCTCCTGCCCCGGGCGGCGCCCGCCGCCCGCCCCTCGGCCACCCGTCGAGACCGCGCCCCCCTCCTGGCATCCACCATGCTGGGCCGGGGCGCGCCCCGGGGCGCCTCCGCCCGCCCATGGCCCGCGCGCACGCTCCTGGCCGCCGGCCTCGCCGCCTGCGCCCTCACCTTTGCCGCGACGTCGCTCCTGAATCGGGCGGCCCTGGATCGCCAGGCGGGCGCGGTGCGGGCCGCGCTCGGGGGGAGGGCAGAGGGGAACGACGCGCCGAGGGCGCGGCGGGCGGGCAGGGCCGCGCCCGCGGCCAAGTGCGCGCCCATGGAGCACACAGAGTGAGCGAGGGGAGGGGAGGAGAGGGCGAGGGCGAGGCGTGGGTGCTTCCTTCCCAACCCCCCCCGTTCCCTGCCTCCCGCCCCAGCTACTGGGGCGACGCCCTGAAGTGGGGCCCCGACCACCTGCAACCCAGCGCCGCCGCCTGCTGCGACGCGTGCGCGCGGCACGAACCCGACACGGCGGGCGGCCCGCGCTGCACCGTCTGGGTGTGGTGCGGCGACGCCGCGCTCTGCGGCCCGTCCACGGGCCAGTGCTGGCTCAAACACCTGCCCTGGCCGGAGGCGGTCAACCCGCGCGTGGGGGCCGACGTCCCGTGGACGTCGGGCCTCGCGTCGGGCGCGACGCGCCCGCGCGCGTTTGCCGCCGCCGCCATCGGCGGCGCCGAGCGCGCCTACCACGTCGTCATCACGGCCGCGGGGCCGGCGGTGCACTGGCAGGTGTGTGGGGGGCGGAGGGGGGGGAAGAGCATGGACAGGGGTGGAGGCGAGTCCCTCCTCGGTCGACGACCCGCGACCCCGCCGCCGCCCCCCCCCGCCAGTCCCGGGTCCACTACTACCACTACGTCAAGCAGCGGGCCGCCTGCCGCCAGCGGTTCGGGGCCGCGTGCCAGATGGGGGGCTTCACCCGCATCCTCCACTCGGGCGCGCGCGACGACCTCGCGACCGAGATCCCGACGTTCGTCGCCGCCCCCCTCGCCGCGGCCGGCCAGTCGGACGACGGCTACGTCGTGCTCAACCGGCCGTGGGCGGTGGCGCAGTGGGTGCGCGGGGTGCGCGTCCGGGAGCGGTTTGTGCTGATGGCCGAGCCCGACCACCTCTGGCTCGCCCCGCTCCCCAACCCGTGCCCCGCCGACGGCCGCCCCGCCGCGTTTCCCTTTTTCTACATCGAGCCGAGCAAGGCCGAGTACCGGCCCCTGGTGGAGCGGGCGGCGGGGCGGCGGCTGACGCTGGCCGAGGTGGAATCGATCCCGCCGATCGGCTCGGCGCCGACCGTGATGGCGACCGACGCCCTGGCCCGCCTCGCGCCCGTGTGGATGAACGTGTCGCGCGCGATGTTTGACGACCCGCCGACGCGCGCGGCGTGGGGGTGGGTGCTGGAAATGTACGGGTTTGCGGTCTCGACCTTTCTGGCCGCCGACGCCGCCCCCCCCCCCCCCGGCTCCCCGCGCCGCGCCCCCATGCACCTCGTGCCGAGGCTCATGGTGCAGCCGCCGTGGGACGCGGCCCTGGACGGCGCGCCCATCCTGCACTACACGTACGGCGCGGACTACGCGCTCAACGGGACGGCCACCCCCGGCCTCGTCGGCGAGTGGCGCTTCGACAAGCGGTCGTACGGCGGGGGCGGCACGCGGGACGGCGCGTCCGGGGCGCCCCCGCGCGGGCTCGCGGCGCCGCCGGCGGCCGTCGCGGTGGCCGCGCCGGCGGTCGCGGCCCTGGTCGCCGCCATCAACGAGGCGACGGCCGCCATTCCGGGGTGGGACGAGTACGTGGCGACGGGGGTGGCGGGGGAGGTGTGGGGGGGAGGCCAGGACGGGGGGGGCGGGCGCGCGTGACGCCCTTTTTTTTTCGCGGCCGCCGGCCGTGGCCGGCAGACGCGACTCGGGTCGCGGCCCCGGCGATTGCAACAACAGAAAAAAGTCCGGGCGACGGCGCAGACACCGCGCGCCTCGTTCCCTCGTTCTCCGCCCCTCCCCCCTCCCTACCCTCCGACCGGCCCCGCCGCCGACGGGAACGCGGCCCCGACCCACCGCCTCCGCCCTCGCGCGGCCGCGTCCTCCAGGCCCGGCGCGGGCAGGGCGCGCGCGAGCGCGGCGGCGGCGGCGGGCGGGAGGGGGGTCGCGAGGCGGGCGGACGGCTCGCCCAGGGCATCGAGAACGTCGCTGGCAACGTACGTGAGGGGCGTGGGGGCGTCCAGGGAGGGCGGAGGAGGGGGCACGGCGGCGTCGGCGGCAACGCCGCGCGCGATCAGGTCGAGCGGCGCCCCTTTGTCCTCCTCCCCCGCCGCCAGGTCCGCTTGCAGCGCCCGCGCCCCCGCCAGCGCAGCCCGCGCACTGTACGCTTTCCACAGGACGTAGTAAACCGGGAACGCGGGCAGCGGCAGGGCGAACAGGGGGAGCGTCGGGAGGACCGCCGCGGCCCACCCCGCCGCCCGCCACCGCAGGCGCGCCGTCGCCGTCCGGGCCAGCAGCCTGGCGCGGCGGCGCACCAGGCGCTCGGGCAGGGAGGCGGCGTGCGCCACGGCGAGGCCGGGCGCTTTCTCGCGCGCGGTCGCGAGCGCGCGCAGAAACGCCTGGTCCGGGTCCTCCCGCGCCAGCACGGCCTGGGCGGCTCGGTAGACCCAGAACTTGACGCTCCGATCGGGCGCGGCGGCCAGCGAGCGCCAGGACGCGTCGGCCTTGCCGGCGGCCCACTGCGTGGCGGCCGCTTTGGCGCGCCCGCCGCGCTCGACCAGGCCGATGCCTGGCGCGCGCCAGTTGGGGGCGGTGGGAGGCGGCAGGGGAGCCGGGGGCGGGCAAACATGCCACGCCCAGTGCCGGCGGAAAAGTGGCAGCGCCACGACCGACGCCCGGCGCGCGGGGTCGGCGACCATGGGGGCGGGGCGAGGCGCGGGCGGCGCGGGCGCGCTCCCCGCCGCCGGCGGGGAGTGGGGAGCGCGCCGCGCGCCGCACCCTGGCCACACCGCCGCCCGCCCGCGGCCCGCCCGCCGGCGGGTCAGACGGCGCGATCAGGCGCCCCCCTGGCGCCGATGTCGGCCCCTGTCGCCCGCCCGCGCGCCGCGGCGTCCTCCGCGGCCGCGCTCCTCGCCGACGCGGTCGCGCCCGCGTTTGCGGGGTCGGAGGACCGTGTGGTGGCCGTGTTTGAGGTGTGGGGGAGCGGCGGGCGGGGCGGGGGACGAGGAGCGGCGAGCGACGCTGCGGTGGCCCCGACCCGCGCCCCTCTCCACAGGTCGTCAAGTGCTCCCCGTCGGCCGGCGCGGCCTGGACCCGCAAGCGGGCGCCCAAGGTGATACAGGGATTGGCGGAGACCGTTTCGGCGGCCCTTTGTTCAGACGCGCCGCGACCCCGACCGTTCCTGCCCCTTTTTTTTCTTTCTTTTTTTCTCCCCAGCCCACCGGCAAGCCGCGCCTGCTCGTGCTCACCGCCGTGCGCCGAGCCCACGCCCGCGGGTTCAAGGGCGCGCTGCATGTGCTCAAGTGGGGGGCGGAGGGGGCGCCGCCGGCGGGCGGCGGCGGCGGCGACGCCGGCGCGCACCCGCCGTCGCTCCGCCGCTCCTACCTTTTGCGCCACGTCTCCCGTATGGACGCGTGGCGCCCTGGCGCGCCCCCGCCCGGCGGCGGCGGCGGGCCGGGGGCCGACGTGGCCGCGGTGGAGCTGACCGTCGCGGCGCCCGGCGCCGGCCTGACCGGCGACACGCGCGCAGCGTTCGCCCCGTCCCGCGGCGACGCCGGCCTGCGCGACATTGTGGGCGTGTTGGCCGCGTTTTGCAGGCTGCACGAGGCGCGCGGGCCCGCGTTTGGGGGGGTGGCGCCGGGCGAGGCGGCTGCGTGGGGAGTTGCGGCGGCGCGGTCGCTCCCGCCCTTTGGCGCGGGCCTCCTGTCCCAAGGCGCTGCGGCGCCCGCGGTCGGCCTGGGGCCTGTGGCTGAAGGAGCGGGCGGCGGAGGCGGAGGCGCCGCCACCACCACCCCCGCCGACGACGCCGCGTCGGCCGCCGCCCTCGACGCCCTCGCCCTGCTCGCCCTCGAGCGCGGCGGCGTCTCCGGCGCCTTGCGCCGCGCCCAGGACGAGGCGGCAGCTTTGGAAGCGGCCGGCGCGCACGCGGCGCTCGAGGCCGGGGCGCCGCGCGCGGCGCTCGCCGCGCGCGCGCGCGCCGCGGCGGCCGACGCCGACGCGGCGGCCGCCTCGCTCGCGTCGCTCGCCGCGTCCCTGGCCCACGTCAAGGCCGACGTGGGCGCCATCGCCGCGCGCAACGCGGCGCTGGACGGCGCGGCGCGCGGGGCGGCGGGGTTGTTGGCGCAGGTCGATGCGGCGTGCGCGCGCGGGCGGCTGCCGCCCAAGGCCGAGGCCGCGCTGGCGGCCGGGCCGCGGGGGCCTGGAGGGGCTGCCGCTGCGGCGGCGGCCGCCACCGCTCTCAAGGCCGCCCTGGACGGCGTCTCCGACGCCGCCCTCGGCCCCCTCGCAGGCACGCGCGCCGCCGCCGACGCGGCCGCGCGCCTGCGCGCGCTGCGCGCCCAGTTCCTGGCCACCGCCGCCTCCTGGACCGCGGACGCGGCCGCGCGCCCGCCCCGCGTCGACGCCGCGGGCCTGGGGGGGCTGGTGGGGGCTGCGGTGGCGCTCGCGCCCGAAGCCGCGCCCGGCCTCGCCGCCGCGCTCGCCGCCGGCCCTGCGCCCGCGCTCGCGGCGACGCTGTCCGCCGACGCCGCGCGCGCCCGGCGCGAGCTCGCGGTCGCGCTCGCCGACGCGCCGCCGGTGCCCGATTTCGCACGCGAGGGCGGCTACGCGCGCGGCGCGGCGACCGCGGCCGCGGCCGCGCTCGCCGCCGCGGTCGCCGCCTGGGCGCCGGCGGCCGAAGCCGAGCTGGCGGCGGCGGCGGGCCTGTTTCCCGCGACCACCCTGCGCGGGCCGGCGCGCGCTGGCGTCGAGGCGGGCCTCGCAGCGATGCTCGCCGGGTGCGACGCCGAACTCGCCCCCTTCATCGACGACGCCGCCCCCCGCGCCGGCCCCGCCGCGTACCTGGCCGTCGCCGCCGCGGCAGCCGACGCGGCGGCCGCGGTGCGGCCCGGGGCGGGGGCGCTGGCGGCCGCGCTGCGGCGCGTCGCAGCGCGCGGGGTGCGCTCATTTTCCGCGTGGGTCGCGGCCGCCGCCGCCGCCGCCGCCCGGGTCGACCCGCGCCCCGATGGCGCCAAGGGGGCGCACGTCTTGCCCGCGGTGCGGGGGGTGGCCGCGCTGGCGGCCGCGCTGGCCGAGGCGGGTGTGTTGGGAGGGGGCGGCGGCGTCGCCGGCGCCGCGTCCGGCCTCGCCACCCCCCACTCGGACGACGACGACGACGATGACGGTTCCGACGATGACGGCGCCCGCAGCGACGCCGCCTCGCCCGCCGCTTCCGGCGACTCGGCCGCCGGCGGCGCGACGCGCGCCGCCGTCGCGGCCGCCGCCGACGCCGGCCTCGCCACCCTGGCCGCCGCCGCCTGGGCCCTGGTCCGGCGTGCGGCGGCGGGCGACCCCACGAAGCACGGCGCGAGGCTGGTGCTGCAAAACGGCGACGCGCTCGCCTCCGGCCTCGCCGCCGCCGCCCCCCGCTCGCGTGCCGCCGCCGCGGCCGCCGCCTACGCCGAGGACGCGGCCGACGCCGCGTCCCGCGACTATGCCCGGTACCTGCTCATCAAGGAGAAACTGGGCGCGGTCCCCGAGTTTGCGCGGCGGCTGGCGGGCGCTGGCCGCGGCGCGCGCGGCGGCGTGGCCGCGGGGTCGGCCCGCTTCACGCCCGGCCTGGCGCCCTCCGACCTGCGCACCGCGCTCGCGCCCGCAGCCGGCGCTGGCCTGGGCAAACGGCTGGCCGCGCTGCGGTCGCGCGCGGAGCGGCACGCGGGGCCGGGGGGGCGCGCGGTGGCCGCGCGCGCGGCCGACGCGGCGGAAGCGCAGCTGGCCGCGGCCGCGGTCGCGCTCGCCGCCGCTGCATCCACCGCGTACGGGCCGGGCGACGCGGCGGCGGCGGCGGCGGAGCTGGCGGCGGCAATGAAAGCCCGGCAGGGGGGTGGGGGGAGCGAGGCCGCGACGCCGCGGGGGGGGCGCGCGGCGTGACGCGTTTTGGGGAGAGGCAGCGTCGAGTGCGGAGTCGGCACAGTGCGCTGCAGGCAGGAACCGACAGGGAGAGAGACAGACGCCGCGACCCCGACCCCTCACCCGCCCCCACCCCCACCCACGACCCGCGCCGCGGCCGCCGCCGCGCGCGGCGGCAGCGGAAGCCCCCCGAGCGCCACCAGGTCGCGCGGCAGGCCGTCGGCGACGGCGACGCCGCCGCGCCACGCGCGGCCGCGGCGCGGCGCGAGGCGCGCGTCAAACCCCGCCCAGTAGATGACGAGGCCGGACCCGTAGCGCGACACGTAGCGCGCGTACTGCTCCTCCAGGTGGGCCGCGTGCAGCGCGATCGCGCCAAACGCGGCTTTGGAGTCGATCCAGTGCACGACGTGCCCCCCCCCCGTCGCCGCGGGCACCGCCAGCCGGGCGTCGGGCGTCGCCGCAAACCCGCCCGCGCGCAGGCCGCCTTCCGCCCAGAACGGGATGCCGGCGGCCGCGAGGCGGGCGCAGAGGAGGGCCTCCGCTTCCAGCCCCGACACGTGCCGCACCGCGTCCGCCCTCGGCGACGCCAGCGCGTCGCCCGCGGTCGCGGCAGCGGCGGCGGCGGACGCGGCAGCCAGCGCGGCGGGGGGCAGGGCGGACCCGGGCACGCGCGCGGGCAGGGTCGACGGCGCGCGCAGGATGTCCGTCACCCGCCCCTTGGCCACCCCAAACGGGGGCGCCTCCAGCAGGCGCCGCAGCAGGAGGCAGGGCGGGATGCCGGCCTCGACGGCGAGCGCGAAGAGGGAGTCGGGGTCGGCGTCGGGGTCGGACGACGGGTCGGCGCCCGCGCGGGACAGCGCCGCGGCCCACCGCGCCGCCACCGCGCCCGCCCGCTTCCTCAGGCGGGCGTGGGGGGCGGCCGACCGCGCCTGGGCGAGTTGGGAGTGCAGGGAGGCGACGGCGTCGTGCGAGAGGCTGGACGAGGAACGGGGGGCGGGGTTGGCCGCCCGCCCCGGCACGCCGCGCCACCGCCGCCGCCATCCCACCACCACCGCCGCACCCGGTCTCGTCCGCCAGGCGGTCGAGCAGCGGCACCGCGCCCGCCACGGCGGCCGCGGCGGCGACCGCGTCGACCGCGGCCGCGGGCGCGCCGGCCATGGCGCGATGGAGCCGCCCGGGCCGGCGACGGTGGCGGAAGGCGCAGGCGCGGGAGGGAGGAGGGAGAGAGTGTCGCCATGGGGCCAGCCCCACTCCCCGCCCCCAATCGGGCCCCGCCGGCCGGCCGGCGCCCGGCCACCAATCCAGCATGACCTACATCCCGATCACGCCCGCCCACGTCGTGGCGGTCGACGCGTGGCGCCCCCCCCGCACCCCGCCCACAGGCCCCGCCGCGGTCGCGGTCGCGGCCTGGGTCCTGACCCACGCCCACGGCGACCACATGGCCGGCCTGGGGGAGCGGTGGGATGGGGGGGGGGCCGGGGGCGGGCGGATCCTGTGCTCGCCGCCGACCGCGGCCGCGCTGCGCGCGCGGTTTGGGGACGCGCTCGCCGCGCGCTGCGACCCGTTTGGCCCCGGCGCGCGGGCGGTGGTGCGGGATGCGTGTGGGGTGGAGCTGGCGGTGCTGGACGCGGTGGACGCGCACCACTGCCCGGTGAGGGCGCGGCGCGCGAGGGCGGGGGGTCGGGCGGGGGCGCTCGAACCGCCTCGGCCGCGCCCCGACTCGCGCCCCCTTTTTTCCCTCCAGGGCTCCATCATGGTCCTCGTCCGGTCCCGGCACAGCGGCACCGTGCTGCACACGGGGGACGCGCGCGTCGAGCGCGCGCTGCTGCCGCGCTTCCTCGCGTCGCTCGCCCGCGCCGCGGGGCCGAAAGAGCCGGAGCTCGCGTCGCCGGCGCCATCGCTGGCGTCGCCGGCGCGGGGCGCGGCGGCCGGTGGGACGCCGGGGCGCGCTGCCGCCGCCGCGCGCGTGCGCGCGCGCGCGCGCTCCGCGCCACCCCCTCCCCCGCCCCTCCCCGCCATCGACGCCCTCCTCCTGGACAACACGTACTGCCACCCGACCATCAACCACCCCCCGCGCGCCGCCGTGGCGGCGGCCGCGGTCGCGGCGGCGCGCGCGCGGCGCGTCGGCGCTGTGGGCGTCGTCGCCGACGGCGTCGGCAAAGAGGAGCTCATCGCCGCCCTCGCCGCCGCCCTCGGCGCCCCCGCGCGTGTCGGCGCGGTGCGGCTGGCCATCGCGCGGGCGGCCGGGTTCCCGGGGCGGCTGTTTGTCGGGTTTGGCGATGGGCGGGGCGACGGCGCGGCCGGCGCCGGCGGCGCCCCCTCGGCACCCCCCGCCCTCGCCGCCGTCCCCCGGCGCGCCATCGCGCCCTTTCTCGAGGCCGCCGCCGACCGGGACGCGCCGAGCCTGCTCCTGGTGCCGTCCGGCCTCGGGTCGCTCCAACCCTCGTGGTGCGCGGCCGCCGCGCGCGCCGCCGCCGCCGCGTCCGCCGCCCGCCCCGCCGGCCCCGGCCGAGCGCCCCACGTGGAGCTGGTGGAGCTCCCCTACTCGCTCCACTCTGGGTTTGCGGAGCTCGCCGCGCTCGTGTCCGCGCTGCGCCCGCGCGCGGTGCGCGGCCTGACGCCGCCGAGGGAGGGCGGGCTGGACATCGACCCCGCGTCCCACCTGCCGGCCGCGCTGGCGGCGCTGTCGGGCGGGAAGGGAGGCGGGTGGGCGCCGGCCGTCCTGCCGGCGGCGGGCGGCGGGTGGCCGTTTCCGCTGGTGGAAGAGGGTGGCGACAGCGAGGCGAGCGAGGGTGGGGCCGAGGGCGGGGAGGAGGGCGCCGGCGGCGGGAGCGTCGAGGGCGGCGGCGAGAGCGGAGCCACCGCCGCCGCCGACGGCGACGCCGCCGACGACGATGGCCAGCTCAGTCAGTAGTGTCGTGCAAACAAGGGGTGCCTGCTTCAGAGGCGACCGCGGCCGGCAGCGGCGACCGCCGTCGACGCGCGCTATCTCGTCACACACTCCCCGCACGCACGCCGCGCGGCCCTTGCCCCCCGCCCCCTGGTACCATGGACCGCCTGCAGCGCCTGTTCCAGCAGGCCGGCGGCGGCGCGCCCCCCGGCGGGGACGCGCCGCAGGTCGACACCGCGGAGCAGGTCTACATCTCGTCCCTGGCCCTGCTCAAAATGCTGAAACATGGTGCGTGAAGGTGTCGGGGGGGGGAAGGGCATCGATGGGCGGCTGGCGGGGGCACGCCGCGCGCCCGCGCATCGCGCGCCGCGGCGCGGCGCCCGGAGGCCCCGGGACCGCGTGCGCGGCGCCGCGGCGATCCCACAGCGCCCCCGGCTCGGCCGGCGCGCGCCGGGGAGGGCCGCCGCGCCCGCCGCGCGATCGCGCACCCCTTCGCGCCCGCGCCGCCGCGCCGCGCGACCGCGCCCGCCGCCCGCGGCACCACACAATACACGCCAAGAGATGACCCGACGCGGCGACGCCGACTCCTCCCCCGCCCCCCCCCAGGCCGCGCGGGCGTCCCGATGGAGGTCATGGGGCTCATGCTCGGCGAGTTTGTCGACGACTACACCGTGCGCGTCGTCGACGTCTTCGCCATGCCGCAGGTGGGGGGGGAAGAGGGGGAGAGGGGCGCGGGGAGGGAGGGACGTCGAACGGCGCGCGCGCGCCGACGCGGCCCCCGCCTCCCCTCGCAGTCCGGGACCGGCGTCTCGGTCGAGGCGGTCGACCCCGTGTTCCAAACCAAGATGCTGGACATGCTGAAGCAGGTCCGTGAGCGAGGGGGAGAGGGCGGGGGTGGCGCCCCGCCCGCGGCGGACGCCGCGCGCCGACCCGCCCCCTCCCGCCGCGCCCCCCCCAGACCGGGCGCCCCGAGATGGTCGTCGGCTGGTACCACTCCCACCCCGGCTTCGGCTGCTGGCTCTCCGGCGTCGACATCGGGACGCAGCAGTCGTTTGAAGCGCTCAACGCGCGCGCCGTCTCGGTCGTCATCGACCCCATCCAGTCGGTGCGCGGCAAAGTCGTGATCGACGCGTTCCGGCTCATCAACCCGCAGACCATGATGCTGGGGCAGGAGCCGCGGCAGGCGACGTCCAATTTGGGGCACCTGCACAAACCCGCGATCCAGGCCCTCATCCACGGCCTCAACCGGCACTACTACTCGATCGCCATCAACCACCGCAAGAACGCGCTGGAGGAGGGGATGCTGGCGTCGCTGCGGCGGCGGGGGTGGGCGGCGGGGCTGGATTTGCGGTGCGGGGGGGGGGGGCGGGGGGGCGGTGGCGGGGCCGCCCCCCCCCCCCCCCCCCGGGGGCGGCGCGCGCGCGACACCGCGCGCGCCCACCCCACACCCCACACCCTCCCCAGCAACTTTGAGCATGTGTCCACCGCCAACGAGGCCGGCCTGGCCTCCGTGGCGTCCCTCGCGGGGGCGTACGCGCAAGCGGTCGCGGACGAGGGCGCGACCGCGGTCGGCGCCGACCGGGACGTCGCCCGCGTCGGCCGCGCCGACGCCCGGTCCCGGCTGGATGGCGCGGCGGCGGGGCTCATGGAGGGCAACGTGCTGCAGGCGTGCGCGGCGGTCGTCGCGACGCTCGCGTTTTGAACGGGCGACACAGTGCGGGGGGGGGCGGGGGGGGGGGGGTGATCT
>Ga0315284_10003205_pt1 | contig 23195 bp, 32 predicted proteins | sample YL17G09_16_MG_FD_203696 | JGI IMG/M metagenome (GOLD analysis project Ga0315284, IMG submission 203696) | Sediment microbial communities from Yellowstone Lake, YNP, Wyoming, USA - YL17G09_16 | ecosystem: Environmental > Aquatic > Freshwater > Lake > Sediment | place: USA: Wyoming | collected... | reverse complement strand
TGGGATGTAAACGCTTATCGTTTGGGTCATGGTAGTGATACGATTACATCTACTGATGGTTCTTATAGAAAGGTGGTTAAAGGTGATACAACTACAAGGGAGGCAGCGCAAAGAGATTTAGAGCGAAGAATAAAAAAAGAATTTATACCAAAGGTTGCAAAACAAATAGGTGAACCACATTGGAGTAAGTTACCTGAGAACGCTAAAATAGGACTTTTATCTTTAGCTTATAATTACGGTAGTGTTTCTAAGAAAGCAATTTTAGATGCAACTAAGTCAGGTGATTTAAAAAAAATAAGTCAGGCAATAGTTGATAGCACTTATAATGATAACTCAAAATTACCTGAAAAAACAAGAAATGTATTAAGAAAAAGAAGGGCTGATGAAGCGAGTATGGTTAGTAGTGCTTGGGAAAATGTTAAGGAAGAAGTTAAACAAAATCCCGTAGGTAGTTCAGGTGTTGGTATGATTTTTCTTGGATGCGTTGGATTGATTGTAACAGGTTACTTAATAAAAAAACAAGGTGGATTTAAAGTATTATTTTCAAAATAAAAATTAAGACAATGACAACAACTACAAAATGGTTAATCGGATTAGGTGTAGCTACTTTAGCAGTAGGTACGGTAATTTACTTCGTTAAAAAAAATGAAGAACCAAAAGGTGCAGGTGAAGTTTCTGCTGAAACAAAAGGAGCAAAAATAACATTCACTCGTAAAAAATAAATAACATGGCAGGATTAAATATAAGCATACCCGCAATACCTGATTCTTATTATACTCTACCTGCTGCAAAAGCAAATGAGAGTAAAATTAAAACAGTTATACGTCCTAAGTTTGGAACTTTTATTAATAACAGTTCAAAAATATCGGGTGTTCCTGTTGAATTAATTGAATCATTTATTTTTATTGAGAGTGGTGGAAATCCTAACGCTAAATCACCTTATGCAACAGGGTTAATGCAATTAAGTCCTGCAACGGCATCAGATGTATTGGTTAAGGAAAAAGGAGCGGGTAGATTACAAGATGAAGAAGCTGCTTTATTAAAAAAATATTTAGGAACTCGTTATTCATTAATTGAAAAAGTAAAACCGAAACAAACATCACTTGGTAAAACTTTCATTACCAATGATGATTTATTGAAACCTGAATTTAATATTTTGGTTGGTACTATTTTATTAGGTCAATTAGTTTCTGAATTTACAGAGAAAGGAGTTTTACGTTTAGATAAAGTAGTTACAATTTATAATGGTGGTAGATTCAGTAAAGCGGGAAAAAAAATAATAAAATTTCAAGGCTCTACTAAAGAATTATTAACGCAAATTCCAAAAGAATCAGCAAATTATGTTGTTAAATTGCTTGGTACACAAGGGCTTTTAGATACTATCGTTTAAAAAAAAAACTAAAAAAATGAAAAAAGGAGTAGCATTAACATTAGGTTTAGTTGGAACAGGTTTAACAATCTATTCTGTTTATTTGTATAGACAGTATTTGAAATTGTATAACGGTGAGTTTAAAGTAGTCGGTGTTAAGAACTTTGTTATGTCAGGAAATAAAATTTCATTCACATTGTTAACAACTTTAAAAAATGGTGGTGATATTTCGGCTGTTGTTAAAGACCAAGATTATCAGGTTTTTATAAATGATAAATCGTTTTCAAGAGTTAAAAATAGTGATGATATTAAGGTTGTTTCAAACGGAAAAACAACAATTCCATTCTATATTGAAATGGATTTAAACGACCTAAAACAACAAGGAATAGCTAATATAACGAACCTTTTATTGAACAAAGACAAGATTAAATTTGAAATAATAGGAACTTTTACATGGAGGGCAGGTTTGATTAGTTCAAAACAGCCTTTTGAGTTAGGTTATACCTTAAAAGAGATAATTGAAATGAATAAAAAAACCACCCCAACAGCAACAGCAGCAAAAACATAACACTTGATAAATATTTAATGATAAATTAGACATTTTGCTTATTTTTGTTTATTCAACAACAAAAAAAATTATTAACAAAAAAAACAGCAATAATGGAAACAGCAGAAATTATCGTTAAAATTCAACAAGCGTTAGAAAAATGTTCTTTGGATAGTGGAATTGACAAGCGTAACGTGCGTGTCAAAATCGTAATTGATAAAGGATTTATAGCAGATGGAGTGAAATGTTCTTTAATGAACAAAACCAATTTGGTTCACGACATTGAGATAAGAAATTTACTCGGCTTAAATCCATTACAAGCAAAACTTGTAAGTAAGTATCTTAGTGATACTTTGAAAAAAATATCAGACGAAAACAGCATCCCTGCAAACGATATAAATGCAAGGATTTACACTACACATGAGAATTATTATCCGAGCGTTTATCTTTATAACGGAGGTAAAGCAGTTCGTGAAATAACGGTAGCAGAATTAACAGGAAATTAAAAAAAATATAAATTATGGCAGCGAATAACACAGGTACATTTATCCTTAATAATGAAACACTAACAATAATGCAAGGTTTTGGTGTTAGGAATGTTTCAATATTATGGGTTTCAGGAGTAGTAACCGTAAAGGGTAGTATGAAGTTAGGCGCAAGGGATGATGATGCTATTACATTAGCCACATTACCACTTAATATGAGTTTTGATTCTCCTATTGACGGTCTTGTTATTGATGCAAGTGCAGGTCAAGCGTTACTGATTACAGGTGCATAATTATTTTAGTGAATTAAATTAAAAATAACAGAAGAAATGTTAGGTAATTCAAATTTTGGTTTTAGCGGTGGTGGTTCAGGTGGAGGCGGTGGCTCTCTAACAGGAGCTAACAATGGATTACACGTAATGGGAACAATTGTTCAATTAGGTGGGGCATTGATACTTCCAACAAACATTACCGCAACTCCTACAAATTTCCTTGATATACAAGATAGTTTTGGTTCTTTTGTGAAAACAAGAGATGCTAATCAAAATTTCTCTATTGCCGATTTTGGCGGTAACTCTTATGTTGGAACTGATACAAATATATTCTCCTATTTAGCAGTAAATAACACATATACTGATTCTAATATAATTGTAAATTTCGGTTCTTTTGGTGTTTATACTAACGCAGGAGATACTTGGAATTTTGGCGACAATTCTACTTTTAATACAACATCTCAGTCATTCAATTTTGGAAGGTCTAATACTTTTGTAAATACTATTAGTGCTTCTGTTGTCGGAAATTCAAATAGTTTAGGTGGTGGAAATAGTTTAGGTGTATTTGGAAATTCTAATACCGTTAACTCCAATAATACTTATGTTTTAGGTCGTAATAATATTTACAATGGTAACGATGGTTATTTGGTTGGGCGTAATCATAATATTGACGCTTCAATCGGAGATATTTTTGCTTTAGGTTGGGGTTTAACTATTGTTGGTGGAAATTTTGTTGATGCCGTTACCGCTATTGGATTTGTTAATACTATTAACGCTACCTCTACTACAAGAGGTGTTTATATTATGGGTGATTCCCATGTATGTAATGACTTTGTAACTTTTTGTACATTAATTGGAGAGAGTTGTAGTTATACAAGAGCCGACCATTGTAGTTCGTTTGGTATTTTTAATACATTAGTAGATACTTCAACTGTTTACCTTTTTGGTGAAGGTAATAGTATCAGTAATTCATCATCTATTATAAGTAGTGGTAATGGTAATAATATTAGTGATTGTATTAGTATCGTTCTGCTTGGTAATTCAAATGCACCTTCAAGTATATCTAACGCTACTATTATTGGTATAGGTAACATTAACGCTTTATCAGATGAAATCTTAATTGCTCAAAATGATTTAGGTATTAGGGTTGACCAATTTGGTAATGTTGGTATAGGTGTTCCTTATACTGAAACAACTATAAAAGCAAGAACTCATATTAAAGGTGTAGATGCTATTACTTTATCGAATCAAAGACTTGAACCTGTTAATGGTGTTTATCAAGATACAACGGGAGCAACTATTCCGACCACCAATGCTGCCGTTACCCCTTTAGAAACAATAGATATTCCTGCTGATACAATAGTTATGATTGAAAGTTTCATCACTTGTCGTAAAACAGCAGGTGTAGGTGTTGGAGCAATTGGTGCAGGTAATGGTTATGTGAGAACCGTTAAGGCACAAAACATTGGTGGTGTAGTTACAATCGGTGTTGTTCAATCATCTTTTACATCTGAATCAATAACAGCTTTTAATGCGACATTTGCAGTTAGCGGTACTAACGTTGTTATTAATGTAACAGGTGCATTAAGTGATGATGTTACTTGGAACTCAATAACAAAAAAATATAGAGTAGCTTAATTAATAATATTAAAAAAAATACGAAGATGCAATATGAATTAAACTCAGTAAAACCAATAGGTAAACCCGAAACAAAAAATATTGGTTTACCGCCTGTGCCAACATACGGAATAAATGTTGTGATTACAGCAGGAATTGTTGGTCAACCTTATAATGGTTTTACAACAAGTAGTAATGTATTCTATGAACTTGAAAGAGGTAAAACTATTGATGAAAACGATGTTGAATTAAACGCATTTGCTACTAATTATGTAGAAAAAAAATATCCGAAAATATAAGTAGATGGCAGAAATTTTAGACATACAAACCGTTGGTAATTTAGAGATTATTGCAACAGATATTAATCCTGCTTTGGGGTTAGGTACTCCTGCTGTTTTAGGTTCTATTGCTATGGCTGCCGATGGTAGTGGTACGTTTACTAAAACAGGTGTTTTAGATACTGATTGGACACTTGATACGGGCGCAACAGGCGCAACAGGAAGTACAGGTGCAACGGGTGCAACGGGCGCAACGGGCGCAACGGGCGCAACGGGCGCAACGGGTGCAACGGGTGGCACGGGCGCAACGGGTGATACGGGCGCAACAGGCGCAACAGGAAGTACAGGTGCAACGGGCGCAACGGGCGCAACGGGTGCAACGGGTGCTACGGGAACTATTAATGTCGTAAGTGGAGAGGTGGAATTAGATTTTGGAAATTTAATCGGTGGAGATGCTAATGCAACTGTAACCGTTTCAAGTTTTCTTATTACAAATGCGAATTTTAAATCATTTTCGTATGTTCCAAAAATAGACCCGCCACCAACAGACCACGACTTAGATGATTTTATTGCAGAAGGTATCCTTTTTGCAATTCAGAATATTCAAGATAATTCAAGTTTTGACATTGTTGCATTTGCACCAAACAATACTTGGGGTAGATACAAAATAGCATACGAAGTAATATATTAATCTAACAATAATAAAAACCAAATAACATGAGCTTAGTAATAAAATCAGGTGCAGGAACAGAACTTTGGACAATAGACCCAACAAGTAACGCAGGTCGTGTATCTTTATATGATGCACAAGGAAATCAAATCCAAATAGTTGATAAAACAACATTATCAGCTACGCAGAAAGCACAACTCGGAATGGGTAGTGATGGTAAAGCGGGTAGATTCCTACGCACGGATAAATATGGTAATAACGGCATACTGAAATCCGCATTGAAATGGTATGACCCTGTTGAGGGTGCTGCTGTTAATACTTTGACTTGGACACAAAGTTTGACTACTCAAACGATGACACAATCTAACGAAAGTATTTTATTTAATGCTTCGGCTATTACTACTATTACAACAGGTAGTATGATTAATAGTACGATGCAGTTCTTTAAGAAACCTCGTATTCCGTTATTAGTAAGATTTACTAAAGTTCAATTCAATCACTTCAATAATGCTGTGATGGAAATGGGATTTGGTTTACCAACTGCTGCCACTACTACTACTCCCGTTCCGAATGGTTGTTTTTTAAGAAAAGATACTGACGGTGCTGTTTATTTAGTTAATTCATTTAACACTACCGAAACTTTAAGCCCTGCATTAACTACACCAAATAAAACAGACTTCTATACAGTTGAAGTAACTGTAATGGATGATTCTTCTATGGTGCAAGTTTTTGATAGTTCAGGTGTTTGTATTATTGATACAAGATTAGCTTTTTCTCTTGTGAATCAAGCATCTTGGTCTGTATCTCACTTACCTGTTTTCGTAAGAACATATAATAATACTGCTCCTTTATCTGCTCCTTCTTTAAGAATTAGTACAACTGCTGTTTTTGAATTAGACATTGATGATACTGAGCCATTCACTCATAAAATGGTTGGTCTTGGTAAGCATTTATGGAATAATCCATTTACAGCTTTTAACCAATTAGCTAACTACGCAAATAATACAGCTCCAACACTAAGAACTCCATCAAATACTGTTGCAGGTGAAACTACGCTTGGCGGAATAATTTCTTGGTCTAATGGTGCTAACTCATTTGGTGCTTCGGATACATTAGATTTAATTTTATTTGGTTATCAAAATATTTCACCTTATCAAATGATTATTACTGATTTATCTATTGATACATTAAATTTAGGTGCTGCTGTTGGTGCAACTGAATATACAATTCAATATTTTATTGCGGTAAACGGTACGGCTATTTCTTTAGCAACTGCAACATACACAAGACAAACGGTAGGATTCCAAAGTATTGTAACAGCAGGTGTTGTTGGTGCGAGATTCCAACCAAGAATTTCTGAAAACTTCCAATCTCCAATCATTGTTGAGGCAGGTCGTTTTGTTGTTCTTGGCGCAAGGGTTATTAGTGGTAATGCAAACGCAGCACAAGTAATTAGAACTCTTGCAGCATTTAAAGGTTATTTCAAATAATAATTAGCGATGAAAAAACAATTTATAATATATGATTTTTCTTCAAACTCATTCTTTGCTTCTTTAAACGAGCAAGGAATAGTTTGGAGTAGTCAGCCAATGTTATTTGATTCAAAAGACGAAGCAGATAATACTTTAAATGATTCTTACAGCTCATTCCCTTCTGATTTTGATAACAGATTAATTAATGTTACAGATGTGTATGTTACTGAACAAACAGTTGCAAATAAATAAAAACTAAAAAAATGGCAATAATTAATGAAATTCAAATAGGTGTTGTTGCTAAATACAACGGCATGACTATGTTTAGAAAATATAATTCTGAATTAGGTTTTGTTCCTTATTATAAGTTTATTGATGATAATACTTTATCAATGGATAGTAAGGTTATTGTAAACTACATTGAGTATTTTAAAAACGAAAATGGTATTGAGATTGTTGAATTAAGGAAGTATAAACATTATATTGTTCCAAATATACCTGCAACATTTAAAAATATTGATGTTGAAATACAACCTGCTGTTTATTATGAGGCAGGAGAAGTAATAACTCCTGCTCAACAAGATGAACAAGGAAACATAACATTCCCTGCTGTAATAGCGGTAGGAACTGAAATTAAAACTCCCGCTCTAACAGTTAAACAAATAGCTCTTGATAAACCTGATTGGTTAGCTGCTAACGGTTGGTTTATGTCTATGGCAAGAACACCTATACAAATGCAAGTCGGAATTATGGATGGTATTGAAGGAACACTTGCGGCTTTACCTATTGATATTCCAAATGGGTATTCTTTACAAGCACCATAATTTATTATTTATAAGTGGCACAAATTTTAGACATACAAACTGTTGGTGATGTATTAGTAATTAATACTGATACAGACCCAAGATTAGGTGGAGGTACAGTTTCACCGATTGGTTCTATTATTTTGACAAACGATGGTAGTGGAATATTTACAAAAATAGGAAGTAGTGATACTGCTTATATTTCAGGTGCAAACCCATACGGAGGTACAAGCACATATTCACTTATAAGTGATTTTGATACAGGTGCTTTACCGACGGGTTGGAATCAAGCTACAAATGGAACAGGCGCAACTAATTTTTCACAAGCATCAGAAACGGGCGTTATAGGTCTTGCAAGGGTTACAAGTGGTGTTGGTTTAGGTGGTAGGGCAGGTATTCAATATAGTACTGCTATTCAGTATTTAAAAAGTTTTACAGATGCCTACAAAACAATAATAAATTTCAGAACAAGATTAGATAGCGGTTTTCCTGTTGCTAACTCTTGTTATATGATTGGTTGGATAAACACAAACGCAGCAGTAGCGGGAGCGAGTGGAAATACATTATGTCTTATGTATGACCCATCAAATATATCGGGTTATAATCCAAAATTAATAACTAATATTTTCTTATTAGCAAGAGCAGTTTATGGAACTCCTGCTGCAAATACATTAGTTGATTTAGGTGTACTACCTACTAATGTAAATTGGGTTAATTGGTCTATTCGTTACGATAACGTATCTGCTAATGTTATGGTTATTCGTAATAATGTTGTTTTGACTACACTTACAGATTTAAGTAATGTTCCTGCGGGTTCAGTAAGAGGTGATACTCCTGTTGCAGCAGGTTCATCGTTACAACCAACATTCTATGTTGGAAATAGTGCAGGTGTAGCACCCGCTTCTTCAATGGGATTAAGAGTTGATAAGATGTCTGTTTATAAAATGTATAATTAATGGAACAATTAAAAATATTTACTATTGATTCAGTTGCTAATTCAGGTATTATTGTACCTCAATTAATTAATTATAATTTTATTGGTCTTTACAAAAAACCGATTCAAGATAAAGGGTTGCCAATATCAACTGAGTATTATAAAAATTTAAGTAATAGTATCTATACAAATTTATTTGTAAAGGAAGAATACACATACATTGAACAGCCTCCATTATACTTAGGAGTAAATACATTAGTAAAATGGTACGATACAAGTGATGTTGTTGGTCTTGAAGTTCAACAGGCAACAAGAATGTTTAATAATAGCGAGATAATTGATTTTGGAATAATGCGTAGAAGCAATGTTATTGCAAATGCAAAGATGTACTCATTTCAACAATTAGGTCAAAATGCTTTTTCATTACTTGATTATTGTTCAATAGAAATATCAACATACATTCAAGGAAATTCACCACCACTTATAGCAAAAGTAAATCAATCTATTGGAGTTGTAGCAGGAATGACACAGCAAATAGCGGATAATATCAATGGGATATTAACAGATTTATAACAATGAGTGTTTTTTCTTTGGTGTTATACTAATAAATATTATATTTGAAAATCAACAACAACAGCAAAATAAACTAAATAAATTAAATAAATGGAAGATTCAACAACAAGTAAAGGTATCGTTATTAGAACAATGGATGTTCAAAGAATAATGGTAGGATTAAATGAATTAGGTTCTTTAGAAATACCTGATTTTAAATTAAATTATGCTATAACAAGATTGAATGTTAAATTAGCGGGTTTAGATAAAGCGTATGTAAAAAGCAGAAAAGCATTAATGGATGCACACGTTTCTGTCGATGAAAGAGGAATGTATGTTTATAATAATGACGTAGATAAATTATTCGTTTTTAAATCCATAAAGGATAAAGACGATTACACCTCTGCGATTAACGCCTTAAACGAAACAGAGATTACCGATATTACTTGGATTATAAAAGCATCGGTTTTAAAAGAAATAAAAGGATTGAAGGCATCTACTATGATGAGAATAAATGAGCTGATTATAGATGATGTAAATTTATAGTATGAAAATTTCTTTAAACCTTATTATGAAGAACGAATCTAACGTTCTCATTAGATTATTAAATTCAATTTACCCTATTTTAGATTATTACGTTGTTGTTGATACAGGCAGCACGGATGAAAGTAAAAAAATAGTCAAGGATTTCTTTGATGAAAAAGGAATACAGGGTGAAATACACGACCATCCATTTGTAAATTTTCAAGATGCACGTAATTTCGCATTAAAAAAATTAAAAGGTAAAGCAGATTACGGATTTTGGATTGATTGTGATGAGCAATTGATTTTACCAAGTGATTTTGATATTGATAATTTCAAAAATAATGTATTACCAAAACACGAACTTCATACAAGTATAGTTAAATCAGGTAATAACACTTTCGCTCGTAGAAACTTCTTTAAAATCCAAAATAATTTCAAATGGGTTGGTGCTGTACATGAGATACTTTTGTGTGATGATAATATTTCCATTGGAAACATTACTGATATTACAACATTCGTTAATTTTGATGGTAACAGTTGGTCGAAAGGAGTTGAACAAAAATATTTAAGACACGCTGAAATATTAGAATTGGAAGTTGCTAAGACAAATGAACCCCGTGATGTTTTTTATTTAGCACAGTCATATAAAGACGGTGGTAATAATGAAAAAGCTATTGAGTGGTATAGAAAAAGAGTTGAAATGACTAATGGTTTCTTTGAAGAAAGATATTACTCACAATTTTTTATTGGTATTTTATATGAAAGAATTAAGAAGCCTTACCAAGAAACAATTATAGAATATTTAAAATGTTCTGAATTAGATGAACTGAGAGCTGAACATATATTAAATGCTATTATTCTTTTTCAAATAGCGGGATTGTATCACACATCATACATTCTTAGTTCTTATGCGGTAGAAAAATATCACAATAAGAATCCTTATCCAAATAGATTGCTATTTATTGATGAAGCAACTTATTCGGGTAAAATAATGAACGCTAATAATCTTAATAAAAGAATTTTAAATAAATACGATAAGATAAATGGATATGAAATAAATCCATATTCTAATCATATTCATTTTTTTATTAAATTATTTGAACTTAGAAAATTCAAATCTGTTTTTGAGTACGGTTGCGGATTAGGTTCTACACCTTTCTTTTTAGATAATTGCGAAAGAGTTGTGGCATTTGAAATGCAATCGGAACAATGGTACGAAAAAGTAAAAAAAGAACTACAACCCAAGTATGGTAATAAATTAGAGATACATTGCTTGATTGGTGAAGGTGGTTTTGATTTTATAGAACATTCTACTGAAAGGTTTGACCTTGTATTTGTTGACGGTCATGGTAGTTCAAGACCTGAGTGTATAAACACAGCGTTTAAGTTAGGTTATAAATACATTGTAACCCACGACACCGAAGATAAAGTGTATCCTTATGGTTGGGGTAGGATTAAAGTTCCCGAAGGCTACATGAGGTACGATTTCAAGAGTATAGTAATTGGACAACCATATTTACTAACGATATTGACCTGTACAATAAATTAGTTGAATGGAAGCCATTTGATAACAAGCCCTGTTTATAACAAATAATAATAAAAACAAAAATTTTAATTATTTTTGTTTAATGAATAAGGGTTTGATATATGGTTTAGGTGGAGTTTCGTTGGCACTTGTTGTTGGCGGAACTATCATGTACATAAAAAACAAACAGGGTGAGGAAGTAAAAGAAACTCCTTCTGATACTACTGATAAATCAAAACCATCAAAATCATCAAGTTCTTCATTAGACCTTAATTCATTAGCAAAAAGCCTTAACTCAAAGGTTTTAAATAATATTGTAACCGTAACATTCAACAGCAAGAAGAATAAGATTCAATTTTATTCAAACGGTAGGTTCTCAATAAATTATTCAACAACAAAAAAATTAATTAAAAAAGGTACTTGGTCTGACGGTGGAAAAAAACTAACTCCTGATGGTGGAAAAACAATTTCATCAAGTAGTGTTTGGAGTAACATCGAAAAGACCATTTAAGTTATTTTATTTATTAACTTTTAATTGTTGAAAAAATGGTTGGATTCATCCTTTTTCTCGTATCGTCAATTTTAAAATGGGTTTTAGCCCCGTTTTCTTATGTTTATGGAGTAATAAATTCTTTGATTAAAAAAGAATTTAATAGCTATAATTTTTGTTTAGCTGTGGCAAAAGACCAATATGGAAATGCCTTATGTAAATACCTTTTCAACGATGTTTTAATAACAAAGAATGGTTATAAGTTTGGCAACATGGATGAAACTATTTCAAGTTGTATCGGTAAAAATAGAGTGAAAGGTACTTTAACATTTGTTGGTAGATTATTAGATAGGATGTTAGATAAAATTGAACCAAACCATTCTATTTTGAGTATTGATTTAAGTGAAGATTCAGAAAAAGATAAACATTCATAAGATTTTTTTACTAAATTTGCCCTAAACATAATACTTAATGTCTAAAAACTAAAAAAAATGTCAGATATACTTACGATTAAAGATGTTCAAAGTCATGTGATAAAAGCCATTGTTGGTTCTGCTGTTACATCTTTATTTATAGCAATAGTAACAGGAATAGCTTTTTACTATGGAACAAATGCTGCTATTACACGACTGAATGAAAATCAGAATGATATGAAAAAAACCATTGAGATTCATACTGATTTAATAAATAAGGCTACTAACGGTATGGGAATGACCGAAGTTCAGCAACAAAATTTTGAAAAAAGATTAAACTCTATTGAGCAAAATCAAAAGGAAATTTATAATATCCTACTTCAAATAAATTCAAATCTTAAAAACAAATAAAAAAAACAAATAAAAAAAACAAATACAATTAAATTATGAAAACAGGTACAGTAAAGTTCTACAATGAAACAAAAGGTTTTGGATTTATTAAAGAAGATGACGGAAATGAAATTTTCGTTCATGCAACAGGATTAGAAGATAAGATTCGTCAGAATGACAAAGTAGTTTTTGAAACTCAGGAAACTAAAAAAGGAATTAATGCGGTGAAAGTTCGCATAGCTAAGTAATAATAATTTTAAATTATCATAATGGCATTAGATGTAACAAAGATAAATCAGGATGAGTTAACTCCTGACCAATATTTTAAAGAGGATTGTTCTGCTTTAAAGAAAATTATAGTTATACATCATACTGCGGGAGGAGCAAGTTCTGTAAATACTATTCATGGTTGGCAATATAATCCTGAGAGAGTTGGTACTGCATTTGTTATTTCAGGTAAAGCTAAAACCGAAAAGGATGGACAGATTTATCAGGCTTTCGGTTCAAAGTATTACGCTTGGCATATTGCTTTCAGCGCAGCATCAAATAAAGTTCCTGCAAAATATCACAGTAAAGTTTTAGAAACACAAATAGCAAAGGCTTCTATTGGAATTGAAGTTTGTAATTTTGGCGGACTTCTTAAAGATAAAGATGGTAATTATAAAACCTATGTTAACTCTATAATTCCTGCCGAAGAAGTTATTGAACTTGAAACTCCGTTCAGAGGTTTTAAATATTTTCACGCATACACAGATGCACAAATAGCTTCCATAAAGGAACTTATAATTTATCTTTGTGATAAATATAATATTCCAAAAAAATATAATGCTGATATGTTTGATATAAATACAAATGCTTTAGATGGTAAGGCAGGTATTTGGACACACGTTTCATTCCGTGCAGATAAAAGTGATGTTTCGCCACAACCTAAATTAGTAAAGATGTTGCAAGACATCGAAAATGGAATTTAAAAATGAACGTAAACATTGATAAAACAAAAGAGATTTTAGAAATCTTCCATCCTTATTTAAGGTGGTTGATTTTAGCTATGTATGGAGCTATGTTTCTTTATATCAATCGTATTTTTATAAACGACCCTATTCTTCGTAAATGGATTATGGCATCCTTTGAGGAGAATGAAGGAAAAGCATCAGGGAAAAGTATAACAAGTTTTATTTTCGCTAAACTAATTGCATTTGCAACTGTTGTCGCTATTATTTACTCGCCTAATCATTTATTACCTGAATACTTTTTGATTTCATTATTAACTTTTGTTGGTGGATTATACGGTATTAAAGTAGCTTCAAAATATTTTACCCCATCAGATACTAATCCGCCACCTCCGCCACCTCCTCCGCCACCCATTGAAGAAGAAAAAAAGGATGATAAAAAAGAAGGTCAACAGAATAGTGGTGATGATGCTAAGAAAAATAACCCCGATGATATTGGTTAAACATGAATAAAATTTCAGATGACATACAAGAAGGATTAAATGATTTTAAGAAGGGTATTGATGTGCTTAAAATTCACCGTCGTTATATTTATGTTATTGTCGCATTAATTGTTATACTGATTTGCTCAGTAGTTTTTATTATATGCGAACATCAAAAACAAATAGATGATTTAGTAAAAAATGTTGCCACGTATAGCGATTCAGCTAAACATTATAAAACAAAATATGGGGTTGTTGCTTTCAATCAAACATTACAATTTCAAAATGAGAAACAATTAAAAGCATATTTTTCTCAGAACGATACTTTAAAACAGTTATTAAAAAATTTTAAAAAAATAAATTCATTAACAATAATAAAAGAGAAAATTTATATTCACGATACAGTACCTATTCCATTTGAAACAAGAATACCGTGTGATTTTAAACCATTTCAAGTTAAACGTGATTGCACAAATTACCATTTTAGAGGAACTATTTTTCCTGATAAATTTAATATTGATGAAATATCTATCCCGAACAAACAAACTGTTGTTTTAGGTGAAAAGAAAACAGGATTTATGAAAAAAGAATATCGTGTAGAGATTACAAATTCAAATCCTTACATAATAACATCTAACGTCGGTGGATATACCGTAAATCCTAAAAAAGCGTGGTATCAACGACCTGTTGTTACCTTTTTAATCGGTACAGCCGTTGGTAGTGCTGCAACTTCGGTAATGTTTATCAAAAAGTAACTTAACACTATTTTACGTTAAGTAAATGTAAGTATAAATTTCATTGTTTTTACTCTCTTTAGACGTAAATTTGTTTTAAACAAAAACTAAAAATAATGTCTAATTTACTAACGAGAAATATAGGAGCAGGTGTTACACTTGTAACTCTTTCTGATTACCAATTTAAGGTTAATACAGTTGGAGGTTCTTCACAAATATATTTACAAAATGCTACTGAATGGTTAGCCTTTAAACAAGGCGGTTCGGGTGGATACAACGGAGATTTACAAAGTATTCGTATTTCAGATGTTGGTGGTGCGGCAGCTATAAATAATATTACAATTTTTGCACCCGCAGGAAATTTAATTAATGGATTACCATCTTTAGTAATAAATACAAATTTAGCATCAGCACTTTTAATACCAAACGCAGACGGAACTTCTTGGTTGTATGTTTGTGGTTATGGTAGTGGAGGTGGTGGAGGTGCTACGGGCGCAACGGGTGCTACGGGTGCTACGGGTGCTACGGGTGCTACGGGTGCTACGGGTGCTACGGGTGCGACAGGTAGTGGCGCAACAGGTGCTACGGGTGGTACAGGTCTTGATGGCGCAACGGGAGCAACAGGTGCAACGGGCGCAACGGGCGCAACGGGCGCAACGGGCGCAACGGGCGCAACAGGTGCTACGGGTACTAATGGTACAGGTGTTTTAACTGCGAAAATTTCTTTAACAGGAATGGAAGTTCTTTCTTTATTTAACACTCCTAAAGAATTGATAGCTTCTCTTGGTATTGGTCATTTTGCCAATATTTTAAGTGTTGAAGGTTCTGTTCCGAGTGGGTCAGCTTACGCAACTAATCAAACTCTATCCGTTGAGTATGCGGGTTCAGGTGTTTCTTTAATGTCAAATTCAGGTTTATTAGCAAGTGATGCTGCCGCTCTTATTCAGAATTTTGCGAGTAGTGGTGTTAATACTATTCTTGCTAATACTGCGGTTAATTTAAAGACACTTGTAGGTAATCCTACGGGTGGTGATTTATCACTTGACATTTACATTACTTATCAAGATATAACATTATAATTTTTGTCCTCTGTTCTGAGTTGCTTTGCTTGTTCTATACTTTATGATTTATTAAAGAAGGTGGTTAGGGTTAACCACCTTTTTTTATTTAATTACCAAAAGTTTTTTCAGCTTCACTTTTAAATAAATTATTCTTTTTATCAGAAACTATAATTGTATCAGTATTTTTCCAATCACCTTTAAATGGAAGAACCGTATCTCTGATAACCTTATCCTTTTTTACATAGTCGCTAAAAACATAAAGAACTCTTGCTACAATACTTCCATGAGTTCCTGAATGAGTTTCAATTATGGTGTCTTTCATCATTACAACGCATTTATCAGTAATAAGAACCATGCCATAACCTTCGTACTCAATTAGTCGGTCTGTGGGTTGAATTTGTTTGTTTTCAATCTTTCTTACGCATCCTAACATCATTAGTAGGATTATTACTATTGTTAATTTTGTTACGGTTATTGACATTACTGCTTTTTTCATCTATTTGCTTTTTTAATTCTAAGTTTTTAAGTTTCTGTAATTTGATTTTCTTTCTCGCTCTAACGATTCTCATGTACTCGTTGTATGATTTGTCAGCTTTTTCACGATTACATTCTAAACAGGCAGGAACTACGTTTTCAGGGGCATCTTCTCCACCCTTTGATTGTGGGTCTTTATGGTCTTTAGTAATATCCTTTTCTTTAAAACATTCTTCGCAGTAATGGCACTTGAAAATTTTAATCCATCTGTTTTGTAAGAACGGAATAAGAATTACTTTTCTAAATCTACCAACTTTAATCCATGTAGATTCGCATACTTTAGCCTCCTGAATTATCGGGGATTCCTTCGGAATTATTATTGGTATCGGTGTTTTCATTTTGTTTTAATTTTTCCAAATATTTTTTCTCTGCATCTTCGATTTCATCTCTGATGTGTTTTGCTTCTCTAATTAATTTTCTGAAATAAGTTTTTATAGCTATTCTTTTAGCACGAATTACAATTAGTTCATTTGTTTTCTTATCAACCTCATCTAATTTTAAATTGTCGTAAATTGTTTTTAAATCAATTCTCTGACCGAAGTTACGACCATGTTTAGGATGGTATTCGCTTTTAAGTTCCTTAACAGCCATATCCCAAATTTTCTCTTGCTGTTCTGCTGTAAGATTTATTATACCTATTTTTTTTAGGTAATTAAATAGAACATTATTAAAATCATAATAATCGTAACGGTTAGTTTTTTTATGCTCCTCAAATTTTTTGTAAATGTTTTCAAGCCAATCTTTATGACGTTTTAATTTTTCTTCCTCGCTAATTTCCTTTGGTGCTTCAATTTGTGGTTTTATATAAGGAAGCCTCTGCATTGCAGTCGGTTTAGTTTCTTCAATGTATGCAGTAAGCCAAATATTTATATTTACTATACTCATTTGAAACGTATCACCATATTTTCTTCTTGAACCTTTATTAAACGCAATTCTAATATCTTCAATAGTTAAGTTGTCAAAACATTTAATTTCTTCGATAGCAACAGGAATGAATAATTCTTGTTCTTTTTCAGTCATTGATTTTTCTGTAATTCCCATTACAAAAATAGCAAGTGAAATTATATCAATTAAATCATCATAAGCCTGTGAATTATTCTGTTTCTTCTCTCCTCTAATAATCTCTAACGTCCTTATTTTTGGATAATTTAAAGAAGCAAATATTATTTGTTTTTCTTCTTTACTTATAACATTACAATTATGTACATCCGAATCTTTTAATTCAGGATAATACAGTAATGGTTGATTTTTGAGTACAACTAATGAATTATTAGCAGCCTCATATCTTTGTAAATTATCGTTGTTCCCTTCTTTATTCATTTTTCTTTAGTCTATCAGCAACACTTAAAATAACTTCCGTTCTACTTTTTTTATTTTCACTTGAACCGTAATTCGTTTTACTTTTACTAAATTTTTCTTCATTTCTGATTGCTCTCCTTACACACGCTTCCCAATCAACCATTGGTTTGTTTTTACCAACCACCCAACCACAACCTACATAATGGTCATAGATGTCTTCGATAGCTGATAAATTAGCATCAGGTTTCTCTTTAAGGTAATATGCCTTTAATTCTTCAAAAGTTGGCTCTACAAATGTTTTCTTTTTACTTACCCTACCTTTAGTCGTTTTTATTTCGTTCGGGTCTGTAATGTGATTATCTAAGATGTTAAATATCTCAGGAGCATCATTGAATTTACTAAGATTGTTTTTTAATTTGGTAATAATCCAATCATCTTTTTCAACTCCTTTTGTAAGTGGTAGATTTTTTTGATGAAGTAAGAAATCTTTTATAAATAATTTTTTCTTTGTATCACTCAATAATACTGATTGTAATGCCTTTAAACTTGTTACAATAAAATCCTTTTGCATATTCAGTTGAGTTGACCATAAGGAATAATTTAGGTCGATGAAACCACCGTCATCACAGTTATCATACAAATATGATAATAACAGTTTAGCATTAGGGTGTAGTTCAATAAACCAAGAATCTTTCCATCTATCGGTTTCAACCAATCTTTTCATAAAAAAATAAATATCAAATGTTACAAAATCGTTTTATTTTACTTCTTCTACATCTTCAATGTCATCAGAAGGAGGTAAGTCGTTCAAATTACTTTTCACTTTTGTTGCTCTATTGAAGTTTGATGTACCTGAATTATTATCTTTTTTTTGGACTGTTATGTTAAGACCATCATCACCCATTTTACTTTCAGTCAATTCTACCTCTCTGTAATCTGCAATTTCTTCCCTTAAAACCGCACCACGTAAAGCATCGGGGAATATACTCCTTAAAGCAAATCCAACCGCTCTGTACATCATCATTACTCTTGGATAGTTGACCCAAGCCGTATCTTTATTGTTTGCTGTTTTTTTTCCCCAAAGTTTAGCTACTTTAGCATCTTTAACGCTAAATTTTGATACGTGTTCTTTACGACCTTTTCTTTTTACAATACAAACTGCCGTAAAATCATCATCATATTCATTTCCTGTAAAATATTGCTCTATATTTTCACAGAAACCACTCGCCTCTACTAAAGCTATACCCGCTTCCGTTTTTATATTTGGAATATTATCAATAACAAAAATATCTTTCAGTCCAAGAAACGGGTCTAATCCTATCGCTCCCGCCCATTTCATACCTATAAAAATAGCTTCTTTTGATTTAAAATGTGTTGGTGCTAAATTACTTTTATAGAATATTTCAGACATTTGTAATAATTCCTCAATTGAGTATTCTTTTTTTATGGTCATTACATCTATTTTTTTAGATGGGATTAAACCATTTTTATAATTTTCTTTTTCCATATTTTTTATTTTTCCAATATAATTTACGTGCTTCGCTTTGTATTTTTTTTGTTTTTTTAGAATGTGTTTTACCATAAAAAGGATTGTCTGAACCTAAATATTTTCCTTCCCTTGATTTACTTATTTTTTTTCTTGATTTATCAGAATGTGTTTTATTAAAAAAATGATTTTTATCACCTTTTTTCGATTCACTCATTTTTTTTCTCGTTTTAAGAGATGGTTTATTTTTTTTAAGTTTATTTATTACCTCATCAGAATGTTTCTTTCCATAGAAGGGATTATTTTTACCTTTACGTTTTTCGCTTAAAATTTTTCTTGTTTCTTCACTAATTTTTTTACCATAATTAGGATTATTCTTGCCTTTTTTAGAATTACTCATTCTCTTTATGGCTTTTGGTGTATGTTTCTTATTAAAAAAATGATTTTTTTCTCCTTCATGGGATTTACTCATTTTTATTTTCGTTTCAGAAGACGGTTTACCTTTACTACCACCATCTTTTAAATTTAAACCAAACTTAGTATTAAAAGTATTATAAAGATTAATAAAATGAATTTCAAAATGATTTAATTTTTCTTCTTTGCATAGATGTATGATTTCAAAAGTATGATTTTCCACACCGTATTTTAAAAAAGACCTGTATAATTTAGTTTGAGTTTTACAGTTTAATTTTCTGTATTTACTAAATCTATTTTGAATATGAACAGACTGACCAATATAAATTTTACCTGATGGTGAGGTTATTTTATAAATACCAATTCTATTTATTTTCTTACTATTCATTATTATTCTAATATACTAATTTTACTTTAGAATCGTGGATTTTTTTTGGTAAATAATTAATCCATTAATCTTAACAGAGTTAACATCTTTTTCAAGTTTTTCTCTGTTAGCCTGTATGTATTTTTTTATTTTAGCTTCATCAACCGATAAAAACTCTTTTGGAACTGAACTTTCATCAGTAACAGTAAATTCAAACGTTAAACGAACATTTTTTACCTTTTCTGATTCATTGGCATCTACCTTAGTTTTTTGAATTAAAGATTCACGGTAATCATCAACTAATTTATCACGATTTTCAATTGCGTTGGTAGCAGTACCGTATTTTTCAATAACACTTTTGATGTATCCTTCAACGTGTTTTACTCCGAATGAAGCAACGAGTATTGTTAACTCTGTCTGTGCCTCTAATTCTTTATTTTGTGCAACTAACGCTTCGTTGTTACGTTTTTCTTCATCTGCTTTTTTTGTAGCTTCGAGTTCCTGTGCTTTTGCATCCGCTTCTTTTTGTGCAGCCTCTTTAGCTTCACCCTGTAATTTATCAGCTTCTTTTTGTTTGCGGTCAATTTCTTCTAACAATGGTTTACGTTGACCAATTAAAAGTACCAATGCTGATTTTTGTTTTTCTGCTTCTTCAATAAATTCAGAGTAATACTCAGGCTTTAATTTCCAACCTGTAATTTTCGCTTCGTAAGTATTTAACTCGGCAAGTGTATTACATTTTTCAAGATTGGCTATACCCTCAGTTTGTATTTTTGAAATTGATTCACGTATCTTAGAAACACGCTCACGCTCCAAGCGTTCTTTTTCTTCTTTAGCTTTTTGTTCATCCGCTAATTTCTTAGCTTCGGCAATTCTTTTTTTCTCTTTCTCACCTTCATAAAATGCTATTGCTTGTTTAAGCCTTTCAATTTCCTTTTTTACAGGATTAATTATACTATCGTTGAAACTATCATTGTTGTCATCAATTATTTTCTGATAAGGCTTATTGTAATCCTTACGGGCTTCATCCGCTCTGTTTTTAATTTCGGTTAAATTTTTTCCATATTCACGGGCAGAAGCGTTATCAATATCACCGCTAATGATTACAATCTTTTTTGATAATACAATAGCTTCATCAAATAATTTTTTAAACTCATCAAACTTAGAAATATTACCTATTATGTCAGATATATTTGAAATTTGATGAACTTCTTTTTCTTTTAATGAAACACTTTCGTTTTCATTTTCACTTTCTGTTTTATTTGTTTCAGAAACAACAACATTATTCGTTTCATCTAAATCAAAAGGTGGTTGTTCGTCATCAGTAGGTGGCAATGTGGATGTAAATTTATTATTCATCGAATTATTTTCAGGATGAATATTAATATCTTTTTTCACATCATCATTATTTTCAATTTCAAAACCTGAATTGAAAAGATTTTCACTTTTGTCTTTGTTTTCGTTTTTCTTAGCCATGATTATTTGTAATTTACAGTTGTTGTTTTAGTTTTAAGTTTTGTGTAATTAATTCGTGGTTATCTTCACGAACACGTCTGATTGTTTTTTTTAGTTCCGTATTTCTTTTATTAAGTTCCTGAATACGTTTATCAACTTTGACTTGTATATTTTCTTCCTTGTTATTTTTTTTGAGTGCTGCGGTATTTAATTCCTTCAAGAGAGTTATTTCTTTTTTAAATTCTTCAATCTGTTTACCTAACTCATTATTCGTTTCAAGCAGCTTCTCGGAATTTATTTTACTTGTTATATGCCAATGACCATACTGACACATATAAGCCCTTACAGGTATTTTTTCCCGTGTAGATTTTTTCTTTATGATTTCAATATGCGCTAAAGCCTCCTTTTCAGAAGCATAACGGGATTTCTTATCACAAACCAAAACTTCCACTATTAAACTGTTTGAGGTTGATAATAGAATGTTTGAATTTTTGGAACGTAGGCAAAATGTTTGCAGCCAACTTTTATCGGGCAATCAGCACATCTTGATACATCAGGATTAGGGTCAAATCCAACTTTGATAAAATGCTTCAACCATTGAACAGACCAAGCAATAAATGCTTTGTGTAATTCAATGTGGTCGGAATCTGAATGAAATAAAATTGAACGGAAATCATCTTCGTTGGTTGTACTGAATAGTAAGTACAAAAATTTCATTTCGTATCCGTATTTCAGGATACTCAAATATTTGTAATGCAATGGCTGTCTGATAATTTTTTCTTTATTTGAAAGATTGTCTAACTCCCATCCGTAATCCGACCATTTATCATCAAGTAAGCCTGTGGTCTTAATATCCATAATGAATTGCTCACCTGCATTTATGATAACGTTACCGATTTTATCCTTAATGTCTTTTGTAGCTTCGCAAAGACAGTCAAGAGTACCCTCTAAACCGTCCACAATCCACTTAGATTGAATTTCTATAACTTTGATACCATAGAAATCCATAAATTTTTTATAGTTTGCGACCTGCTTCTCCATTCTTTGATAAGGAGCGGATAATGTCTTACCATCTTTCAGGTAAACAGGCTGTGGAACATCTTTGCTTTTTGTTGTAGCACCGATACATTGGTATTCAAACCAATTTCCAACTTGCTGTGTTGCTGTTGGTGGAAATAAATCAAATCTACCATGAACGTATTTTTCAACAAACACTAAACCACAAGTGTCAGGGTCAGGATTACGCTTAATATTCATCTCCAAATCAGGACTTCTGTTTAATTGAGGTCTTTTGATGTGGTACAATAGAACCAATGAAAAAATCTCTTTCATCATTGATTGGCTCATTCGCATTTCTTTTTCTTTATTTTCGCTCATAATTACCGTTTTTGGTCTATACTTAACGTAAAAATTTCGTCCGAATAAATATATGGGTAAAATCGTAAAACCATCTCTTTATTGAATTATCTTTGTTACGCTGTTGTTGCTTGTTTAATTATTATGAAGTTAATTGTTGTTGATTAATTAATGATATTAAGCAAAAAAATGTTAGGCGGTAGGATTTAAACCCTTACCGCCTTCATTTTTTTAGTTTGTTTATGTTTATTTCCGTTATCCGAGCCACCTGTTTCTTTATTTGTAAGCAGGTTACATCCAAAAGATATATTTCTTTTATTCATATTTGTTAAATTAATTGAGTTTGACCGTGTGCAATTAAAATTGTTGGACTACAAAAATACGTATAAAAATGTAAGATGATACAAAAATAAACGTGAGTTATTAACAATGATTATACGCCTCGTTTTTTTAGTTTTTTAGCAGGTTTTTTGAAAGTTGAAGGGAAGTGTTTTTGCATATACAATTCCATTTCTTTAGATTTTTCCTCTGATTTAGCACATTTGTTACGCAAACGCTTTGAGCGGTATGCCTTTATAATCATTTCAATATGGTTAATTTGATTATCAAATCCTTTTTCATTATCCAATAAAGCGAATGGTTTTAATGTTTTAACAATATCTTCCAACTGCATAGCGGTTGCGTGTTGTCTGTTCTTTGGGTTAGTTCTCCCGTA
>Ga0315284_10003204_pt1 | contig 23198 bp, 22 predicted proteins | sample YL17G09_16_MG_FD_203696 | JGI IMG/M metagenome (GOLD analysis project Ga0315284, IMG submission 203696) | Sediment microbial communities from Yellowstone Lake, YNP, Wyoming, USA - YL17G09_16 | ecosystem: Environmental > Aquatic > Freshwater > Lake > Sediment | place: USA: Wyoming | collected... | reverse complement strand
CGCAAGCGCGCCAAGACAGCCTGATGTTTTTTCTTTTCCCTCTCCGCCCCGCTTTCAGCGGGGCGGAGAGGGAAAAGAAAAGGAAAGGGAAGGCGGCGGCCGGTCACCCCGCCATAAAATGGCGGGGCTAAACCCCGCTAACGCGGGGCAAAGGCCCATGAATGGGCCTAACAGCCACGGCCAGAATCCGTAGTCACACCCCCGCGCACCGCGCACTCCGCTTGGCGGCTTTTTGTTGACACCGGCGCGGGAGTCCGCAAAATGGCTGGCGCCGCCGGTCCCGGCGCGCCGGGAGCCGCGGGGTATCTCAAGGAAAGGTCTGCGACATGTCAACCGACGCGCTGTACGCGACCAAAAGGGTGAACGGCATCCTGGTCGTCATCTTCCGCCAGAGCCAGATGCTCAACGCGGTCGTCATCGAGCAGGTGAGTGCGGGCCTGAAGGAACTCATCGACGCGGCCGACGAGGAAAAGTTCGTCGTCGACTTCTCGCAGGTCAACTACCTGTCGTCGAGCGCGCTGGGGATGCTCATCGGACTCCAGCGCCGCGTGATGCAGAAGAAAGGGCAGATCAAACTCTCCGGCATCAAGCCGGAGATCATGGAAGTCTTCCGCATCACAAAACTCGACACGGTGTTCGACATTTACAAGGACGCGGCCGCGGCCGTCGAGGCCTTCCGCAGCAACCAGTAGTGCTCCTACGCCGTGTTCTTCAACCCCGGCGCGCCGGGATAGCGTTGTAGAACGAGGAGGCGTCTCTTGAACGCCGGCCGCCCGTCGCTCGTCTCGTCACGCCGCGAACGCGGCGCCGTCGAGGTCCTGACCGTCCACGCGGACGATGTGAGCGAGGCCGACCTGATCGGCCACCTCGGCGTCGACCTGCGCCGCGCCATCGAGGCCGGCGCCGCCGACGCCGACGCCTTCGTCCTGGACCTGTCGGGCGTCCGATTCCTCACGAGCGCCGCTCTAGGAATGCTCATCAACATTCACGCGCACCTGGCGGATCGGGGCTGCCGGCTGGCGCTCGCCGGCGCGGCGGGCAACGTCGCAAGGGTCCTGAAGCACGCGCGGCTGGAGGAACTCCTGCCCGTGTGCCCGACGGTTGGGGAGGCGATCGATATCCTCAGGCCTTGCTGACGCCGGCGGTCCGGCCTTCGAGAACCTATGTCCGAAACCTGGACCATCCGCAGCGGAACGCTCCTCGATGCCGACCTTGGCCTTCGCCGGGCCGACCTCCGCCTCTCGGGCGGCCGCATCGCCGAAATCGCGCCCGTCCTCGACCCCGCCCCGCGCGACCTCGACGCGACGGGCCTTACGGTCGCCCCGGGATTCATCGACATCCACTGCCACAGCGAGTTTGCGGCCTTCGTGTACCCCCTGGCCGAAAGCAAGGTCCTCGCGGGCGTGACGACCGACGTCTCGGGCAACTGCGGGGCGAGCCCGTTTCCGCTCGTCGGCGAGTTCCTCGAGCGCCGCCGCGCCGAATGGCGGGCGCACGGCCTGGCGATCGATTGGCACTCCGCCGCCGACTACTACGCCCGCGCCGCTTCGGCCCCCTCCAGCGTCAACCGCGCGCTTCTCGCCGGCCACGGGGCCCTGCGGGCCGCGGTGGTCGGCTACGCCGGCCGGCCCGCGACGGCCGACGAACGCCGACGTATGCGGCGACTCCTCGACGAAGCGCTCCAGGCCGGGGCGTTCGGCCTCTCGTCCGGCCTCATCTATCCGCCCGGCTGCTACGCCGACGCCGAGGAACTCATCGCACTGGCCCGGCCCGTGGCCGAGGCGGGCGGCTACTACGCCAGCCACATTCGCAGCGAAGGCGACCGCCTGCTCGAGGCGATCGACGAATTTCTCGAGGTCGTCCGCTCCAGCGGCGTCCGAGGCCAGGTGAGCCACCTCAAGGCCTCCGGACCGAGGAACTGGCCCAAGGCCGGCCAGGCCATCGACCGCCTTCGCCGCGCACGCGACGAAGGCCTCGACGTTTCGGCCGACCGTTATCCTTACCTGGCAAGCATGACGGACCTGGACTCGCTCCTGCTTCCGAAGTGGGCCGTCGAGGGCGGCCGCGAAGAGGAACTCGCGCGCCTCGCCGACCCCGCGACGCGCCGCCGAATCGTCGAGGAAATCCGCAAGGCCCATCCCGAGCCCGACTACTTCGACCGGATCACCGTCGCGGCCGTCCATCCCGAGCGGTCCCAGGACGCCGTCGGCAAAACCTTGCGCGAACTGGCCGACCGCGCCGGAGGAGACCCGCTCGAGGCGGCCTTCGACCTCCTCCGAGACCACCAGACCCAGGTCAACGCGACCTACCTGTCGATGAGCGAAGAGAACCTGCGGGCGATCCTCGCCGAACCGTACGTGGCCATCGGGTCGGATTCGAGCCTGCGGCACCTGCCGCCCGACGCCGCCGCCGAGCGCGCCGGCCTGCCTCATCCGCGGGCGTATGGCACGGCGGCGCGGTTCCTCGGCACGTACGTCCGCGACCTGGGCCTCGTGGATTGGCGCGAGGGGATTCGCCGACTCACGCGCCTGCCGGCCGACATCGTCGGCCTCAAAGACCGCGGGCGATTGGCCGAGGGCGCCTGGGCCGACCTTGTGATCTTCGATCGCGACCGCGTCGCCGACCGCGCGACGTACGCCCATCCGTGGGCCGCCCCGGAAGGCATCCGCCACGTCTTCGTCAACGGCGAGCGGGTCGTCGCCGACGGCCGGCACACCAGCGCGACGCCCGGACGCGTCCTCAAGCGGGAGGGCACGTGAACCCGCGCATCGCCGTCACGGCCGACGTCGGCAAGAAATCGGAGGCGTACACGCGGGCCGTTCAGGCCGCCGGCGGAAATCCACTCGTCCTTCAGCCTCCGGAGTCGGGGCCGCCGCCGGCGAATCGCCTGAAGGACGCCGACGGGCTGCTCCTCGCGGGCGGACGGGACCTCGACCCCGCCCTCTGGGGCGAACCGAAACATCCGAAGACCCTTCTGGTGGACCCGCGCCGGCAGGAGGCGGACCTCGCGCTCCTTAAGGAAGCGGACGCGCGCGGCCTGCCGGTCCTCGCCGTCTGCCTCGGCATCCAGGAGTTGGCAGTCCACCGCGGCGGCACACTCATTCAGCACGTCCCCGACGAGCCGAACGCGGCGAAGCATGACGGGACAACGCAGCGCCCCGTCACGCACATCGTGACGATTGAAGCGGACTCGTTGCTCGCGGAAGTCGTCGGCCCCTCACCGCTCGAAACCAACAGCCGCCACCACCAGGCCGTCCGCGAGCCCGGCCGGGGGATGCGCGTCGTCGCGCGGAGCGGGGACGGTCTCATCGAAGCCATCGAGAGCGAGGACCGGGGCCGATTCGTCTTGGGCGTCCAGTGGCACGCTGAGGACCTCATCGCCGAACCGCGCCATCTGGCACTCTTTGAGGCCCTTTGCCGCGCCGCCGGGGCGGAGAAGGACGCACCATGAAAAATGAAATCGGCGTCATCGTCGGCTTGCGGGCGGAGGGGGACCTCTTCGGCGAGGTGAAGCGCTTCGACCTGCGAGCCTGCCAACTGGTCGGCTGGAAGCCCGAACTCTGGACCGGCGAGACGGCCGACCGCGTGCGCCTCCAGGCCGGGGCGTCGGGCGTCCGTGTCATCGGTTTCTGGGCGGGCTGGCCCGGGCCGGCGGTCTGGAACTTCGTCGAGGGTCCGACGACGCTCGGTCTGGTGCCGGCGGCGTACCGGGCCCAGCGCGTCGCGGCGCTCGAGCGAGCGGGCGCCTTCGCCCGACGCGCGGCGCTCCCCGCCGTCATCACCCATCTGGGGTTCGTCCCGGAGAACCCATCGGACCCGCTCTTCGCCGAAGTAGTCGCGGCGGTGCGCAAGGTGGCGCAGCACCTGGACGGGCTCGGACTCGAATTCTGGTTCGAGACGGGACAGGAGACGCCCACGACGCTCCTCAGGCTGATTCAGGCGGTCGGCACGGCGAACCTGGGCATCAACCTCGACCCGGCGAACCTCGTCATGTACGGCAAGGGGAACCCGATGGACGCGCTGAGCGTTTTATGCGATTACGTCCGAAACATTCACGCGAAGGACGGCCTGTATCCGACGGACCCGATGCGGCTGGGGCGCGAGGTGAAGGTCGGCGGGGGGGCGGTGCGGTATCCCGAGTTCGTCCGTTGCCTGGGCGAGATCGGTTTCGAGGGCGAGTTCATCATCGAGCGCGAAATCTCCGGCGACCAGCAGCGACGCGACATCGCCGACACCGTCGCGTATCTGAAGAGGCTGCTTGCCGAGACGCCCTGAGGACGGTTGCGCGCGGAAAAGAGGACGGGAGCCTTTTCCTGGAAAACGCTCCTGGCGGGCTGAAAACGCGGTTTTTGCGGAAAAGGCTCCCGTCCCCTTTTTCCCGTGCTTTTTCTCTCCCTCTCCCCTTGTGGGAGAGGGTAGGGTGAGGGGGAGAGGAGAAAACCGATCCGGCCGAAGGAGCAATCCCCGCGTCGCTACGAGCCGCTCGTTCCCGCGGCGGTGGCCTTCCTGGCCGGCATCCTCGCGGCCGACTACGCCCCCATCCTTCTCGCCTACATCCGCGACGGGCGCGTTGACGATGGCCGTTGGATGGTCTTCTGGTGTGCGGGGGCGCTCGCGGGCGCGGCAGTGTGGGGCGTTCTCTTGTTCCTTTGCGTTCGTGCGAACGTCCTTCTTGTGCCTCTCCTGGTTCTCGTCGCGTGTGCCGGGGCGGCGCGATACCGCTCGACCGTGGACCCATCGCCGGACGACGTCGCCCGCCTGTGCAAGGACGGCCCGCGGGTCGTCACGCTCGAAGGCTTGGTCATCCGCTCGCCGCGCATCGTTCCGCCGCCGCGCGACGTTTTCCTGCCCTACGCTCCCTACTACGAGCGCATGACCCTGGCGCTCCAGACCGAGTGGGCGACGGTCGGCGAACAAAGGGTTCCGGTCCGCGGGCGGGTGTGGGTGACCGCGCGGGGCGTGTCGGGCCTGGATCAACCCGACTGTCCGCGGCTGGGTGACCGCGTCCAGGCGATGGGCTTTCTCGTGCCGTTCCAGAAGCCGGTGAATCCCGGCGGCTTCGACGCGAAGCAATACCTGGAGCGGCAGGGGTATCGGGCGTTCCTCAGCACCGACCACCAGGAAGCGATCCGCGTCGTCGAACCCGCGGCCGACCGGGTGCGATGGGTCCTCGGTGCGATCCGCACGTCGGCCGTCAAGCGCCTCGAACGCCTGCCGAGCGCGGAGGGCCGGGCCGTCGTCTCGGCCATCATGCTCGGCCGGAAGGACCTCCTCGACGATTACGAGCCCGGTGCGGAAGGCGTGGTGGAAGAGGATTTCATTGCGAGCGGGGCGGCCCATTTTCTCGCGGTCTCCGGCCTTCACGTCGGCATGGTGGGCTGGGTGGTGCTCTTGCTCGCGCGGTTGGCCGGGGCGGGGCGGCGCCTGACGGCCCTGCTTGTCGCCGTCGTGGTTCTCCAGTACGCCCTGATGACGGAACTTCAGCCCTCGGTCGTGCGGGCGGCCGTGTTCATCTGGATCCTTTGCCTCGGCTGGGCCGTGGGCCGGCGGCGACTCTTTTACAACTCGCTCGCCGCCGCGACGCTCATTGTGCTGGCGCTTCGTCCCGGCGACCTCTTTACCGCCAGTTTTCAACTCTCGTTCGGCATCATGCTGGGGCTGATGTTCCTCTGCAGGCGGATTGAAGTGGTGGTGCTGCGCCGCGACAAGGAGGCGGAGGCGCTGAGCGAGCCGGCGGGTGCTGCGGCCCGGATGTGGCGGCGCGTCGTTCGGCCGACGATTTCGCTTTCAATCTCTGCGGCGGCGATCAGCCTGCCGTTCGCCGCCTTTCGCTTCCACTTGGCGGCATGGATCTCGCCGGTCACGACGGTCCTCCTCACCCTTCCGATGGCTTTGCTCCTCGCGAGCGGGTTTATTCTGATGGCGTTCGGGTGGGCGCCGCCATGTATCGCCGACCTCCTAGCCGTGCCGGTGGACCTCCTGGCTCGCCTGATTGGGTGGATCGTGCGCATGTTCGCGCATGTGCCGGGCGGACATTGCTACGTGGCGGACTTCTCGTGGGTCTGGATTGTGGTCGTGTACGGTCTTTTGGCGGCGTGGATCTGGCGCGAGCGGCTGGGCATTCCACGGCGGCGGCTCGGTATCGCGGCCCTCACGGCCGCGGCCGTCTTCCTCTGGACGGGCGGACATCGTGCGCCGGCGCATGTCCGCGCGACTTTTCTCGCCGTCGGCGGCGGCAACGCGACCATCGTCGAACTGCCGAACGGGCGGAACTTCCTCTACGACGCCGGTTCGTCGCTCTCCTACATGCGGGCGGGCGAGGGGACGACGGCCCCGGCCCTCTGGTCTCGCGGCATCGAACGCGTGGATGCCGTCTTCATCAGCCACCCCCACTTCGACCACTACAAGGACATCCTGCCCCTGGTGGATCGGTTCGGCATCCGGCGCGTGTTCGTCCCCCCGACGTTCGTGCGCAAACGCATGGAGGCGGACGATGACGTCCTCAAGCGCCTCGCAGATCGCGGCGTGCGCGTCGAGTTTCTCGGCGCGGGTGACCGGCTTGCGGGGACCGGCGGTGTGGAAGTCCGCGCCCTCTGGCCCCGCGGCCCGGCGTCGCAGACGCGCAAGACGAACGACGGGTCCCTGGTCCTCGAGATGGAGGAGCGCGGTCGGCTCCGCAGGATGCTGCGCAGGCTCCTCCTGACGGGCGACATCGAGGCGACGGCCATCGAGGCGCTCCTCGCCGCCGAGCCGAACCTCAAGGCCGACGTGATGCTCTGGCCGCACCACGGCAGCGACCCCGACGCCGTCCGGCGCCTTGCCGAGGCGGCCGGGGCCAAGGTGCTCGTCGTTTCCTGCGGGGCCGTGCGCGCCGAGGAAAAGGATCCGCCGTGGGTCGCGGAGCAGGGCATCCAATGTTGCCGAACCGCGGAGGACGGCGCCGTCACGGTGACGCTCGAAGCAAACGGGCCGACGGTGGAAACCTTCGCCGGCGGTCGGTGACTGGATGTTATTCACCGCAGAGACGCAGAGGACGCAGAGAACAGCAAAGATAGGGGAATGGCAAACGGCACACTTTGTGAGCCGAGGGCGAAAATGGCCTTGCCGTTGTTACTCAATCCACCCTCTGCGGCCTCTGCGTCTCTGCGGTGAAATCGCCTTCAATCCGTCAACACCAAGTTATCGGCGTGGACGACCTCGTCGTAGGGTCGGTCGCCGAGGACTCTGGCGAACTCGCTGGACTTGAGGCCCTTGATTTTGGCGACCTCGGCCGAGGAATAGTTCGTCAGGCCCTGGGCGATTTCCCCGCCGCCGGTTGACACGACGGCGACGACGTCGCCCGCCTCGAACGTGCCCTCGACGGTCGTGATGCCGGACGCCAGGAGGCTCTTACGGTCGCGGACGGCCTTGGCGGCGCCGGCATCGACGACGATTTTGCCGCGCGCCCGGCGCGCCAGGCCGATCCACCGCTGCTTGGCGCGCATCTTGGCCTTGGTGGGGACGAAGAGCGTGCCGACGCTCTTCCCCGCGAGGAGGTCCGCCAGGACGCCGGCCCGGCGGCCGTCGGCGATTGCGGCCATCTCCCCCGCCGCGAGGACCGTCGCGACGGCTTCGAGTTTCGAGCGCATCCCCCCCACGCCGAGCGCGGAGCGATCCTTCTCGACCACCGCGCCGCGGACCTCGGCAAGGTCCTCGACCACGTCGAAGCGGTCCCGGCGCGACGCGTCGCGATAGACGCCGTCCACCGTCGTCAGCAGGACAAGCAGGTCCGCCCGCAGGAGGTTCGCGACCATGGCGGCGAGGATGTCGTTGTCGCCGAAACGGATCTCGTCCACGCTGACCGTGTCGTTCTCGTTGATGATGGGGACGGCCCCGTAGGCCTGGAGGGCGCCGATGCAGTTGCGGACGTTCAGATAGCGGCTTCGGTCCTCGATGTCGCCGCGCGTGAGCAGCACCTGGGCGGCGTGGCGTCCGTGGCGCTGGAGGGCCTGGTCGAACGCCCGCATGAGCGTCGTCTGGCCCACGGCCGCGCACGCCTGAAGTTGAGGCAGGGCGGCGGGGCGATTCTCCAGTCCCAGGTCGCCCAGGCCGGCGCCGATGGCGCCGCTGGAGACGACGGCGACCCGCAGGCCGCGGCCCTTGAGGTCGTGGACCTCGTCGGCGATGCGTTCGACGAGGGCGCGGTCCAGCCGCCCCCGCGAGTCCGCGAGGACGTTCGTTCCGAGTTTGACGACGAGGCTGCGGACGCCGCTCATCGCCTCTTGGCGCACCTGTTCGCTCATTGCGGTTCCTTGGCCGCCAGCGTCTCGCGGACCAGGTCCACGTTCCTTCGGGTCGCGCCCTGGAGTCGGCGGATGACGCTCCGCGCGGCCGCGCCCATTTCACGGCGCCGGTCGGCGTGAGTCAAGAGTTCCTCGAGGGCCTGGGCGAGCGCCGGCAGGTCGGCGGCCTGGCGGGCGGCGCCGGCGGAGATCATCTCGCGGGCCTCGACGGCGAAGTTGAACATGTAAGGTCCCCACAGGAGGGGCTTGGCGAGGGACCCGGGTTCCATCGGGTTCGATCCGCCGAGGGGCGCAAACGACCGTCCGACGATCACCACGTCCGCGAGGGCGTACCATTTCATAAGATCGCCCATCGTGTCGCCGAGGATAACAGGCGCGGGGGGCGTGGGTCCCGTCGTTTCGCCGGTGGACCGCCGGAGGACGCCGAACCCGGCGATGAGAATGGCTGCGGCGGCGGCGTCGAAGTTCTCCGGCCGGCGAGGGACGATGACGAGGCGCGCCGCCGGCCGGTGCTCGCGGACCGCGCGAAACGCCTCCAGGAGGATCGCCTCCTCGCCCGGGGCTGTGCTCCCCGCCACCAGAACGGGGGCGCCCGGATCGAGCGAACTTTCGCGGCGAAGGGCTTCCGCGCCCGGGACCGCGTCGGCGAAGGCGACGGCGTCGTGTTTCATCTGACCCGTGACGCGCACGCGCTCCGGGTCGGCGCCGAGGCCGACCAGGCGCTCCGTGTAAACGGGCGCCTGGGTGGCGATCGCGGTGCAACTGGAGACGACGGCCCGCATGAGTCCGCGGATCCGGAGATACCGCCGGTGCGACCGCTCCGTCATCCGCAGGTTGACGACGAAAACCGGCAGCCGCCGGCGGCGGGCGAGGAGAAAGAAGTTCGGCCACCACTCGGATTCGACCTGGACGACGGCCGTGGGGCGGATCCGCCCGAGCGCGAGCCACACGCACGGCGCGAGGTCCAGGGGGAAGTGAAAGATGCGCCGGCCTGGGAAGAGCCGCTCGGCCCGTTCGCGGCCGGTGCGGGTCGTCGTGGAGAGGACGATGTCGGCGTCGGGAAACGCCTCGGCCAGGGCCGGGATGAACGTCCGGGCGGCCTCGACCTCGCCGACGCTGATGGCGTGGACCCAGAATCGCTCGGCGGCGGGGGGGAGGCGCGGGACGAAGCCCCACCGTTCCCAGCACCGCCTGCGATACTTCGGCTTGAGGGCGAGGAGCGCGAGATACACCGGCCAGCCGACGAGCGCAGCGAGCGCATAAACGGCGTTGACGAGGATGAGCCAGCCGAGATTCGCTTGGCGACCGTTCATAGCCGGCCAGTGTAGGGCCGCCGGGCGGCGCGTGCCAGCGGATTTCAGTGCGCAGGCGGGGGCGGGTGTGCCAGAAGCCCAGGGATTGCAATCCCTGGGCTTCTTCGCGCGCCAAGAGGCGACGGCCGATTGGGCGATGCCGTTTTGCCTTGCAAGGGGGTCTGGGGGCTGATAGATTGGCCGCCGAGGCGCGTTTCTACTGGAGCCATCCCGGCGCGTCGGGATCGAGAACGGTTGACGGCCAATGCCCGAGATCCTTGGCGAGTGGGTGACATCGTGGCCGTTCGGCGCATTTCTTTTTTTGCTGGGCCTGTGCGTCGGCAGTTTTCTGAATGTGTGCATCCACCGGCTGCCGACGGGCCAGAGCATCGTGCGGCCGGCGTCGCACTGCACGTCGTGCCAGGGGCCGATCGCGTGGTACGACAACATTCCGGTCGCCAGTTATTTTGTGCTGGGGGGCCGGTGCCGGCGGTGCGGGGAGCCGTTCAGCGCCCGGTACATGGTCGTGGAACTGGCGACGGGTCTCATTTTCGCGGGGTACTGGGCGGCGTATTTCAAGACGGGTCTTCGTCCGGAGGCGGCGCACGGCGGCGTGTATGCCGTGCACATGGTGCTGGCGGCGGCGCTGGTGGTGTCGGGCGTGATCGACCTGGAGCGGAAGGAGATTTACACCTCGGTGACGAACTTCGCGCTGGTGGTGGCGGTGGCGGGGAGTTTCCTCTGGCCCGAGGTCCAGAAGGCCGGGGCTTACGATCACGCGCTCTCGCCGTGGGTCGGCTGGGACCGGGCGGACGCGGTGCTTCGGGCGTTGGTGGGTGCGGCGGTGGGGTCGGGACTGATCCTGTTGGTGCGGGCGGGCGGGACGGTGGCCTTCGGACGCGAGGCCATGGGCATCGGCGACGCGTACCTCATGGCGGCGGTCGGTGCGGCGCTCGGCTGGGAAGCGACGGTGCTCGTGTTTTTTCTGGCGCCGTTCGCGGCGCTGGCGTACGTGTTTGCGGCGGCGGTGGGGCGCGCGGCGTGCGGCCAGGCGGAGGGGAAGAAGTCGGCCCCGGCCGCCGGTCGCCACGGCGACTCGCCCGTGGCGAGCCGAAAGACGCCCATCGCCCCGGTGGTCGGAATGGTCCTGGGATTCGCGGCGCTGCTGACGGCGGCGGCGGGGACGTATCGGCATTGGGCGATTCCCGTGATGCCGATCCTCGCCTTGTCGCTCCTGCTGTTCCTGGCGAGTTACTGGCTGTGGCGCCGGCAGGGGCCCGCAGAGGCCGAGGCGGAGGCCGACGAGGCGCCGGCCGCAAGGCCGACGGTGGCGTGGCTTCCGGTGGCGGGGACGGCCGTGGCGCTGGCGGGCCTGGCGGCGGTCGGCGTGGCGACGGGGGCGGGATGGATGGCCGGCGCGCGGGTGCTGCTGGCGGCGTCGCTCGCGCTGGCGGGCCTCGGTTTCTGGCTGACGAGCCGGGAGGAAGGGCAATCGGCGGGTGAGGGCGAAGCGGCGGGGCCGCAGGCCGAGGATTCAAGCGGCCGCGAGGTGCCCTACGGGCCGTTTCTCGGCTTGGCCGCCGGCCTCGTGATGCTTTTTGAGGGCGCGATCGTCGGGCATTTTCGGCCGGGCGTGGAGGGCGCGCTGCGGTTGGTGTGGGACGCCGTCGCGCGGTAGGAGAAGGCCATGTACAAAAGGGTGGGCCTATGGTTTATACTGGGGGGGTGCGTGCTGGTCGTCGGGTACGGGGCGTACCTGGCGGTGGCGAACGGGCCGCGCGAGACGGGCCTGATGCTTTATCCCTGGCAGGAAGGGAACGTGCTGGGGATTTGGGTGCTCGCGGTGGTGCTGGGGATGGGGATGGTGCTCATCCCGTCGGTGCGGCTATTGGTGCGGACGATCCGCGGCCTGAGGGCCGTGCGGGAGGAGAGGACCGAAGCGAAAGCGAAACGCGACCAGGCGGATGCCGGCGCGGGTCGCGTTTAGTGCTACTTTGTCAACTTCGCGCCCCCGAGAAGGGGGGATAGCGCGGCGGGCATTCTTGCCCGCCGCGCGGTGGCCAAGAATGGCCACCGCGCCTCCGCTTACCTGCGGTCGCCACGGCGCCCAGCCAGGGTCGAGGGGCGGAGTTGACAAAGTAGCGTTAGTCGGTGCGTGAAGTGGCTCGGAGGCTGAAGAAAGGGAAAGGAGACTGTCATGCGAGGCGCAAGGGGCAGAGAGACGGGTCGGGGTGTGCGGAGGTGGAGGCCGGCGAGGGCGATGGTCGCCGTCGTCGCGCTCGGGGCGCTGGCGGCGATGGGGGCCGGGTGCCGCGAGCAGCAACTCGAGGAAGCGAATGTGGCGCTTCAGCGTCAACTGGAGGAGTCGCTGGTGCAGAACGCGCAACTCCAGGGGGAACTGGATCGGATGCGGTCGGCGCCTCCCGCGCCGGCGGCGCCGACGGCGGCGGAACTGCCGCCCGCTGCGGGCGCGCCCAAGCCGGACTTCGGGCCGGGCGTGGAGGTGCGGACGTCGGGCAACACGATGACCGTTACGTTGCCGGACGCCATCCTGTTCGCCTCGGGAAGCGCGGACCTGAAGAGCGCCTCCAAGGCGGTGCTCGACAAGGTGGCGGGGGTCCTGAACAAGGATTACTCGTCGCACATCATCCGCGTCGAGGGCCACACGGACAACCAGCCGATCGTGCGGACGAAAAAACTCTGGGCGGACAACTGGGACCTGGCGTGCAACCGGTCGATGGCGGTCGTGCGGTACCTGGTGACGAAGGGCGTGGACCCGAAACGGATTTACGCCTCGGGCTTCGGTTACAGCCAGCCGGTGGCGTCGAACGCGACGGCCGAAGGCCGGGCCAAGAACCGCCGCGTCGAGATCGTCGTCGCGCCGCGATAATGTTTTTCACCGCAGAGACGCAGAGGACGCAGAGAACAGCAAAGGCAAGGATAGGGGAACGGCAACTGCTTGTGCCGTTGTCACTCAATCATCCCTCTGCGACCTCTGCGTCTCTGCGGTGAGATAATGTGAGGAGGTTCGGGCCGCCGGTGATCGTCATCGTGGATTACGGGATGGGGAACCTCCGGAGCGTCCAGAAGGCGCTCCAGCGCGTAGGCGGCGAAGCGTGCGTGTCGGACCGGCCGGAGGACGTCGCCCGGGCGGAGCGCCTCGTCGTGCCGGGCGTCGGGGCATTCGGCGACGCGATGCGCGCGCTGGAGGAGCGCGGCCTGGTGGAGCCGATCCGCGAGTTCGTCCGTCGCGGCCGGCCGGTGCTCGGCATCTGCCTGGGGCTCCAGATTTTTTTTGAGGAGAGCGAGGAGACAGGCGCGGCGGCGGCGCGGGGGCTGGCGCTCTTCAAGGGCCGGGTCGTCCGGTTCGGCGACGCGGTGGTGCGGCAGGGCCTGAAGGTTCCGCACATGGGCTGGAATGCGGTCGAGCCAGTGCGCCCCTCGTCGCTTTTCGCGGGGATGTCAGAGGGGGGAGTTTACTTTTATTTCGCGCATTCCTATTATGCCGAGCCCGCCGACGAGACGGTGGTGGTGGGTCGGACGGAGTACGGCATCCGGTTCGCGAGCGTGGTCGCGCGCGAGAACGTGGCGGCCACGCAATTTCACCCGGAGAAGAGCCAGGCCGCGGGCCTCGCGCTCCTGGAAAATTTCGTGACGCGATTTTGAAGGCTTGGCGCGGCCGGGGCGGATGATGCGACCTATCGAGCGTGACCGGGTGCTTCCGCACCCGGCTCGAAAGGCGCTAAGTTGTTCGAGCCCGCCGCGGAAGCGGCGGGTTATGTTCATCCCGCGTTGCGACGAGCGAGAAGACCGAGCGATGATTATTTTGCCGGCCATTGACATTCGGGGCGGGCGTTGCGTCCGCCTCCGCCAGGGGCGGTTCCAGGAGGAGACGGTCTTCGACGAGGACCCTGCGGCGGTCGCCGAGCGATTCGAGGCCGCCGGGCTTCGCCACGGCGGAGCGGGGCTTCGCCCTGGCGTAGCCGGGGCCGAATGGCTCCACGTCGTGGACCTCGACGGGGCCCGTGAAGGCGAGCCGCGGAATCTGGACCGCGTCCGCGCCATTCGCGAGGCGGTCGGCCTTAAGATGGAGGTAGGCGGGGGCATCCGCTCCACCGAGGCGGCCGAGGAGGTTCTCGAGGCCGGGGCCGACCGGATCGTCGTCGGCACGCGGGCGGTGCGGGAACCGGAGTGGCTCGAGAAACTGGCCCGTCGGTTTGCGGGGCGCGTTGTCTGGGGCTTGGACACGCAGAATGCCCGCGTGGCCGTGGCGGGATGGAGCGAGGCGACGGACATGACAGTGGTTGAGATGATCGGTCAGGTAGCCAAGTTGCCGCTGGCCGCAATTGTCTACACAGACATTGAGCGAGACGGTATGATGTCGGGTCCGAATGTAGCGGCAACTACGCTTGTGGTGGCGGCGAGCCCCTGGCCCGTCATCGCGTCGGGTGGCGTGACGACGGTTGAGGACATTCGGGCCCTGAAGAAGGCCGGGGCGGCGGGGGCGATCATCGGCCGAGCGCTGTACGAAGGGAAACTGACGCTCGAGGCAGCGCTCGCAGCCGCCGAGTAGGGCCGTTTCCGGAAGAGTTCATTGCGAATGCCTCGGGTGGCACGGCCGGTCTTGTCCGGCCGTGCGTCCCGGCGCGCCGGGACACGGTGGGGCAAGGCCCGCCGTGCCACACGAAAGCGAGCGAAAGGTTCTTTCTGGAAACGGCGCTTTTGTCCGGCGAAGGTGCACAGGATTTGGGAGGCAGCGATGGCTGAGGTCCAAACCGAAATGATTCGCAACGTGGTGCTCCTCGGGGCCTCGGCGGCCGGCAAAACGCAACTCGCCGAGGCCATGCTGCACAAGGCCGGCGTCACGACCCGCCTGGGCACCCCGGAGGAAGGCAACACGGTCAGCGACTTCGAGCCGGAGGAAAAAGAGCGCCAGGCGAGCGCCCTGACGAGCGTCCTGCACCTCGGGTGGAAGGGCCGACACCTGAACCTGCTCGACACGCCGGGCTACCCGGACTTCGTGGGCCAGGCGCTGGCGGCGATGACGGCGGCGGACACGGCCGTGGTGGTGGTGAGCGCGGCGGCGGGGGTGACGATCCACACGCGTCGGCTCTTTCAGACGGCGGGCGAGCGGGGTCTGGCGCGGATGGTCGTCGTCAACCGGGCGGACGCGGAAAACGCGGACCTGGAGCGCGTCGTCGAGCAGGTCCGCGAGATGCTCGACACGCGGTGCCGCCTCCTGACGGTTCCGGTGGGGCAGGGCTCGTCGTTCAAGGGTGTGGTGGACGCCTTCGCGAAGACCGAAGGCGAAGCCATGATGGACGTCGCCGAGGCGCACAGCGGAGCCATCGAGTCGATCGTCGAGGCGGACGACGGGCTGATGGAGCGGTACCTCGGCGAGGAGACGATCGCGCCGGAGGAACTGGCGAAGGCCTTCACTGCCGCGCTCCTGGCCGGCAGTTTCATCCCGATCCTGTTTACGAGCGCGGCGAAGGAACTCGGCGTCGGGGACCTGCTGGACGTTCTGGCGGAGTACGCGCCGAATCCGCGCCAGGCGGCCAAGCGTGAGGCGACCAAGGGCTCGGGCGAGCAGGCCGCGAAGGTCGTCCTGGCGGGCGACCCCGCCGGGCCCCTCTGCGCCCAGGTGTTCAAGGTCGTGAGCGACCCGTACGTCGGCAAGATCGCGTACCTGCGCGTGTTCAGCGGGACGCTGGAGGCGGAAGGGTCGGCCCGGATCGGGGAGGAGCGGCGCGAGACGCGCGTTCCGCAGATTCTGCGGATCCAGGGTAAGGAGACGCACCCGATTCCCAGGGCGGTGGCGGGGGACCTCGTCGGCATCCCGAAGATCGACGACCTGCGGATGGGGCGGACGGTGTCGTCGGGCCCGGCGCCGCTGGCGATGGCGGAGGTGACGTTTCCGGTGCCGATGTACTCGCTCGCGCTGGAGCCGAAGAGCCGAGGCGACGAACAGAAAATCTCCGAGGCCCTCGCCAAGGCGATGGAAGAGGACCCGACCCTGAAAACGACGCACGACCGCCAGACGAACGAACTGGTGGTGGCGGGCCTCGGAGACATCCACCTTCAGATGCTTCTGGCGCGGCTGAAACGGCGGTACCAGGTCGAGGTGAACACGAAGCCGCCGAAAATCCCCTACCGGGAAACGGTGAGCGGGAAGGGCGAAGGCCACTACCGCCACAAGAAGCAGACGGGTGGAGCGGGCCAGTTCGGCGAGGTTTACTTGCGGGTCGAGCCGATGGACCGCGGCTCCGGGTTCGAATTCGTGGACGACACTTTCGGCGGGTCGATCCCGAAACAGTTCCTTCCGGCCATCGAAAAGGGGGTCCGCGAGGCGATTGAGGAGGGCGTCATCGCGGGCTACCCGTTCCAGGACGTGCGGGTGGCGGTGTACGACGGGAAGCACCACCCGGTGGACTCAAAGGAAATCGCTTTCAAGATCGCCGGGCGGTACGCTTTCCGTGACGCCGTCCTGAAGTCCAGGCCGGTCATCCTGGAGCCGTTCGTTAACATGGCCATTACGGTTCCGGACTCGTACCTGGGCGACATCACGGGGGACCTGAACAGCCGCCGAGGCCGAATCCTGGGCATGGAGTCGGGGGCGGGCGGGACGCAGACGATCCGGGCCCAGGTGCCGCTGGCCGAGGTCGCCCAGTACAACACGCAACTGAGGAGCATCACGGGGGGGCAGGGGACGTACGCGATGGAGTTTTCGCACTACGAGGCGGTGCCGGCCAACGTGCAGCAGCAGATCGTGGAAGCGTCGGCGAAGGCCAAAGAGCAGGGCGATTAGGGTGATCGGAGCGCCGGTCGGCGGCCGGCCATCCCCCCAGGGGACGAGCAAAAATCGTGGGAAAATTCTTTTGCCTCCCGGCCGGGGCAGGGTTATAATTCCAGTACACATCATGGGTTAGGAGTCGAGAGGCTCATGGCCACCGAGAGCTGCCACGAGGACCAGTTGCCGGCGGTCATTGACGAAATCGTCGCCACCTATGACCAGGTCTCTCGCATCAACCATCTGGATCTCCGGCCGCTTCCGTCGCGCGAGGCCGTCCGCGAGATCCTCGACGGCCTGAAGGAGATCCTCTTTCCGGGCTACTTCGGGCGGCGGTACTTCACGCCGAGCAACATCCGCTATCACATCGGGGACCGGGTGTACCAGGTCTATCGGGCGCTGGCGGCCCAGGTGTACCGGAGCATTCTGCACGAGTGCCGGCGGACGGCGGGGGAGTGCGACCATTGCCAGGACCTCGCGGGGGAACTGGCGCTTCGGTTCCTGAAGCGAATCCCGGACCTTCGGCGGATGCTGGCGGGCGACGTCCAGGCGCTGTACGACGGGGACCCCGCCGCCAAGAGCCTGGACGAGATCATCTTCTCGTATCCGGGGCTGGAGGCGGTCGCGGTGTACCGCATCGCCCACGAACTGTGGCAGATGGGCGTGCCGCTCCTTCCGCGAATCATGACCGAGATCGCGCACAGCACGACCGGCATCGACATCCACCCGGGCGCGCGGATCGGGCGGAACTTTTTTGTGGACCACGGCACGGGGGTGGTCGTCGGCGAGACGTGCGAGATCGGCGACAACGTGAAAATCTACCAGGGCGTCACGCTGGGGGCGCTGAGCATCTCGAAGGACGATCGCGGCGCCGTCATCCGCGGCCGAAAACGCCATCCGACGATCCGCGACGGGGTGACGATCTACTCCGGCGCCACGCTCCTGGGCGGCGAAACGGTCGTCGGCGAGGGAAGCACGGTGGGCGGCAACGTGTGGCTGACGCACTCGGTGCCCGCCAATAGCGTGGTGTTCGTCGAGGAGCCGGCGCTGAGGGTCGAGGATAAGCACACGCGGAAACGGAGCGAAGCGAAGAAAGTCGGCCGGGCGAAGGCGCGCCGCCGGTGAAGCCGCACGGCAAGTTTTTCGCTTGCCAGAAGGCCGGCGACGGCCTAGGGTACGAAGCGGTCAATTCTCGCGGGACGGGAGGCGCCGTTTCGATTCGCCCGAATCCGCTGAAGGGTGGGACGGCTGTGGAACGCGGGCATCTGAAGGGAACACTATTGCGAGATGGGAGGTGCCCATGGCTACGGTGACGAAAAAGCAACTGACGGACCGCGTCGCAGACGCCACCGGGAAGGAACGGGTTCTCGTCAAGGACCTGGTGCAGCGATTCCTGAACGAGGTCGTCAGCGAACTCGCCAAGGGCAATCGCCTGGAGTTCCGCGACTTCGGCGTCTTCACGGTCCGTGAACGCAAGCCGCGGATCGCCCAGAACCCCCGAACGCTCGAGCGCGTTGAGGTACCGAGCAAGCGGACGGTCAAATTCAAGGTGGGGCGCCTGATGCGCGATCGCGTTCAGAAGCCGGTCGGCAAATCGGCCTCCACTGCGGTCGATAGGCGAATCCAGTCGGCCCGATCCGACGCGCCGCCACGGTGAGGCCGACGGAATCGTCCGGCGTGCCGGTCGGCTGAACCGTTTTCCTCGCGACCCTTTCGCCGGCCGCCTTGGCGAGCCGGTCCAAACCGGAAGAGCGGTCTCGAGGTTCCCTTGGGCGACCGGAGCCAAACGTGAAGGACCGCGAGCAAGCCATTCAGAATCTCGCCCGCCGCATCTTCGCGATTACCGTTCGGACGTGGATCGGCTCGCAGCGCGAGAAGATGAAGGGCGGGTACGATTTGTCGGAGTCGGAGTTCCTCGCCCTGGCCGCCCTCGAAGGCGCGGATTGTCTGTCGGTGGGCGAACTGAGGCGTGAGGTCGGCGTCCTGCCCGCGCAGATGTCGCGCATCATCAAGGCCCTTGAGCATCGCTACGACGAGAAACTCGTCGTCTGCTCCATCAACGCGAAGGACAAGCGGAAGATCGACGTGGCGATCACGGCCAGGGGCCGCCGCGCGGTCGAAGCCTACCGCCGGGCGAAGATCCTGGCCACGGTGGACGCGCTTCGATCGCTTTCGGACAGGGACCTGTCGGCCCTCCTGCGGATCCTGAACGAGATCCAGAAAGTCTTCGAGCGGGCCGACGCAGACGAATCGCCGCCCGACGGAGAAACCCTTCGGTGAACGTCGCCCTCGCCGGGTTGCCGGCCTCCGGCAAGACCTGTCTCTTCGACGCCCTCTCGGAGGGGGCGGTGGACTCCGGCGTGCACCCCGCCCGCCCGGACCATCCGAACCGGGCGAGCGTCGCGGTGCCGGATGAGCGGCTCCCGTGGCTGGCCGGGCTTTATGGCGCCCCCAAGCAGACGCGAATCCACATCGAGTTCGTCGACCTGCCGGGCCTCGCGCCCGGCCGGCCGGAACTCGCGGCGCAGAACACGGCCATCATGGACCGCCTGCGGCAGGTGGACGCCCTGGTTTACGTGCTTCGCGCGTTCGCCGGCGACCGCGTGCCCCACCTTCTCGGCCGGGTGGACCCTCGCGGCGACCGGGACGTTCTCTTCAGCGAGTTTGCCCTGGCGGACCTGGACGTGACGGTCCGGCGGATTGAGAAACTCGAAAAACAGATTCAGAAGCCGACGCCCGAGCGCGACGTCCAGCGGCGGGAACTGGATGTGCTCGCGCGGTGCCGGCAGGCCCTCGAGGGTGAACGGCCGCTCCACGAGGCCATCGCAGGCGAGGCGGACCGCGCCATGCTCCGGGGCTTTGCCTTCCTGACCGAAAAGCCCGTTCTGGCGATCCTGAACGTGGCGGAAGACCGGGCGGGGGATCCCGAGGCCGTCGCCGCCGAGTACGCGGACCTCGGCCGGCCGCTGCGGGCCCTCTCGGCGTCGCTCGAGGCGGAGATCGGGGCCCTCGCGCCGCAGGAGCGGCAGGCCTTTCTCGAGGAAATGGGCCTGAAGCGGTTCCATACGCCGGAGGTCCTCCGCGGCGTCTGCGAGGCGCTGGACCGGATCACGTTCTTCACGTGCGGTGACAAGGAAGTGGCGGCCCGGAGTGTGCCCCGCGGCACGACGGCCGTCCAGGCCGCCGCCGAGGTGCACACCGACATGGCCCGCGGGTTCATCCGCGCGGAGGTGGTGGCCTATGAGGATCTTCGCCGCGCCGGCAGCCTGAAGCAGGCCCGGGCCGAGGGCCACTTCCTGGTCGAGGGCCGCGACTTCGTCGTCCGCGAGGGCGACGTCGTCCACTTCCACTTCAGCCGATAGATCGGGGGACGCGCGTGCGGGCCGTCATCCTCAGCATCGGAAGCGAACTGGTGACGGGCCTCGCGCCGGACACGCACGCGGCCGAGATCGCGCGGGCGCTCGGGTCGCTGGGCGTCGCGGTGGTCCGTCACGAGACGCTGGACGACGACGTGGCGGAGATCGCCGTCGGCTTCGTCGCGGCCGCGGGCGATGCCGACCTGGTGATCGCGACCGGCGGCCTCGGACCCACGCCGGACGACTTGACGCGCGACGGCCTGGCGCAGGCGATCGGCGTGCCGCTCGACACCAGCGCCGAGGCGCTCGCGATGCTCGAAGCCTGGTCGGCGTCGCGCAGCCGGAAACTCTCGGAGTCCAACCGCCGACAGGCCATGCTTCCGCAGGGTGCCGAAGCCCTGCCGAATCCGATGGGCACGGCGCCGGGCATTCTGGCCCGCTTGGGCAAGGCGCGAGTCTTCTGCCTGCCAGGCGTTCCCGTCGAGATGCGCCGGATGCTTGACGACGAGGTGCTGCCTCGCGTCAGGCGGAGCGGCGCGGGGCGCGTCGCGAAGGTCCGGACGCTACGGACGTTCGGCATGGCGGAGTCGGTGGTGGGCGAGCGGCTCGCGGACCTGATGGCGCCGGGCCGTCGGCCGCGCGTGGCCACGGCCGTGCACGCTGGCGTTATTGACGTGCACATCCACGCGAGCGGCTCCGCGAACGCGGTGGATCGCCTGCTCGAGGCGGACGCGGTCGAGGTGAAACGCCGGCTCGGCGCGGTGGTCTTCGGCGAAGGGGCCGACGGGATGGAAGACGCCGTCGCCGCCCTCCTGGCCGGGCCCGGCGCGACCCTCGCCGTCGCCGAGTCGTGCACCGGCGGCCTCATTGCCGCGCGGCTCGTCAACGTCCCCGGCATGTCGGAGCATCTTCTGGAGGGGATCGTGGCATACTCGAACGCCGCGAAGGTCCGCCTTCTCGGCGTGGGGAAGGAAGTCATCGAGCGGCACGGAGCCGTGAGCGAGGCCGTGGTCCGTGCCATGGCCGAGGGCGTCCGCGCGGGGTCGGGCGCGGCCATCGGCTTGGCCGTCACGGGCATCGCAGGACCCGGCGGCGGGTCGGCCGACAAACCGGTCGGCACCGTCTGGTTCGGCCTCGCCGACGGGGCGGGGACCGAAGCGGCCCGCGAAGTATTCGCCGGCGACCGCGAAACGATTCGCGCGCGTGCGGCGGTTTACGCGCTGAACCTGGTTCGCTTGCGCCTGAGCGGAGGCCGAGAGCCGGATTTTCTTTAGAATCGGTCGCGGAGGAAGATTTCGCGGATCTCGCGGAGGGTGTAGCGGCGCTTCAAGTCCTGGATGAGTTGGATGCGGCGGACGGTGGCATGGTCGAAGAGCCTCTGGCCGCCGGACGTCCGGGCGACCTCCGCCAGCAGGCCCAGCATGCAATAGGTGCTGACGACCTGGCGCGAAACGCCCGCCATTTCGGCCGCTTCACCGATGCGGTAGAGGGCAGGAGCGCTTTTGTCCAGGGCTTGTGGCATGCGGTTTTTCCTCGCGCTGGAGACGGTATCGAGCAGCCTCCGGGGCGAACTTGAGCGAAAGCCGCGGCGGACGGCCCGAGCCTGCACATAGTTCACAAGGCAGCGTGACGCCGGTCGCCACCCTGGCACGGCTACGGCTCGTGCCGTGGCCGGCGGGCGACTCGATTGGGCGAGCGGGACGGTCCGGGGAACGCAAAGAACGGCCCCCGGCTCGGCTCGAAAAAGGTTTCCGAGATTTTCTCGGTGAAATGTCGCGACCGGCTCGTAATAGTAGATAGGCGAGGACGGTTCAGGCAAGGGGGCGTACCTGCGGTGGCGGGCGTTTTTCCACCGCAATGGGGACACTCCTCATGGCCAAGGCGCTAGCGGTTGCGGCAAACCGGTTTGAAGCCCAGAGCCAGGCTCAGACCCACGCGGCCGTCCGCGATTACGACGCCCAACTGATGCTCGCGTTTCAGCGGGGCGACGAACCGGCCTTTCAGGAACTCATCGAGCGCAATCACTCGCGCGTCATCGGTCTGGCGTATCGCTTCGTCGGGAGCCGCGCCGAAGCCGAGGACCTCGCCCAGGAAGTCTTCCTGCGAATCTACCGGGCGCGGCGCACGTATCGACCGACGGCGAAGTTTTCGACGTGGATGTTCCGCATCGCCGCCAACGTGAGCCTCAACGCCCTGCGCGACCGCGCCCGTCGCCGCGACGACGTCTCCATCGAACAATTGAGCGGCGAGGACAAAGGGCCCTTTACGGTTCCCGACCCGGAGGCGCCCGCCCCGGACCATCGGGTGGGCCGGTCGGAACTCGAACAGAAGGTCCGGGAAGCCATCAGCGAACTTCCCGAGAAAGAGCAGATCGCTGTCGTCCTCAACAAGTACGAGGGCCTCAGTTACGCCGACATCGCCTGCACGCTGGGGTGCAGCACCATGGCCGTCAAGAGCCTCCTGGCCCGGGCCCGCGAGAATCTGAAGGAGCGGCTCCTGCTTTACGTGCGGACCGGGCGCGACCTTCAGCGGCTCGGTTCCTAGCCCCCCCCGTTTTGCCGGAACATTCCTCCCCGCCCTGTGTTTAAGCCATTGGACGAAAACCAGCGAGTCCACGTATGTCTTCGGGGGTCTGCAACTGGGTGAAGGGCGTCCTGCCCGCCTATCTGGACGGCGAACTGAAGCCGTCCACGGCGGCGGCGGTGCGCCGCCACCTGGCGCACTGCGAATCCTGTGCCGCCAGGGCCGAACTCCTCGAGGGTGCCTGGGACCTTCTGGACGAGGCGGGCCCCCCGCCCGCGGCCACGGGGTTCACGTCCCGGATGATGGCCCGGATCGTCGAGGAGAAGGAACTGGAGCGTCTGGAGGCGCGTCTGCGGCCGCATCGGCTGCGCCGGCAAATACTGGCGGCCGTGACGGGCCTGGCCGCCGGCCTGCTCGTCTGGTTTGCCGGCACGCGGTGGGTCAGCCTGCCCCCCGAACCGGCCAGCCCGATCGAACGCGAGATTAGCCGCCATCTGACGTTCCTGGAAGACACGGAATTGCTGGACGAAGTGGGGCTCGTCGAGGCCATGGAACGGCTGGCGTCGGCCCCCCGCCCGCAGGAAGGGACCTAGGCCGTGGACGCGCGCCGCGAACAACTCGTGCGGATGCTTCATCGCCGCCGGCGCATGCGCCTCCTGGCCGTCTGCGTCGGGACGGCCGTTCTGTGCGGCGCCGTGGCCGCCATTCTCGCCCCGAAGGTGCTCGTCGGAGACGTGCGTCTGGGCAGCGGCGAGCCGGCCAAACTCAAGCAAACCAAGCGGGGCGCAAAAACCCTTCAGCCCGGCGCGGTCCTCGACCTCGACGACCGCCTGGACCTGGATCCCCGCGAAACGCGCAACAACGGCATGCGGTGGAACGCCCTCGCCGACGCCCAACGCCGGGAGTTCTTCGAACGATACTGGCGCCTGACGGCCCTCGACCCGGAGGAACAGGA
>Ga0315284_10003203_pt1 | contig 23205 bp, 24 predicted proteins | sample YL17G09_16_MG_FD_203696 | JGI IMG/M metagenome (GOLD analysis project Ga0315284, IMG submission 203696) | Sediment microbial communities from Yellowstone Lake, YNP, Wyoming, USA - YL17G09_16 | ecosystem: Environmental > Aquatic > Freshwater > Lake > Sediment | place: USA: Wyoming | collected... | reverse complement strand
ATACGCGGAGCTCCAATTAAGCTTGCGGGATGCCCAGCCAGCAACTACAAATAACAGCTGGGTGGTTCGTCGGTGCGATGGCCTTGAAGGTCCTCGGAATACTCGGCAGTCCTTGCAAGGATGGAAACACTGCATCTCTCTTGAACGCAGTCCTTGACGGCGCGAGGGAGGCTGGTGCCGAGACTGAACGCATGGACCTGGTCGATCTGACGGTCAACCCATGCGTGGAGTGTAGGGAGTGCGATTCTGGCAAGGGTTGCAGGCAACACAACGACGACATGACCGCAATCTACCGCAAGATTCGCGAGGTAGACGCCATCGTCATGGCTTCTCCGATATTCTTCATGGGTGTGACAGCTCAGATGAAGGCCATGATAGACAGATGCCAATGCTTCTGGATTGAGCGATACCTGCAGCACATAAGGGTCTACGATGGGAGGAGACGCCCCAAGGGTTTGTTCGTTTCATGCGCTGGCTCACCAAAGCCGCAGATCTTCGAGCCAGCAATCCATGTCGTCAAAGCGTTCTTCGCAGCCATCGACTACGAATACGCTGGTGAGGTGGTCCTAGGTCACACGGATGATCCTGAGCTGGGGTCGAGATCTAGCGGGGTACTTGCCGCGGCCAGAGCAGCGGGTCGCAGAATCTGCGAGCAGCCTTGAATGGTTCCAAATGAACCTGCCATTTTCGTGAACTGGGCTAATCATGCCGTCCAAGCGCTCGATCCAGGTCAGAGGTCCTTTATCATTATGGCGGGGAAGCAGCTCTTCTGGTATTGGCGGCAGATAAGGCAATTGGCCAGTTCTGGCCCAATGCCATCATCCGCGGCGATCCGTCTGAAACCTATCCTCTTGAAGAACTCAGGCGCTCGGGCCAAAGCCCACAGTCTGTTAGCCCCTCGCCTCTTTGCCTCTTTCGCTATCATGCCAACAAGCCCGTCGCCCAGACCCTTTCCTCTCATGCGCTCAGCGACGGCAAGCCAATCCACGGAGTATCTTTCCCCATCCCTATTGAGCGAGGCGCAGCCAACCAGATCGTCGAATAGATAGTAGCCGAACGCTGCGACCGTTCGTTGGAATGTCCCGTCCTCGAGGCCGGAAGCGAGCGCCAGCCGACGGATGGCCTCATAGTCGTTCGTGGGCCTTAGTTTGAGCCCGTTCTGGGGCGATTCCGTCATGGCACTCGGTGAGGTTTGAGTGTGGACTTATGCTTTTCGCAAGTCGGCCGAGGGCCCGTCGAGTGATGCGCTCAGCGAAATGGCGTCGTGCGCGCTCTTCGATTCGGAGCTCTGGGGGAGTACCTTGGGAAACGACACCTCGAAACATGCGCCTTGGGTGCAGTCACCATGGACTCTGTCTTTGACTACTATGATCCCATTGTAGCGTTCGACGAGGAGCGCGACGATCGAAAGCCCCAGGCCGGTCCCAGCTATCCCATCAGGGCGCTTCGCGAACCTGGTGAAGATCCTTTCTTTGTTCGAGTCCGGGATCCCCCTCCCTCTATCCTCGATCCTGACCGTGCATGCGCTGTACCCCTCGATGAGTGTCACATCTATCTCTGCAGAGCCCCCTGACGAATACTTCACCGCGTTGTTCAGAAGATTCGAGAAGAGATCGAATATCAGTTCATCTGCCAGGATCGGGCTGACGGCCACCGGGCAGTCAAGGTTCACCTGGACGTTCTTCTCTGGGAACTGACGCCTGACAGATGCGCAGCATTCGGTGAGTACATTTCTGAGGACGTATCTCTCTCGCAGCGGGGATTCTGATGCTCTCACCTCGGAGAACTTCCTGACATTGTCGACGAGGTTCTTCATAGACATGGATACCGCCAGGGAATTGTCCAGATATTCGACGTCCTTCCCGTTGAGAGTATTTGCCTCTTTCATTGTTCCGAGGTAGTACGAGAGTGGTGAGACCATGTTCCCGATGTCGTGGACGATCAGGTCGAGATAGGCCTGGGAATCGGTCATCGCATTCACTGCCTCCTCGTAGGTCTTTGAATTCTCAATCGCGATTGCAGCTAGGTCTGAGAGGATTTGAATTCTGTCGATTGCCTCCCTGGACGGCACCTTCCTATTCAGAGGTTCATCGATCTCGATCCAACCTATCCAGTTGCCGATCCTGTCTGTCATGACGAAATCGATGAAGTCCAACTCGTGCCAGTCTGATGACGACTCCCTCTTCACATCCACAAGGTCCGAGTTCATTATGTAATCCGCGTCGTCGCCATAGGCGATGACTTGGTCCTCAGCTCTGACGTAGTAGCAACCCCGGCCGATCTTGAACTCCGGTGAGAGATCGTGCTTCATGCGCTCAAGAGTGTACGCGTGTCTCTTGATCACAACCTCCTTATCCGGTGGATAACCGTGCATGGCCCTCGGACAGAACATTCCAGTCTTCTCGTCGATGACGCCAAGACTTACGAGCTTGATGCCGAAGGCATCTGATATCGTGTCGACGACCTTCTGCAGCAGCACATCTAGCGGTTCGACCCGGAGTATTAGCCGCAGGATGTCCAAGACATCCTCAACTGGTAGAGTCTTGCCATTCGTCAATCGAGCTTCCGAGGCCTCGCTAGTCTGGACTGCCTCGCTCATTCCCATCCCTCATCTACTCATCCCGAGAGCTCGTATTCACAATATCTTATAAAAACATGTCGGACTGATGCCAGTCCATCTGTTGTGCAGCGGCCATAGGAGGAAATCTTATAAGTCGAATGCGTTATGCCTATTCGAGCATGTCGATTGATCTCACCCCAAAGCCAACTTTCGAGCCGACGGTCAAGGACCCATACGGTCGCGAGGTAAGGAGCCTGAGGCTCTCTGTGACTCAAAGGTGCGACCTAGCATGCGCTCATTGTCATAGAGAGGGCCAATCTGAGTCGATCGTCGAGATGACCCCGGATGAGATGGAGAAGCTCGTGAGGATCGCTGTATCCTTGGGAGTCAGAAAGATAAAGCTCACCGGGGGTGAACCCTTGCTTAGAGAGGACATCTTGGAGATCGTCTCAAGAATATCGCCGCTGGTCACCGAGGTCTCTCTGACCACGAACGGGTCCAGACTCTCGCGCCTCGCCAGTCCCCTCAAACTGGCTGGACTGCGAAGAGTGAATGTCAGCCTGCACACCCTCGATCCTGACTTGTACGCCAGAATATGTGGCATGGATCTGTCTGGGCTGGTTGTCGATGGGATATCTGCTGCCGTTCGCGCAGGCCTGAATCCAGTCAAGGTCAACATGGTGGTGCTCAAGGACACAAATGAGGGCCATATCGGACCGATGATTGACTTCTGTGCCAGATCAGGTGCCGTGCTTCAACTGATAGAATTCGAGGCGGACAGGGAGAGCTCGAACGGATGTCAGTTCGCGGAGCGCTACTACTCCCTAAAGTCGACTGAAGAGATGCTTGCCCAGCAATCTTTCGAGACTTCGATTAACGAACTGCACAGACGCAAGAGGTATCGGATTCCCGTCAATGGGGGAACAGTGGAAGTCGAGGTTGTGAGACCGATGCACAACACCGAGTTCTGCTCCAACTGCAGTCGAATAAGGATGTCGAGCGATGGTCGACTGAAGCCGTGCCTCTTGGATCCAGGCGGAGAGGTGGATGTTCTGACTCCCATGAGGAATGGAATGTCGAACCATCAATTGCGCGGGCTCTTCTTGAAGGCGATAGAGAACAGGAAACCTTATTGGAGTTGACCTAGACATGGATGTCCAAGTGAAGGTCACGAGCAAGCAGGTCACTGTTGAGAGGGTATTGCGGTGGGTGTCCTCTGGATCAGCGGGCGGAACCGTTTCCTTCATCGGTACAGTGCGAAACAAATCAGACGGAATGAAGGTGACTCGAATGGAACTCGAGGCGGCAACGGACCTAGCCGAGGCGGACCTGAAGAGGATCGTCAAAGAGTCATCGAAGAGGTTCGACTTGGTCAAAGTAGCCGTCCATCACAGGATAGGCAGGCTGAAGGTCGGGGATGTCATAGTCTTGATAGCCGTCAGTGCGCCCCACAGGGTGGACGCGTTCAATGCCTGCAGGTTCATCATAGATGAGCTGAAGAAGACGACTCCAATATGGAAGAAAGAGTTCAGCGGCTCGAGGCACAGATGGGTAGAGGGAGGGGTCTGAGAGCATGGCTAGGATGGTGGACATCGGAGACAAGGATGTGGTCAAGAGGACCGCGACAGCTGAAGGGCATATCGTGTTGAAGACATCGACCCTGGAAGCTGTCAGGGCAGGGAGGATCAACAAAGGCGACGTCTTGTCCCTATCCAAGCTGGCGGGGATCCAGGCAGCGAAGGCAACCGCCGTGATACTCCCTCTCTGTCATCAGATACCTCTGACATCGGTGGAGGTTGACATGGACTTGAAGAATGACGGACTCGTCTGCACGTGTACAGTGTCAGCTTTCTACAGAACTGGCGTCGAGATGGAGGCACTAGTAGGTGCGACCGTCGCGCTCTTGAACGTGTGGGACATGGTGAAGTATCTCGAGAAGAACAAGGATGGACAGTATCCTGCGACCAGGATCTCCGATGTTAGGGTAATCAGAAAGGTGAAAGGAGGTGGAAAGCGTGGGCGCAGATGATCACAAGAGCAAGGCACCGAAGAGCGTGAAGGTGGCAATCATTACGGTAAGCGATACGAGGACCGAGAGGGATGATCTCTCAGGGAAGGCGATATCGGAGACGCTGGCCGCGGCCGGACATACCATCGTCCGGAAGGACATCGTCAAGGACGATCAGGAACAAATCAGGGCAACCCTCAGGGGATTGATCGAGGATGCCAACGTCCAGGCGGTCATAATGAACGGTGGTACAGGGGTCTCCTTGAGGGACGTGACTTTGGAGGCGGTTCATGATTTCGGGGAGAAGCAGCTGCCTGGCTTCGGCGAGCTTTTTCGGATGCTGAGCTACGAGGATATCGGGAGCGCCGCGATCATGTCCAGAGCCGCGGCCTTCGTCACGGAAGGCAAGGTGGTGTTCTGCCTTCCGGGATCAGAGAAGGCCGTGCGGCTGGCAACGACGAAGTTGATAGCCCCTGAACTTGGTCACCTGGTTTGGGAGGCCAGGAGATGAGGCCAATAAAACGGCTCATACAGATGGAGGAAGCGCTCGCTCTCGCGAAGGGACATGCAGTCCCTATGACAAGGACGGAATCAATCTCTATGCTCGATGCCGCGGGCAGAGTGGCCGCGGAAGAAGTGGTTTCGCGCATTAGCGTTCCGCCGTTCTCAAGATCCGCCATGGACGGTTATGCAGTGCGCGCTGAGGATACCTACGAGGCGTCCAAGCTCGGCCCGATCAGACTCGGGAGACTTGAGGTGATCTACGCCGGATCAGTTCCCAAGAGAACTGTTGGAAAGGGTCAATGTGGGGAGATTGCCACTGGTGCAATGCTACCAAAGGGGGCTGATGCAGTCGTCATGGTGGAGGACACGGAATCCGATGGTGAAATCGTTCTCGTCTACTCGCCAGTCCACCCGGGCCAGAATGTGTCGAAGAAGGGCGAGGATATCAGGCCAGGGACGAAGATAGTCTCAAAGGGAGATCTGTTGAATCCGAGCAAGATAGGTGCATTGGCCGCTCTCGGGAAGGAGGGCGTCAGAGTGTTCTCAAAACCACTTGTTGCCGTCATTCCAACCGGAAATGAGATAGCCGAACTCGGCAGACCTCTGAAACCCGGGCAGGTGTACAACATAAACAGCTACACTCTGTCAAGTGTCATACGTGCGAATGGTTGCGATGTCTTGACATTGGACATCGTTAGCGACCATCTGGCGGACCTGGAACAAGTGGTCAGGGACAACTCAGAATGCGACATGCTCGTGTTCTCTGGCGGTAGCTCTGTTGGAGAGCGAGACATCATGCTCGATGTACTCGAGGGGAGCGGAAAGGTGGTCTTCCATGGAGTCGCGATCAAGCCGGGAAAGCCTACCCTGTTTGGCGTGATCGGGAGACAGCTCGTCTTCGGTATGCCAGGCTATCCCACCGCTTGCCTCTCAAACGCATACATGTTGCTCGCTCCTGTCCTGAGGAAGATGGCCAGGTTGCCTGACAAGTCACAGGAGTCTGTCGAGGCCAAGATGGCTAAACGAGTCGTCTCTACAACTGGCAGAACTCAGTTCCTGACCGTGAAACTGGAGAATGGTGTCGCTCATCCCGCCTTCAAGGAGTCGGGGGCAATCACCAGCATGGCGTTCGCAGACGGCTACGTAGTGATTCCGGCGGATGTGGATCTCTTGGAGAAGAGCGAGACAGTCAGGGTCTACCTCCTGTGATCCCGGCATTTGCGGAGTCCTCGACGGCTGGAGCTGCGTGAACATGAAATACAACTTCGCGGATTGCGGAGCCAGGAAATCGGAGCAGTGAGAGACTGAGCATCAGGCAGATGGGGCGCGAGGATATTCAAGACGCTCTGTCATTGATAAACATCGAGGGATGGAACTATTCGAGCGAGGAGATTGAGCGGATGCTCAATCTGGATCCCGGCGGGAGCTTCCTGTACGGGGACAAACCGCCTCTGGCGGTGGTGACGTGCGTGACCTACGGTCGGACAGGTGTGATAGGGCACCTCGTCGTCTCACGATCGGCCCGCGGGCAGAAGATAGGGCGAGCCATGCTTCAGAAGGCTATTGACTATTGCGACAGTCAGGGGGTGGATTCAATCCTTCTCTATGCGACCGATGAAGGCGTGAGGCTGTACGAGAAATTCGGTTTCAGAACTCTCAGGCGTACACACTGCACATCCGCTAAAATAGCTGAAGGGGTTGCGTCGCGCAATGGTCCCGTTTGTGAACTTGTCAAGCCAGATGATCTGGAGGAGATCCTAGAGATCGACAGCAGACTGTTCGGCGATGATAGAAGCAAGCTCATGAGAATGCTCCTTTCGGAGTACCCGCAACACTCGCTCAAGCTCGAACGCGACGGAAGGATCGTCGGCTTCGCCCTCGGAAGAGGGACTTCGCTCGGTTTTGACTTCGGACCGTGGGTATGCCTAACAGGAGACATAGCGGATGCTGAATCGCTTTTCAAAGCCACGATGTCCTCATTCGGCGCTGGCACGGTCTTCATCGGAGTTTTCAGAGACAACCCCCAGGCCATGGAGATAGCGGACAGGATGGAGAAGATTAGAACCTGGGAAACGAGGCTTATGATAAGTGGAAAGGACCGTTATTCATCACACATCGAACACGTCTTCGGCGTGGCGGCCTTCGAACTCGGCTGAGGCATGTGCTCAGTAGGTGTCTCTCTCTCGTTTGGTGTAATACGAGATGTCCTTCTCCCGGTGATACTCGGCTTTCTCGAAGAGGCGCATCGAACTCTCGTTGTCTCCTTCTATGTGGATGCAGAAGATGTGTATGCCTCTCCTCCTCAACGCCTTCTCCGACTGAGTGATGAGCGATGTCGCAATCCCTTTTCCAGTGAACTCCGGGAGGACCGCCAGACGGTTTATCCACCCCTTCCTGCCATCGTCACTGCACAGGGATACACCGACGAGCTTGCCATCTGAGAAGGCCCCGATGAAGAGTGTGGGTTTGTCCTTCAACTGCTTCACGAGCCTCTGGGGACTGTCACGTCCGCCGGGCTTGTAGGGCAAGCCGGCCGCAGTCCAGACTCGTCTCATATCCTCAAGCTCCGTCACCTTCAAAGGTCGGATGTGGATCTTACCCTTAGTCCCGCTCATGATGCCACCTGATTCGCGGATGGGGTAGAAAACGCGGATCCAGGACATGAATCATCCGGTCGACTGAGCAAACGAATTGAAGAGGATTGAGAAACGACCAGAATCACTTGTTCTTTGTTCTCTTCTTGGGCTTGGCCTTGGCCTTCGTCTTGGGCTTCGCAGCCCTCGTTTCCATGGGCTTCTCGCAGCAGACCACATCCTCGAGGACTCCGTACCCCTCTTCTGACACGAGCAGTGTCGTCCCGCATACTCCGCAAACGTATTCAGTGCCTTTCTTGGGTTTCGCCATCGATCTTCCTCCTGACAGTCTTGCTTCCTACCAAGGTCCGGACCGTATATTTGCGTTGAGACGTGCTGTTACGTTTGGACAAACGGTCTCTGCGAATGACGGAGCTAGAGCCGGTCATTCGCGCAATCGGAACATGGACGCGCCTACAGGGGTCCCTGGCTCCTCGCATAGGAAGCCAGTTGTTCCATTACTTCGAAGACCTGGAAGGCCTCCACCATGTCTCTCGCCTTGTACGATACAGTCTTGATGTCCTTTCTCTTCACGAGTGGCACGCGGGAGACCATCTGGGCCATGAGAGGCCTTTCGAATTCGACCTCCATGATGATTGGCTTTCTCACCGTATATGGTTTGATCTCATCGACTTTCCCCAGCGCCTCTTTCGCCCCCTTCCTGATGAGCGCGCATGCCTTCGCAGGCGCAAGCGAATGAACACCATAGAGGCCGATTCCCTCCTTCGTCGGGACCCCAACGACATTCTTCACAAGGGCCCTCAGCTGCTTCACTGCATGGGCGTCGCCGGAGACCAGAACCACAGGTACGCCGAAGTGGCCCGCGATCGCAGCGCTCAGACCCGTCTCGCCCACCAGCTTCCCGTTCAGTCTCAACGCTGCAATGTCGTATGTATAGGTGTGCCCGAGTACGCCTGCGTGCGTGTGGCGCATGGAATGGTATCCAATCTGGAATACTGCATCGAATTTGGATGATATGCCTGACATCATCCCCAGGTCGTATGGGGATCCTTGGATTATCTCGATGTCTGGGTCCATTTTCTCGACGAGGAGGTTCCTGCCCGTGTCATGCGCATCGCACACGACAATCCTGTCTGCCCCCGCATCCCTGGCCCCCGCGACCGCCGCCTGAGCCTCGCCAGTCATTATCTCTCTCATGCGGTCGTAGTCCATGCCTTTCTGATCGGTTTGAACGTCATGGGCCAAGACTGCGACGCCTTCCATGTCTACTGTGATGTGCACATTCATTGTCTCGCGCGCCACATGGCGATGGCTGGTTAAGAACTTAGCCGGGACACTCTTCCCACCCAGATTACTACCGCAAAGTCTTTTATCAACGATTTCTCCATATATGCCGTAAGATGACTCAGGCACCCACGATCCTCTCGAAGCCCACAGATCTGACCGACCGCAGGATGCAGAGCCTGTCCAGATGTTTTGAGCTCACGACGGGACTCCTGAATGTAGAGGACATCAGCGCCCTGTTGCAAAGGATCGCAGAATCCGTGAAAGAGATATTCGGATTTCGACTTGCGAGCATCTCGATCTTGGACGACGCGCGGGGAATCTTCACAGATCCTGCGATGGCAGGCTATACGCTTGAGGAGGAGGCCGAGGTAAGAAACAATCCCCAGGCATTCGTACGCGACGAAATAGTTGCTGATTTCAAGGAGGATTGCCGGGTCTCAAAGATAACCTACTTCGTACCAGTGGAGAAGCAGACTGGCACCTTGGAGAGCTTCGTGGCTGTTCACGATAAAGAGGGTGCGAGACTCTCCCGCAAATCGTCTGATTCGTGGCATGAGCTTGATTTGCTGTACTTCATGCTGCTCAACCGAAGAGGCAATCTGATCGGATATCTCCAGGTCGATTATCCGTTGGATGGTAAGCTCCCGTCCTTGGAGACTGTTGAGGAGATCGAGCTTTTCGCGGGGATTGCGGCGGTCGCCATAGAGAACTCTAAGATGTTCAAGAGGGCCAATGACCTCCTATTCGAAAACGAGGTCAAAACTACCAGGATACTCCAGCTTTTGGAGCTCATCCAGAGCGTCTTGAGGATAGACGACATCCAGATTGTACTCCAGAAGGTTTCTGATGTGATGGCCGCTACCTTTGGTTTCCGGAAGACCGGGGTGTCTATCTTCACGGAAGGCTCTGATCGGGTTATCGTAGAGTCCCGCACGGGATACACACCAGAAGAGGAGGAGACCGTTCGCAAGAGCACCATCCTGAAGCCGAAGGTACTCGAGGATTTCAAAGAGCAATTCAGAGTCACTAGAACTGGATACTTCATCCCGGGCGAGAGCCAAGGTGACGGATCTGATTTCGTGTTCGTCGAGGATCCGACGAAGGTCCTGGCCAAGAGGGCAACTCCAGATAGTTGGCACGAGCTAGATCTGCTCTATTTCGGCATGGTCGATAGGGATGACAAGATGCTGGGCTACCTCCAGCTGGATTATCCTGAGGATAACAAGATTCCAACCAAGGAGACGATGCAGGCCATGGAGGCGTTCGCTTCCATAGCGACAATCGCTATCGAGAACTCGTCCATGTTCAATGACCTTAACCAGGCGAAGGACCAGGTCAGGATGTATCTCGACCTGCTCACCCATGATGTTGGGAACCTCGTCAATCCGGTGAGCGCTTACCTGGAGATCGTCCTGGGCACCACGACACTCTCGCCGGTCCAGCACAAGTACATCTCATCCGCCCAGCAGGCAAGCAGGAGCATTATGCACTTGATCAGGAACATCGGTCGGTCGGCTCAGATGCTTGAGTCAAAGGATATCGAACTGGTCCCCGTGAATATCTCCAAGTCGATATACCAGGCCTCGATGGAGGCCAAGAGCGCTTTCCTGGGCAAGAAGGTGGTCATCAAGACAACAGCCTCGGAGCACGACACATGGGTCATCGCGGACAACTTCCTGGACGAGGTGATCTACAACATTCTCACGAACGCAATCAAGTACGATGAGCACGAAGAGGTCGTCATAGATGTTGAGACAAGGCCAGAGGAGCTCGAGGGCAGGAGCTACATCAGCATCAAGGTGATCGACAGAGGTGTCGGTATCCCTGATGAGTTCAAGGAGAAGGTGTTCTCAAGGGATTTCAGGAGACTGCCTCGGACTGAGCGTCCTATGGGTCAGAAGACCAAAGGCGCCGGGATGGGTCTGTCTATAGTGAGCTCGCTCATAGAACGGTACGGCGGCAGGATATGGATAGAGAACAGAGTGTACGACGACTATTCTAGAGGCAGCGTGCTCAACATACTGCTCCCCAAGGCATGAACAATCCATGGTTGGGATGAGAAACGATTAATATCGCGGTCTGTGATGCGCTCGTTGGCAGGCGAGCATGGCATTGATTGACGAGATAGCTGATATCCAGAGGAAGAACGGCATAGTCGGGCGCAGAAGTGAGCTGGAGAGGGCCCTAGTGGCCATCAAGTCAGGCAAGAACCTCATGATCGAGGGTCCTGTGGGTGTCGGGAAGACAGTTCTAGCAGTCGCCGTCGCGAAACACCTTGGACGTCCTGTATTCAGAGTCGATGGAGATGAACGGTATACTGAGCAGAAGCTCTCCGGTTGGTTCGACCCTCCCATAGTATTCGAGAAAGGCTACATTGCGGATGCGTTCGTTCCCGGTCCTTTGACTGATGCCATGCGCGAAGGAGGAGTCCTTTTCATGAACGAGATGAACAGGATGCCCGAGGGGGTGCAGAATATCCTCCTCCCTGCAATGGACGAAGGACTGATAGAAATACCGAAGATCGGCACCGTCAAGGCCAAAGTCGGGTTCGTTGTCATTGGCACGCAGAACCCGCGGGAGTTCGTGGCCACGACTGCGCTGTCAGAGGCTCTTTCTGACAGGTTCGAACTCCTCCTCCTTGACTACCAGTCCCTCGATGACGAGACCGAGATCGTCAGAAAGGCTCTCCCAAAGGCTCAACCTGAGACCATAGCACGCGCTGTATGGATCGCCAGGAGAACCAGGGACCACCCCAACATCAGGCGTGGAGCGAGCATCAGGGCCGCAATGAGTATCGCCCAGTTGACGAGCAGCATGTCCAAAGACATGCTCGAGGGCATGCGGAAGGCGGCGCATATGGCGCTCCCGACAAGGATTGAGATGAGGGAGGAGTCGAAGAGGTCTGCAGACGAGATCATCGATGAGATTGTCAACGAGTGCTTTGCGCTTCCGCCGCCTTCTCAAGGTCGTCCTTTGGAGGACGAGAAGAAGCGGGAGGAAGAGCGACGCCGGGCGCGTGATGAGGAAAGAGTGAACCGGATGGACATCCCGGACCTTATTCAGATCATAGAGGACGCAAGCGGGGAGGATCTCATACGCAATGATGATATCGGTTGGGCCATTGCACAGAACTACTCCCAGCTAAGGGTTAGGCTCAAGGACCAGACACTCCTAGAGCTGGCGAAACGGATCGCTGTCAAGGCGACCATCCGGCGCGTCTTGCAGCTTCTTGGTCCCGTGTCCATGCCAACTTACATTTCCCGGAGCGAGTTCCGACTGGGGGAGGACGCAGAGATAGATGTGGAGTCGACCTTGGATTCATTGGTTGAAAGAGAGCATTTGTCCCCATCTGACATCATCGTCGAGAGGCGCGAGCCCAGGCAGCTGTCCGTGGCGATGATGCTCGATGCCAGTCTGTCTATGACTGGTGACAAACTGGCGATGGCGACAGCGGCCATAGCGGTCCTCGCGTTTCGACTGAAGACGGTGGACTATCTCCTGATAACCTTCAATGACCGGCCCACGGTCCTGAAACGAATCAACCAGACAAGGAGCCTTGACAGCCTAGTATCCGACCTGCTAGACGCGCATGCTGGAGGATACACCAACATAGAAGAAGCTCTCAGAAAGGGCAAGGATGAGCTCTTTGTTTCTAAGACGAAGAACCGGGTCGGGATTCTGATAACCGACGGCAACTACACTGTCGGTGCGAACCCTGTGGATGTTGCCTCGACTTATAGGAGGCTGTTCGTGATCATGACGGAGAGCCATGATTGCCAGCCTGGTGTTTGTGAGGACATCGCGAAGAGCGGCGGAGGACACATGTACGAAGTGTCCAGCTTCGACGAGATACCTCGGGTGCTTTACAAGGTTCTGAGGATGGTTGCGCAAGGCTCCCCCGGAGCCCAGCGGTGAAGCGAGAGGGCGATCGGGGATGATGGAAGCCGAGCTCCTTGTAAGAATACCGAAGATGTGGGTCACCGAGATCCCGAACAGGCATGAGGTCTCGATCAAGATCTTGAACAGGAGACGCTCGGGGAAGATGGGCGTGCGCGACCTTGTCGAGATTACGGGCCCTCAGGAAGATCTCGAGGCGATTCTCCTGGAATTCAAGAACGAACCATGGGTCAAGAACTACGACCTGGATTTCATTGAGTCCGGGAAGTTGATCGGTGAGGTTCTGACCTACAAGTGCTTGGCCTGCGCCATGCTTGCAGAGTCCAAATGCCATCTCATGTCTGCAAACGGCACGAGCGATGGTAGGGTTCTCTGGCACATCATGACCAGCGATCGTGACGACGTGAAGAAGCTCGTCACGAAACTGAACAATGCGATGTTCAACGCGGAGCTGCTCAGACTGACGCCTATTGCCGAACATGACGCGCTTACGCGTCGGCAGGAAGAAATCATAATAATGGCGTTCGAGAAGGGATACTTCGAGACGCCGAGAAAAGTCAAACTGAAGGACCTGGCGGAGACTACCGGTGTCTCTCAAGCGACGCTATCCGAGATCCTCAGAAAAGGTCAGAAGAAGATAGTTGTCGACTATCTGAGGGGCAAGCGAAGGGCCCGTTGAACCTGTCCCGGAATGAGCCAGCATGAAGAAATACACCGTCTTTCCGCGCACAGGATGTATTAGAACGTTTTGGGAGGTGTACGTGCCTCCTGACCGTGGGTCACCATATGGTTATATATCCGCAGGAAGCCAAATCGTTACCCAATAGCTTCCCCCTCCTTTTTTCTTATTCTCTCAGCAGCATGTGCTTTCATTTCTGCAATCTCTGTAGCATGTTAGTACGGGGCCGACGTTAATATCCTGATTTCACAGATACGGTACTTCATGCGAATAGTGCCGAAGAAGGTGTTCTTCACCAAAGGAGTGGGTAGACACAAGCATCAATTGCAGTCTTTCGAGCTCGCGCTCAGGGATGCTGGGATCGAGAAGTTCAACATCGTGTCCGTCTCGAGTATATTGCCTCCTGACTGCACGATCGTGTCAAGGGAGGAAGGGTTGAAGGATCTAGTCGCTGGACAGATCGTTCACGTCGTGATGGCCCGCAACTCGACGAACGAGCCTAACAGGCTCGTGGCCTCGTCAATCGGATGCGCGATCCCTGCAGACCGTTCACAGTACGGCTATCTCTCGGAGCATCACACATACGGTGAAAACGCGGACTTGGCGGGCCACTATTCGGAGGATCTCGCCGCCACCATGCTGGCCACGAAGCTTGGAATACCCTTCGACGCTGAGAAGGACTGGGACGAGAGAGACGATCAGTACAAGATGAGCGGGAAGATCGTGAAGTCGTTCAATGTGACGCAGACCGCTGAGGGGGAGAAGACCGGGACACATACGACCGTGATCGCCTCTGCAGTATTCGTCACGACAATCCTAATGGACGACGAGCCAGCGAAAGAGCCTGTGAAACAGTGATACTTCGCTAACCGACATACTGTCGCGCCTAGAAGTGGAGTGGTTCAAGATGTCCAGAACAGGAAAGGGCATGAGAAAGAAGGGAGAGTTGCATGATGGCGTCAGTGACGGCCTCGAGCCGCTCGCGCCTCTAGACCTAACGAAGTATGAAACCGTCTCCGATCTGGTGGCCGGCATGTCTAGATGCAGCTTCGGCGCTAGAAGCGTCGGAGAGGCAGCTAAGGTCCTCGAAGCAATGGTCAAGGACAAGGATTGCTTCAAGGTGCTCACGCTGTCTGGAGCCATGACACCAGCGAAGATGGGGCTGGTGGTATGCGACATGATCGATTGGGGTATGGTGGATGCGATAATCAGCACTGGCGCTATCATGGCGCATGGCATGGTCGAATCGACCGGAAGGGCTCACTTCAAGCATAAGGAGTCCATGAACGACGTACTGTTGTACCAGAGAGGATACAACAGAATCTACGACACTATAGAGCTCGAGAGCAGTCTCGACGACATGGAGCTCATCTTCCGGAAGGTGATGGAGGACGCATCGAGCAAGGGTTCGCTGGGAAGCTATGAGCTCAACTGGCTCATTGGAAAACGTTTGGCATGCGATACCGACGAGTGTCAGAGGGGCATCCTGAAATCGGCGTATCTCAAGCAGGTGCCTGTGTATGTCCCCGCATTCACTGATTCGGAGCTAGGATTGGATTTCGGAGTGTATCTGAGGAGGATGAAGTTGAAGGGCAAGAAACCCGTCAGGTACGATGCCTTCGCAGACTTGGAAGACTACACTTCGCGGGTGCTCGCCTCGAAGAAGCTTGGCATATTCACGATAGGCGGAGGAGTGCCCCGCAACTGGGCCCAGCAAGTCGGCCCGTATCTCGATATCATCCAGAAACGAGTGGGCAGCGGCGGAGGTTTCAAACGCTTCGACTATGCCGTGAGAATATGTCCTGAGCCTGTCCATTGGGGCGGACTGTCAGGCTGCACATACTCCGAGGGAGTCTCATGGGGCAAGATCGTCCCTCGAGCCGAGGGCGGCATGTACGTCGAAGTGTACTCTGATGCTACGATCGCTTGGCCGTTGATCGTGAAGGCTGTGATGGATAGGCTGGAGCGCAAGGGGTGGCCGAAGAGGCCAAGAGGAAATCGGCCGGAGCGGTGAGCCGTCACCAATCCTCGACCGGGTTGTACCACATCGTCTTTGTTCCCATCTTCGATCTCATCTTCCACTTGAAGGATTTCGGTTGCTCCTCTATGTACGCCAGCAGCTTGTCCACGCGCTTTCCGACGATCTCCCTGTCCTCCGGTGATAGCTGAGGATAGTCGTTTGCGAACTTCTTCACCTTGATCAGGTTCATCGTCGCGGTGTAGTACCAACCCCATTCGTTGAACATGCCGACGAAGTTGAGGACCTTCATATTGATCTTCTCCTGGTCGTCCATGCCCACATCATGCGCCCGGATCAGCACAATCAGGTCCTTTATGTCCTTCTCGTTGATCTTGACGACCTGAAGCTTCTGGCACATGAGTTCGCCGATCGGCGTGGTCGGCGAGTCGACCTCGAGTCTCCCCGCATATGGCACTGTGTGGTTCATCTCGAGCTGGTCGTAGAATATCTCGACCATCGGTACCCTCCCGCCAAAGAAGATGTGCCTCGTCTTTCCGAACTGGTACAGGAACCTGGGGTCAGTCTTGTAGCCTCTCTTCTGGACGAAGTCGTAGAGCTCGTTTCTCTGCTTCCCGTACGCGACGAAATCGATATCCGTGAAGACCTTCGTCCCGAGCCTGGCGAGGTTCCTCCACAAGGTCTCATACTCCTTACTGTGCATGTATATGGCCATGCCTCCCATGACCCTGAGCAGCAACCCCTTCTTCCCAGCCTCCTCGACGAGCGTGATTGCCTCGTCCATGAAGACTTCTGGCTTCGGATACTCTTCTATTGGAATGTCAGCTGGCAAACGTATTGTCATCTTATGTCCTCCCCCCAAATGATCTGCTGTCGAGCGACTATCCCGAGGTAAACACGTAGCTCTTCATTTTAGTGTCGGCGACCGTAAGCAGGACGCCTCTAAGAATGCCCTCGCCATACTCGCTCCCCGGATTGACACAGAACGTCCTGCCGACCTTCTGCGCTGCTCTGGATTCGTGGATGTGCCCATGGAGCCCGAGGAACGGCTGGTACTTTGTGATTGCCGCAGCCACGGCTTTGCTGCCGACATGCTCGGTCTCTCCGGCCGACTGGCGCATGTTCCTCAGCACGGGCGCATAGTCGAGCATCGTCCCGTACGGTGGGTCGTGGAAGTTGAAGATGGCTCTTTCCATGTTCTTGATTGTCCCCGCGAGCTTGTCTATGTTCCTCGCCATCTCATCCTCACTCCATTCCCTTGGAGTGTCCCAAGGTGTAGGGGATGTGTGAGCGATTGTGATCATCTCATAACCAAGCACGTCGAGGTTCTTCATTGCAGCCGATTTCATGACCGTGGAGGCCTCGAGGATCGCGTCCATCTCCATCGGATCATCGTTGCCAGGAGCCACATAGATCGCGGCCTTGCTGTCCTTGAGCTTCTCATCTGCTAGTTCGATCCAGTGCTTCATCCTCTCGTTGATAAGCCTGTGGAAGATCACCATCACCTCGTCCTGGTTGGACCTGAGATGGTCGGCCTCCTTCTTGTCGGTCAGGAACGGATAGAACCCTATGGCGTTGATCTTCGTGAGCTGCTGGTCCAGCTCGGTCTTGTTGTTGAGATGGATGTCCTGGCCAAGGAAGTTGCAGTCGTATGATCCGTTTCCGCTGTCGAAAATCGGGACGACCATTTTTCCTGCAAGGTCTCCAAGAGCAATCGCGACATCGGCATTGTAGATCGATATCGCGCTGATGAATTTCCTAAAGCATAGCTCGGATCCGTGCAAATCAGTGACGAAGAACAGTCTTATCGGGCGCAGAATCAATCCCTCATTCTCTCCCGTTTTCGGAGATGTTGAGTAAACGAAACCATCTTATTTAACCGTATTGTCCAGCGTTCGAAAAGTCATTTCCGCACATGGTGTCTACCACGCTGACAATTGCACGAGGATTCTTGAAGAGTCGCGGGCATGATCACGAGTTGTCCGTCTGACGTTGAAGGAATTGTCATTGAAAGTCTTCAGGTGGCGCGCGCATTCATGAATTGACCGACCGCAATCCGTGAAACGTGAGATGTCTGGCTCATTGAGCCAGCTTGGGAATCTTCGCGCAATCTTAATATCGGTTGTACGCACTGTCGGAGCGAGAAGACATCGTATCTTGGTACGGTTCTCAATGAAAGAGGGTTAGAATGGATCTGAGTCTTCCAGAATGGGTAGCAGATTGGGCAAGGCACGCACCGAAACTCATAGTTGCACCTCCCGGTCCAAAAAGCAAGGTGATCATTGAAAAGGACAGGAAATACGTCTCGCATGCGTACGATCGACTGTTTCAGTTCACCATGACCAGGGGGTCTGGTGCGGCGATTATGGACGCCGATGGGAATGTGTTCCTGGATTTCTCAGCCGGCATCTCTGTGATGAACGCAGGTTGGGGTAACCCCCGGGTAGTCCAGGCTATCAAGGATCAGGCCGACAAGCTCGTCCATTCGCTCGCCAATGATGCCTACTACGACAAGGAGGCGGAGTTCGCCGAACTCCTGGCGAAGATATCTCCTGGGGGAGCGCTGGAGTCAACATTCTTCGCGAACAGCGGCGCCGAGGCAGTTGAAGCAGCCATCAAGCTGTCGAGATACTACACGAAAGGCTCTGAACACATCGCATTCATGGGCGCGTACCATGGGCGCGTGGGTAACGCCCTGGCCATGGCCAGTAGGGTCAAGTACAAATATGGTCACGGACCGTATGCTCCAGGCATCTACTTCGCCCCTTATCCGTACTGCTACAGATGCTGGTTCAAGCAGGAGTACCCGTCCTGCAACATGCTCTGCATAGACTACCTCGAGAAGGGGATCCTTGAGTTCGGAGGTCCTTGTGGCGACCTCGCCTCCGTATTTGTTGAGCCAGTGCAGGGCGAAGGAGGCTACATAGTCCCGCCAAAGGAGTACCTCCCTAGGATGAGGAAGCTCTGCGATGACAGGAAATGCCTCCTAGTGATGGATGAGATACAGTCCGGTCTGGCGAGGACTGGCGAGATTTGGGAATGCAATTCAGCAGGCGTCATCCCCGATATACTCCTGACAGGAAAGGCCTCTGGGGGCGGGGTGCCCATCGGTGCTTGTATTGCCAAGAAGCACATCATGGACACGTGGAGGCCTGGTTCGCACTCTTCGACTTTTGGCGGCAACGGGATGAGCATTGCTGCAGGGCTCGCACACGTTCAGGAGATACTGAATGAGAATCTCATGGAGCGCTCGAAGGTCCTTGGGGTGCACGCGATGAAGCGACTGAACGAGCTCAAGGAAAGATATGAGCTCATCGGGGATGTCAGAGGCAAAGGCCTCATGATTGGCGTAGAGATCGTGAAGAACAAGAAGACCAAGGAGCCTCTATACGTCCCCCAGATACAGGGATTGGCATGGAGAAAGGGGTTGATGATGATCACGGCTGGCATGTTCGGGAACGTGTTCAGGATTGCCCCGCCGCTCGTGATCTCTCAGGAGCAGTTGGACATAGGCATCGACATATTCGAGGAAGCGATCAAGGAGACCCAGGCCCAGATGACTTGATGGATCCTCACGCGTCCTCCGGTTTCCCTTTATCCCAACCACATAGCCTAATAAACCTCGTATCTCATTGCGGCCATCTGCCCTGACAGACTCTAGGTGCTGGAAATGTTCGGCAGGAAAGAGAGAGAAGAGGACCCCGTATCCACACTGGCTAGATGCCTCGTTCTCCTCGACGATATCAGAGCGTACAGACGAAAGGACGTCGAACAAGTGGACCGGATGTTCTCGAAGCTAAAGAAGACGAGATTCAATGAGCACTATGACTCTTGGGTGAAGATCCGGCCCGCAGCCGAGAAGATCGTCGACATGCCCACCAAAGTCGATGGCGTTCCCGGAATGATCCGAGCACTCGCATGGGTCAAGGTGGCGAACAGGGTCGCCCTCATCCTCCTGATACTCTTTCTAGCCCTCCAGATCGTTCCTGCTTGGAAAAGGGCATTGGGGCCGCACCCATTCGGGGGCAACGGCCTTCTGTATTCGGCCATCACCGTCGCCATCGTTGTCGTTGCGATGAACGCAGCTAGCCTAATGGACTTCAGGATTCGTAAGCGGATCATCGCATATGAGAATTCAACCCAGGACGAGTACGCCCCCGCAAGGGACAAGATGAAGGAGGGTGTCAACAAGATGATGAAGTCTCTGGCGAAGGAGGCCGGCAGGTCCGGCCAGAACCCCGATAACTACAGCATCATCCTTTACTTCAATGACTATGACCACATCAAGGTCATAAATCAGTGGAAGCCAAGATCCATGGGCATCTTCAAGAAATCGTACAATCACTACCAGGTCGTACCCAAGGTCCAGCAGTGATGGCCGGCGCTGATCAGTCAGATAATCAAAAGGAGTAAGGGTTTTCGAAGAGGGTCGCACCCTCTTCGGGTTGGGTTTCCTGGTCCTTGTACACCCACATCAGGCCGGTGGCAGCTCCTTCCAGGCCATCGCGAGGTCGATTCCCTGCTTCTTCCAGTGGCTGACCCAGAGGAAGTACCAGATCACTCCGAACACCCATATCGTCATGTAGACGGCAGCTCCCCAAGTCGATATGGCTCCGAGTGCATCCACCGTGAAGAAGTAGTAGATCAGTATGCCCACGAACGCGAGGTTGATCAACGACGCGACCGTCATGACATAGATCGGACCTAAATGGAATTTGTACGGAGACGCCTCCCAAATGGTCCTCACCTTCTTCACGTACGGGAACAGCAGACCAGATACTGCCATAACACCCCATGCTGACATGGCTTCTAGCGCCACGATCGCAATCGCATCGAGCGCAGTCGCGGCGTAGGCGTAGATCAGTATTCCCACTTCGCTCATGACCAGCATGATGACGCTATTCTTGACTGGTGCGTGATACTTCGGGCTCACGTCTGTGAACCACATCGGTCCCAACCTGTCCATGCCCCAAGCGAACGCCGCCCTGCTAAAGGCGATGTACGATATCGGCATACATAACAGATTGAACAGTATGAACACCATTCCTATCAGAGCCTGTACGATAGTGTTGCCAGTGAGCAGGGATATCATGCTGTAGGTGTTGCTGCCCACGCTTAGGCTGAAGGCGTCCTGAGAGGCGCCCGAATCTGCATTGTCGATGTATGCGATGGCACCCAGGAAGTCCTGCCCCATCACATTGACGAGGCCCCACGAGAACCATATCAGGAACACGGCGGGTATGACTGCTGCAAGCACCTGACCGAGCACGATGTTTCTCTGAGGTCGCTTGACCTCACCGCATATGAAAGTGATCTGATATCCATATGCAGTAGCCCAAGCGATGGCAGGGAACAACGCCAGTGTCGCTCCCAGGTCAAAGCCCGGTTTCGGTCCAGACAGGTCTACACCGTCCACATCCCTTACGGTCGCTATCGTATCGTCATAGCTCATCGAACCGTCGATCGCCGCTTGGTCGTTGTACGCGGTCACGAAATCTGTGTGGCTACTGGTCGTCAGAACGAGGCCAGTGACAATCAGGCAGAAGAAGGCCGCGAACATGATGACTCTCTGGTTCATGTTGTAGACCTTCAGGCCCGTGATGACGATGTAAAATCCCCACACGTTGGTCAGCGTCGCCACGAGCACAATGGCCTCTGGCGTCGCGAACCATTCGATCAGTCCCGGGTCGGCCCTGACGCAGCTCAGAAGCGAGGTAATCCCCGGGTCAGCGATGAACGGCGCAAGAGTCGCAATCCAGAAAGTCATCACGAATCCCGCATTAGTCATAGACATCGCAATGCCGACCGCCGGGTGGATGATCCTCGAGTTGGCGATGTAGTCACCGCCGCTTCTGGGCATGGAGCCTCCCAGGAACCCCCAGACGAAGGCTATTCCGAAGATGCACATCAACGAGGCAAGCAGTGAACCCCACAACATGTTGCCATGCGGAGAGATGAACAATCCCCAGCTAGCCATTGTCCATATGCCCACGCCAAGTGTGTTGTTCATGAAACCTATTCCGAAAGTATCTAACAGAGAGGCCTCACGGACTAGCCCACTGGCTTTCCTTGCAAAAACTTCTCCCACTCGTTTACACCCCCTAAGCAATCCGAGGAGGACCTCCCCGGAATTCCGTCGGTGTATTGATTTGATGATATTTCAATTGATTCGTCTGTCTTGTTCGAGAACGACGTGCTATGGGGAGATCCGCGCATCTCTCTGGTGTCTACGGCCGCCGCGAAAGAGCTCAGGGACTGCTACTACTCCTCAATGGTTAGGAAATCCATAGGCCTGGGAGATGATCCTCGGCAGGAGAAGTACCCTCGTGTGGGGCTCCAATAGGTGCATTGTACTGGAAAGAGTAATCTATCCGCGGGACCGATACCTCATCACAAGGGGATGTGCACACGGAAGGGAGCGCAGGCCGCATGCGTTGGATGAGCGTCAACAATGCCATGACCAAGGAGGTCATCTCGGTCAAGGTCAGCGGCAGTGTCAAGGACGCGTGGCTGACATTCATGGAGGCCGACATTTCCGGGGCTCCGGTGCTTGACGATTCCGGGACTCTCGTGGGAGTTCTCAGCATGACCGACATATTCAGAGTCATCATGGAGAGGTTCGAGAAGGCGAAGTTGTTGCGTCAGGCGACGACTTCCTCGAGCGAACCAGGGAATTCTGACAGGGAGGAGGTCCGAGAACTCTCCCTCGTGATCAGGGCCATTACTGAGAGCTCTGTCGGGAGCATCCTCCCAAAGGACCAGAAAGTGATCACGCTCTCACCGGAGGATTCTTTGGACAGGGCACTCCACCTCATCGCTGAACACAACATCAATCGGCTGCCCGTGGTCCACGACAACCAGGTGGTTGGAATAGTCACCAGGCAGGACATAATCTGGGTGATTGCCGGCCGCCCGGCCTCACCCCAGGAATGAAATGTCACATCGAAGAATCGAAGGCGGCAAAGCAGCGAGATTATTTGAGGGGTTTCAGTATCTGCAGTGCTTCCTCGACATGTCTCTCTGGATCCAGCTGCGATGAGAATATGTGGCGAACAATGCCTTCCTTGTCGATCACGTAGGTAACTCTTCCGGGTATAAGGCCGAGCGAAGATGGCACGCCGAAAAGGCTCCTGACTCTGCCATCTTCATCGCTGAGCAGTGAGAATGGCAGGTTGAAAGAGGTTGAGAATATTGAATGTGATTCCACTGACTGGGAGCTTATTCCTATGACCTCAGCGCCCGCGTCCTTGAAACCCTCATAGCTGTCCCGGAACTTGCATGCCTCCTTCGTGCACCCAGGGGAGTTGTCTTTGGGGTAGAAGTACAGGACCACCGCTTTCTTCCCCAGGTAATCCTTGAGACTGACGGGCTCTCCGCGTTGGTTCTTGATTGTGAAATCGGGTGCGCGATCTCCTACCTTGATTCTTTCCGTCATGTTCTCACTCTTCGTCTAGAGCTGCGAGCTGATCGTTTGGCAGACTGTTTGCACGATAATGAATCTTCACCCTGAAGAATGCGGTTTTGCCAGGATCTTCGGTTTTCAGGCATTTAGAAACAGACTATTTGTACATGTCAACAACCACCCGTTAAAACGGGTGGCTTGTAACTATGCTCCATCAAGTTTCGAGGCTCGACATCATGGCACGCTACGATTGGCTGGTTGACTTTGGGGATGCCGCCCCTCAGATACCGTCACGG
>Ga0315284_10003202_pt1 | contig 23212 bp, 17 predicted proteins | sample YL17G09_16_MG_FD_203696 | JGI IMG/M metagenome (GOLD analysis project Ga0315284, IMG submission 203696) | Sediment microbial communities from Yellowstone Lake, YNP, Wyoming, USA - YL17G09_16 | ecosystem: Environmental > Aquatic > Freshwater > Lake > Sediment | place: USA: Wyoming | collected... | reverse complement strand
TAGGCTTACCTTCCAGGGCAGGCGCGGGACGCCTGCGATCCCAGGGAATTAATGATGGCAGTCCGGGCAGCCGCAGGCGTGGTCGTCGCACACCTCTGCGACGAGCTGGCGGGGGCGCTCGCTCATCAGGTGCAGGCCGTTTAATATTGCAATAGCCAATTTCCCCGGCGTCAATGCGTGGAAGTTGAAGAAATTGCACACAAGCGCATGCCGGGATTTCGCTGTATTGACGGGCCGGTGGGGGAAGCAGTATAGTCGCTCGGGTTCTGATCTTCTGAAAGGACAGGGCAATGACCGGCAAAGACATTCGACTCGGGCGGCTGTTTTCCCGCGGCGAGAACGCGGTGGTGGTGGCGGTGGACCACGGAGAGTTCGACGGGCCGCTGCCGGGGATGATCGACCTGCCGGAGGTGGTGAAGAAGATCGACCCCGGCGTGTCGGCGGTGCTGTTGTCGCCGGGCATGCTGCCGCACTGCGGGCACGCCTTCAATTACAAGGGAGCGCCGCTGTCCATCATCCGCGTGAACTGGAGCACGGTCTACGCCTTCCACTGGAATTACAACGACGCGAACACCGTGCCCGCGACTAGAGTGGCCGATGCCGTCGCTGCCGGCGCCGACCTGGTGCTGATTTCGCTGACGCTGAAGACGGGCAGCGAGACGCGCGACGCGGCCAACGTGGAGGTGTTCTGCAGCTTGCTGGCCGAGGCAAAGCACCTGGGGGTGCCGATCGTTGGCGAGTTTTTCCCGACTCACTGCAACACCATCTCGCCCGAAGAGATGCATGAGCAGGTCTTCCGCTGCTGCCGGATTGTCGCCGAGCTGGGCGCCGACCTGATAAAGACCTTCTACACGCACCGCTTCCACGAAGTCACCGAGGCGTGCCCGGTGCCCATCCTCGGGCTGGGCGCGGAAAAAACCCCGACGCAGCTTCAGGCGCTGGAGCTCGCCGAGCGCATCGTGCAGAGTGGGGGACGCGGCGTGGTCTTCGGCCGCAACGCCATCCAGGTGAAGGATCCTGCCGCCTTCCAGCGCGCCCTGTGCGACGTGGTGCAACGCGGCAAAAACGCGGCGCAGGCGGTGAAGGACTACAATCTGCGGGATTGACCGGTTTTGATCTTCCCGCTCGCCGGACGCGTTATTCGGCGAAGGCCGTGATGCGCCGCATTTCGGCATAGCGGACCATCACCTCCCCCGACTCCAGGCGCGCCAGGCGGCTGAGGCTGAAATCCTCCACTGCATAGGATGCGAGCACGGTGCCGTAAACCACGGCCTTGCGGATGGTCTCGGAGCCGATGTCATCGGTAAAGGCCAGGTAGCCGATCACGCCGCCGGCGAAGGTATCCCCGGCCCCGGTGGGGTCGTGCACCTCTTCGAGCGGAAAGGAGGGAGCGGCGAAATAATCGCGCGGGGTGAAGAGCAGCGCGCCGTGCTCGCCCTTTTTGATGATCACCACCTGCGGTCCCATGGCCAGCAATTGCCGCCCGGCGTTGACCAGGCTGGTGGTCGCGCAGAGCTGGCGCGCCTCCGCGTCATTCAGCGTGATGGCGTCCACGCGCTTGATCACTTCCAGCACGCGGTCGCGCTTGCCGTCGATCCAGAAATTCATGGTGTCCGCCAGCACGAACTTCGGCGACTTCACCTGGTCGAGCACCGCGAGCTGCAGGTCGGGATCGATGTTGGCGAGGAAGACGTAAGGCGTCTCCGCATATTCGGATGGGATGGCGGGCCGGAAATGCTCGAAGACGTTTAGGTGGGTCGCCAGCGTGTGCGCCTGGTTCATATCGAACTGGTAATAACCGCTCCAGCGGAAGGTCTTGCCCGGCGTCCGTTGGATTCCGGCCAGGTCGATTTCGCGTCCGCGGAAGAAGTTCAGGTGCTCCGCGGGGAAATCCTCGCCGACCACGCCCACCATGCGCACCTCGGAGAAAAAGGACGCCGCGGTGGCGGCATAACTGGCGGCGCCGCCCAGCACCTCCTGCACGGCGCCGAACGGCGTCTCAATGGTATCCAGCCCGATCGACCCGACGATGAGCACCGGCTTGCGCGGCGCGGGTTGCGATTGCACGATCTGTCCTCCTCAGGCGATGTCGGTTACTCAGTTCGGCGGAAAAGGCGGGGGTCCTGCGGGTGATACGCAACAGTTATCCTTTTCCCGAAAACGGATGCGCGACTGCATCGCGACCTGCTGTGCAGGAGAAGCAAGCATGCCGATCCTTGACAGAAACAAAATCCTGCTATACCATAGCAACGTCAGCAACGTCACATTTTCGAGCGCCCGGCATAGGCTACGCTCAAACTGAATGAACATAGCCGGCAATCGCAAGCTTGAAAAGCGATTGGGCCCATTCTGTTTGGGCTAATTGGCTGATGAGGTAGAATACTCTGGATACGACTTTTCATCCATGCGTGAATTGCATCAGCCGCTTACTGGAATGACGTTGCTATGTATACAGTAAAAGCTGTTTGTCAGGAATGACTCTGGCACGGAAGGAACCTTTCAAATGTGGCAGTATTTCGTTATCGGGCATGGGTGGTTGCTCATCAGTCTGCTGCTCATCATCGGTAAGCAGATCATGCGCACGCAGCCCACCATGTATGCCTTCTTTGGTATAGGAACGTGGCTTTACTCCGGTATGTATAATGTGCTCGTTCTTGCCGTGTTCGCCGTAGCGGTCTGGTGTTTTTACCTTTACTTCAAACGAAAGTAATTCTCCGGTCGCGTGGACGAGTATGCACCCGGATTCCGCAAGCTCTGCCCTTGACGTCTCTCCCCCATCTTGTTACCATCACAACGACAATCGAGCGCCGACAGGTGCACGGGAAGACGGTGGAAGTCCGTCGCTGACGCGCAACTGTAACCGCCGACGATGCCCGCAACAGGCCACTGTCCGCCGAAGCTTCAGCGAAGGCGGATGGGAAGGCGCGGGCGGAGGGTGACGCGGGAGCCAGGAGACCGGCCTGCCGGCATTGCCATCTGCCTCTCGCGGGAGGGGGCACGGCGCCATGTTCGCGTTCGTCATGTGCCCTGGCCCCTCTCCGGCGGCCGGGGCGTTTTTGTGAGAGGAACCATGGAACGTCGAGAATTCTTGGGTATTCTGCTCTTCGTCGGCGTGCTGCTGGTGCTGCTGCTGTTCGCCGTGAAGCTGCCGGCGGCGGGCGAATACCCGATCACCTTCACCGACTCGCTGAACCGCAAGGTGACGATAGCGCGCAAGCCGCAAAAGATCGTCTCCATCGCCCCCAGCGCCACCGAGGTTCTCTTCGCCATCGGCGCCGGGAACCGGGTCATCGCCGATACCACTTATTGCGATTACCCGCCGGCCGCGGCGAAGCTGCCGAAGATCGGCGGCTATACCAACCCCGACGTGGAGAAGATCCTCGCGCTCTCCCCCAACCTGGTGCTGGGTGCGCGCGGCAATCCGCTCCGCCTGCTCAACCAGATGCAGTCGCTGAAGCTGACGGTGGCCGCCATCGACGAGGAAGGCTCGCTCGACCAGGTTTTTGCTTCCATCCGTCTCATCGGGAAGGTCGTCGGCGAGGACAAGCAGGCCGCGGCGCTGGTGAAGAAACTGAAGCTGCGCCGGACGGCGGTGGTTGCGAAAACGGCAAAGCTCACCGTGGTGCAGCGTCTGCGTGTGCTGTTCGTCTTCGCGCCGGGCGATCTGTTCAGCGCGGGGAGGGGCAGCTTCATCGACGAGCTGATCCGCCTGGGCGGCGGGCGGAACATCGCCGCGAAGACGAAGACGCCGTGGCCGCAGCTCTCGATGGAGACGGTGATCGCCGAGGATCCGCAGGTGATCCTGATGCTGTCCGGACAGATGGGCGGCAAGCAGAAACCGCTGACCTCCGCCGCCGCGCTGGCGCGCTTCCGCGCCCTGCCGAGGTGGAGGGACATCTCCGCAGTGAAGGCAGGCCGCGTATTCGCGCTCGACGATGACGCCATGACCCTCCCCGGGCCGCGCCTGGTTGACGGCCTGGAGGCGACGGCGAAGGCCATTCACCCCGAATTGTTCCGCAAGGGGGGCAAGTGAGCGAAGCGCCCATCCTGGAAGCGATCGACGTGGCCTGCGGGTATGACGGCCGCGAGGTGCTGCACGGCGTTGACGTGGCGCTGTGGGCGGGCGAGTTCCTGGGCGTGATCGGACCCAACGGTTCCGGCAAAAGCACCCTCATCAAGGCGCTCACCGGCATACTGCCGCTCAATCACGGCGAGGTGCGCGTCGCCGGGCGCTCCCTCCGCGACTACAAGCCCCGCGAGCAGGCGCGCGTCATGGCGGTGGTGCCGCAGTTGAGCGTGCCCGCCTTCGCCTTCACCGTGCGCGAGATGGTGGAGATGGGCCGCCACCCATACCAGCGGGGATTCGGCTCGCTCGGACCGGAAGATCGCAAAGCCGTCGATGAGGCCATCGAGCTGACGGACGTGGCCCACCTGCAGGGGCGCGCCATCGACCGGTTGAGCTCCGGCGAGCTGCAGCGGGTGACCATCGCCCGCGCGCTGGCGCAGCGCCCGCGCATCCTGCTCCTCGACGAGCCCACCGCTCACCTCGATATCAGCCACCAGATGGACATCTTCGAGCTGCTGGTGCGGCTGAACCGGGAGCAGGGGGTGGCGGTGCTGTGCATCTCGCACGACCTGAACCTGGCGGCGGAATATTGTGGGCGGCTGTTGCTCTTCTCGGTGGGCCGCGTCTACGCCTCCGGCAGCGCGACGGAGGTGGTGACGGCAGAGAATCTGTGCGCGGTCTACGGCACGCTGGTGCGCGTGGAGGCCAATCCCTACAGCGGGCAGCCGCTCGTGCTGCACTCGCGGACGCCGGAAGTGGAGGATAGCATATGAGAAAGCCGGCATTGCGACTGCGCTTCATAAAACTGTTATACCGATTGGGACTTGCGCGCTCAAGGGGGACTGTCTCGTATTTTCCCCACCGTGAAACCAGGGATGGGACTGGCATCCATCCCGTGATCGTTCCCCTGTGCCCTGTCGCGGACCGACGGAAAATGCGTGACTGTACCCCGGCTGAGGAGAATCGATGAGCGCCCGGTTGGTCAAGCGACGCGCCTGGACCGTGTTGATCGTGCTGGCGGCATTGCTGGTCGCGAGCGCGATACTGTCCGCCGGCATCGGATCGACGCACATCCACCCGGGGGAGATCGCCCGCGTGATCTGGCATCACCTCGGCGGGCATGTTGACGTCAGTCAGGCGAACGACAGCATCATCTGGGGGGTCCGCCTGCCGCGCATCGCGATGGCCCTGCTGGTGGGGGCGGCGCTGGCGGTGGCCGGCGCGCTGATGCAGGCGCTGTTTCACAATCCCATGGCCGACCCGTATATCGTCGGCGTCTCCTCCGGCGCGGCGTTCGGCGCGGTGCTGGTGACGGCGCTGGGATTGAACGTGGCGTTCGGCGGCTTCACGCTGGCGCCACTGGCCGCCTTTGTGGGAGGATTGGCGGTTACCTTCCTGGTGTATGCCCTCTCGCGGCGCAGCGGGCGCGTGCCCATCGGCGTGCTGCTGCTCACCGGCATCGCCATCGGCGGCTTGATTCAGGCGGTGACATCCTTCATGCTGTTGCGCCAGAGCACCGCGGACTTGCATTCCGTCATGGCCTGGTTGATGGGCAGCCTGGCGTCAATCGGGTGGCCGGACGTGCTGGCGCTGCTGCCTTACGTGGTGATCGGACTGGCCATGGTGGCGGCCATGCAGCGCGACCTGAACGTGCTGGCGATGGGGGACGAGACGGCGCATCACCTGGGGGTGAACACCGAGCGCTCGAAATTCCTGCTGCTGCTGGTCGCCTCGCTGCTGGCGGCGGCGGCGGTGGCGGTCAGCGGCATCATCGCCTTCGTCGGCCTCATCATCCCGCACCTCATGCGCCTGATCGTGGGTCCCAACCATCGCGTGCTGCTCCCCGCCTGCCTGCTCTGCGGCGGCCTGCTGCTGGTGTGGGCGGACGTCATCGCCTACTCTCTCATCCCCGGCGACGTACTCCCCATCGGCATCGTCACCAGCGTCCTTGGCTGCCCGTTTTTCCTGTACCTGCTGAGCCGGCGCGATACGGCGCATTGAACTCCCTGGGAGCGCCTTTCCTGGGATCGCAGGCGTCCCGCGCCTGCACGATTATAAGCCCGGTTTCGGTTTTAATGCTTTTTGACAGGTACTCGAAATGCACTAAAAGCGTAAAGGACGCATAATCGGGCAGGCGCGGGACGCCTGCGATCCCAGGGGGGAGGCACTATTATTCGATAATGTGCTCATGATCGAGCCGGCAGAATGCCGGCGCTCCCAGGAGTTACTCTAAGCGAAACACCACTTTGACTTTAATGGTGGAGGGTATCGCCGTGCCGTCTTGCATCTTTGCTTCGAAGGTCCACTTGCGGACTTCGCTCTCGGCGGCCCGGTCGAGGCGGCGATCACCGGAGGAGCGCTGGATTTTTATCCCGGTCACCTTGCCGGCGGCGTCCAGCGAAATGAGCAACTGGGTCGTGCCTTCGATGCCGTCTTCGCGTGCGCTTTCCGGATAGGGGGGTTGTGGTGTATGGACCGCCCGCGCGGGGTGGCTGGGACCGCGCGGTCTCGAATTGGCCGGTGTCGTGTCACCGGCGCCGGTGCCGGCAGTCGTATTGTTGCCGCCGTCCTTTCCCGAGTTCTTGCCAGATCCGGCGCCCGTGCCGGAGTCTTTGCCGGAACCGTCACCAGTTGTGCCGGGGCCAGAACCGGTGCCGCTGAACACGCCCGGGCCGATATTCGTTGTACCACCACCGGGACCGGTGCCGCTACCAAGCGAGATATGCGTCTCGTGGCCGTCGGCTCTGGAACCTTTCCCATCACCGCCGGGGCTTTTACCGCCATCACCGCCGGGGCTTTTACCGCCATCGCCGCCGGGCCCTTTATCGCCGTCCGTGCCGGATCCGGCGGATTCGACGGATGGATGATTTGAGCCGCCGCCGGGATTGCCGTCCAAGTCCGTTACTGACGGTCCAATTGGATTCCTCACCGGTTCCTCGAGTGCTTTGTCGGGCAGTTCCGGATCAGACGCGGGCGCGGGATTCACCGGGACCGGCTCGATCCGTTCAGATCCGGGCGGGTCGAGGTTAGGGTTCTCCGGCGCGGGCGGCTGCATTTCCGGCGTTGACGGGGGCGGATCCTCGCGATGGAAAAGTTGTGCTATCCGATTGAATAGTGTCGATTGCGACGCCTCCGGCTTTGCGAGGGGTTGATCCGCATGCTTGGGTGGCGCCGGCTGCGGCGTGATTTCCGGCGGCGGTGTGAAAAGGCGCTTAAGCAGCGACGGCGGGGGTGTGGGAGGCAGGACCGGGCGGATGCCCTCCAGCACCACGGCGATGCTCGCGTCCCCCTCCGGCGGGGTCGCGGAGAGGCGCACGAGCGCGCCGCAGAGGATCAGGTTGATCACCACCGAGATCCCCAGCGGCAGGAGCAGGCGTCGCCGGCGCTCGCGCGACATGTCAGTGCCCATTCGTCGTCTCCAGTTTGGTCGAAATGACGACTTTTGAAAAGCCCGCCAATTGCGCCAATGTCATCGCCCGCACCATGCAGTCGATTGCCGCGCGCTTATCGCCCTGCACGGTGACGCGGCTCTCCACGCCGCGCGCCGAGGCTTCGTAACGCAAACCCGCGGCCAACTCCTCATCATTCACCTGAATTCCGTTAAAGCTGAACGCGCCATCCGCGGCGATGCCGATCACCACTTCCCGCTGCTCCGGCGCCACCTGCTGCGCGGTCTCCGAGGTGGGCAACTGCAGGCGCATGCCGGCCGTCTTCTCGAAGGTGGTGGTGACCATGAAGATGATCAGCAGCACCAACGCCACGTCCACCAGCGGCACGATGTTGATTTCGACTTTCGGATCGATTGGCCCTCTACGAGAGTGAGACAGGCTCACGAACCGCCTCCTTCCCCTCGCGCGCGGGCAGCCAGCCGGCCACCGCCGCCTCCCAGCCCGCCACCAGCCGGTTGATGGCCGAGGTAATCAGGTGGTGGGCGGCCACCGACGGGATGGCCACCGCCAGCCCCATCGCCGTGGCCACCAGCGCGGTGGCGATGCCGCCGGCCACCGTGGATGTATTCATGTTGTTATGGATCTGAATGGCCTGGAAGGCCTGGATGATGCCGATGACCGTGCCCAGCAGTCCGAGATACGGCGCCGTGCTGCCGATCACGCCCAGCAGCGGCAGCAGGCGCTCCAGCCGCTCCCGCTGCAGGGTGATGGCGGTATCCAGCAGCGCCAACAGATGATTGTAATCGGTGCCATCGTGCCGGCGTATTTCGGCGGACAGTCGCGACAGGGGGCTGCCCGGCGCCTCGAGTCCGCGCCGAAAGGCCGCGTCCTCGCGCCGCACCCGCCGCAGCGCCAGCAGGCGGTCGATAATGATCGCCCATGACACCAGCGACGCGGCAAGCAGTAAAATCAACACAGGATCGCGCAGCAAATGCTGAACTGGCATAAAATACTCCCGAATTATTGGAAGGCTGGAAGTGTTTGGTAAGTAGTAAGTAGTAAGTGGTGAATAGTACCCGGTTCGGTGGTTGAGTAGGCAGGTGAGCGTTGCGGATCTTTCCGACGCCTTCGTGCCGTATCGAAACGGTACTCCGTTCGTTAAACCACCTCACCAATAGCGCCCGTTCACAACAGGTTTTCCTTTTTATGCGGTGGTTTCGATACGGCTCGATAGCATCGGAAAGATCTGAAACGCTCACCTGCCTACTCAACCACCGGACCGGGCACTACTTACTACTCACTACTAACTAATCACCAAATATATCCACCCCTTTCTTCCATTCTTCCCTTCGCAAAATCCCCGCAGGCTCTCCTCGCTTGCACGGGACACATTTTACCATACTAACTTCACGCCGGATTCTATCGTAAATCCTTCGGTCGGATAACCGTAAACCTCTTCGTATTCACGATCGAGCAGGTTGCGGAAGGTGATATACGGCTGCACCGTCGAGGAGGTCAGGCGCGTCAGGGTCAAGTCGAACACCAGGTAATCCGGCAGCATCACTTCCGTCGAGGAATAGGTCGCCGGGTCGAAATAAAAGTCCTTCCGATCGTCCACCCAGCGGCCCGTCAATCCCACCTCCCAGGTCTTCAACGAGGTGGTGGCGGTCAGGGACGCCTTGTTGTAAGGCTGGGCCGGCAGCCACTCGCCGGTGGTGCGGTTGATGGCCTCGGTGTAGGTATAGGCGAATTCGAGCGATAGATTGCGCATGAAGCGGTGCTGCCAGTTCAACTCCGCCCCACGCTGGCGCGCCCGCCCCACGTTCTCGTAGGGGGTGGCGGATGACGCCATGATGAGATTGCTCACGTTCGTGGTGAAAAAGGCCAGATTAAGGTCGTCGCTCTTCAGATGGCGATTGACGCCGACTTCATACTGGCGCGAGGTTTCCGGCTTCAGGTTCGGGTTGCCGCTGTAGCCCGGCCCCCACGGCCCGGCGGGATAATACAGCTCGACGAAATTCGGGGCGCGGAACCCTTCGCCGTAGGAAGCGCGGAGGTGCAGGTCGCTGCCCAGGCGATGGATGACGCCCAGGCGCGGCGTGATTTTGCTGCCGGCGGTGGAATGATCGTCCAGGCGCGCGCCGCAGATCAGGTCGGTCGCCCCGGTGACCGCCCAGCGATCCTGCGCGAAGAACGCGCGGTTCCGCACGCTTTCATGCTGGGGATAGAGCTCCGGATCGGCGTAGGTGCCCGTTTCCATGTCATCGTAGGTGTCGCCGCGGTATTCGGCGCCGGCGGCCCAGGCATGCTTCTGCTGATAGTCGCCGCGGAAGACCACCTCCAGCGCCCCGGTCTTCCCGGTGATCAGCGAGTTGCCGGACGAGGGGAAGTCGGGATCGTCGACGCTCCACGCGTTGTTCAGCACCTGTTTGTTATGATACGCGTGGATCTCCACGTCGCCGAAGCCGAGCGCGCGCTTGAGCGTCAGGTCGGCGCGCTCGCGCTGCCACCACTGCTTGTCGTCAGGATCGGCAGCGTAGCTGGGGCCCGGCAGACCGAGCTTGTCATGATAATCCTCGCCGTTCAGCGTGAGCGACCAGCCACCGAGATCGGGCAGGACGACTTTCCCGGCCAGCGAGGTGGCGCTGAAATGGCTGTTCGGCCGGAAGCCGTCATACGAAGGCGCCGAGGCGGAAAGCTGCCAGTTCGCTTTGCCGATCGGCCCTTCGGCGGTCAACGAGCGCTCGGTCCGCCCGTTGGCGCCGGCGCCGTAGTTGGCGCGAAAGCCGGCGCCTGGCGTTTTTGTAATGATGTTGATGACGCCGCCGAAGGCCTCCGAACCGTAGAGGCTGGAGGCCGGGCCGCGGATGATCTCGATGCGGGCGATGTTGCCCACCGGAAACTTCGACAGATCGGTGCCGCCGAAGAAGGCCGGACTGGAGATGCGCTGGCCGTCTACCAGCACCAGCACCTGGTTGGAGTAGCTGCCGCGGACGGAGGTGGTGGCCAGCGCCCCCGGCGTGCCGGACTGGCGGATAGTGACGCCGGGTCCGAGTCGCAGCACGTCGGCCACCGTCTGCGCGCCGGACTCCTCGATCTCCTTCGCGGTGATGACGGTGGTGGTGGCAATGCTCTCGCTGACCGGCTGCACCCGGCGTTCGGCGGTCACCACCACGGTGACTTCCTCCGGCTCCGTAGAGGTTTCCTCCGGCGTCTGCGCGAAGAGCGACAGCGTGAACAGGGACAGGAACAGCAGCGCAAGGCTGATACGCAGTGATGTAAACATGCATTTCTCCCAGGTTGATAAGTATTACACGGCCTCCGGGGCTTCGACCAGCAGGCACAAGGCGTAGACCCACGAAGACAGGCGGTTGAGATACGAGAGCGTGAGCTGGTGCACGCCGCCGCCGGATTGCGACAGCGCGACGATGGTGCGCTCCGCGCGGCGAATCACCGTGCGCGCCAGGTGAAGGTGGGCGCCGGGCACGCTGTCGCCCGGCACCATGAAGCCGGAAAAGCCGCCGGTCCGCCGGTCCCACGCCGTCAGGTCGTCTTCCAGCGCCCGCAGGTGATCGGTCGAGAGGTAGGGGACGGTGCCGGCGTCACCGGTGACGGTGGCGATGTCCGCCATCACCAGCCGCAGCGTCGCCTGCACGCGCCCGATGGGGGTGACCCACGGCGTGCCGGCCAGCAAGGCGCGCGCCAGGCCAAGGTGCGCCTGGGCTTCGTCGAGCGCGCCGAGGGCTTCCAGGCGTGTGTCGCATTTGGGGAGGGCAGGGCCGCCGATGACGCGCGTGTACCCCGCGTCGCCGTGTCCGGTATACAGCATCTCGACCTCTCCTTCGGCGCGGACACCGGACCTGTCCCCGACAAAAACGACACCCCTGCCACCTGTGGCAGGGGTGTCGGAGAGGTTCCTCGGTCGGACCCGCACCATTTCCCGCGAAGTGGCGTCGTTCCGTGCCGGGCCCGGTCTCCTGGCTTCCGCGTCCTCCTACTGGCTGCACCTTCCCACCCCGATAAATCGGGGCAGTGGCTCTTCGCAGCGGTCGTCGGCGGTTACAGTTGCGGGGCAGCGCCGGATTTGCACCGGCTTCCCAATTTTTACCCGCACGGCAGATATAGCGTTGTGCCAGTATCTTATCCCTAGCCGTGGCGGTTGTCAAGGGCTTTTGGAAAAAAAAAGATGGCTTTTTTCGGCTCCGGGTGGCTGCGCCCGTTTAATAGAAGTCACGATCGGTAATAGAATATAGGCAACCACTAACACGCTCAGAAGGCTTGTAAGAGGTGAATCCATGTATCTTCGCTTGCTCTTCCCGACAGTCATGGCGTTCCTGTCGGGCCTGGTGATCCTCGCCGGCTGCGGCGGCTCGAGTGTCGGGGACAATACCGCCGGATTTTTTCCGCTGGCCACCGGCAACCAGTGGCACTACAATGTCATGTGCTATCATGTTTCCTCGACGGTTGGCGTTCCCGACACGCTGACTCTCAATGTCGAACCATTTCACTATTACGATAACGGTTCAGCCTATCCCGTGAGATTCACCTTCGAATCGAATCCCTCGTTTGCCTATACCTGGAATTTGAAATGGGAAGACAGCGGCCTGCGCAAATATGGCGAAACCTATGCCGGAAACGAATTCCGTTACTGGCCTTCGGAGGTCATGCTGCAGCCTGGCCTGCCGAGCGTGCAGCGCTGGGTCTCCACCGTTTCAGTCGACGATGATCTGAACATCGGGCCGCAGAGCCTGTCCACGACGTATGAAGTGGTGAGCGTGGAGAGCGTGGACACTGACATGGGTTCCTTTGATACCGCGGTGAAAGTCAAATCCTACCCCACGACCGGCGGCGCCTACTTGTACCACTATGCCTGGTATGTCGAAGGCGTCGGCATGGTGCGAATGGAGGAATACGTCCTGTCCGAAATCACCGGATCCGCCGCCATCTCGTATCGCTATTCATTGAGCAGTTACAGCCTGCAGCCTTGATCGCGGTCAGGCGGGAAATGGGATCAAACCGGGCATGCGCCGAGCAGCGGTGTCAACCGGCGTTAAGTACGTCGCCTCCACGGCGCATCCCCCGGCCACCTTTCCAGCCGCATCCCGGCGCAGGTGGAGCATCCCGCCGTCCGTCTCGTAATTACCAATGGCGCCGAGCATGATCAATCCGCGATAGGTCCACCACAGCTCGTCGGCCGTGCCGTCGTCCCAGGTCAGCTTGAGGGAAGCGGGGCGCTGGCCATCGGTTTTCGCCGCGGCGGCGGAGACGCCGGGCATGTCCCCGGTGAAGGGGATAAGCACGGTGGCCAGCTCCGCGTAATGCCCCTCCATCTTCTCGCGGAACAGCGTGAGCTGCGGCGCCGGGAGGAACTCCCCCTTGCCGGGCAGCCAGCCGCGCAGCGGGTTGCGCTCGCCCGCATGCACGGAGAGCGTCATCTCCGGCCACACCAGCGGGAAGAGCAGCAGCAGGTTGGCGTCGCCGTAGCGGGCGACCGCGCGGCCGGCGCCCAGCTCCACGTCGCCGCCCTCGCAGAGCTGCCAGTTCGCCTCCAGCGAGGGGATGTCCTCCGGCGGTTCGGGAATGCGGTTCGGCTCGCGCATCAGGCTGTCGATCACCACCACGGCGCGCCCGCGCATCCAGAAGAGCATGCGGTTGTGACTCGCATATATTGCCTCGCCCCGGCCTTCGCGGAAATTCCAGGTGTAAGGAGCGGACCAGTAGGCGCCTTCGTAATCGGAGGCGACGAAATCGTAGCCCGGGGCGGAAAGCACACGGGTGTGGGCGGGGTCGTTCTCCCCCTGGTTCCAGCCGTTCAATGTGAGCGTATTGTGGGCGCGGGTGGATTTGCCGTGCGCGGAGAGGGGATCGCCGGCCTCGTAGGTCAGGTAGCCGGGATCGACCAGCAGCGAGCGCCCGCGGGCGTGCAATTGCACCGCGTTGCGCGAGAGGTGGCAGTGCCCGCCGCCCCACCTGGTGGCGTCGAAAGTCAGGTAGGCGGCGTCTTCGCCCCAGCCGTCGCGCAGGAAAACCTGCCCGGCGTCCGGGAAGTATTGCGCGGCCGGCGGCAGCTCGTTCGGCAATCCCGCCGCCAGCCGGAAGGCCGCGCGCCGGCGCAGCGCCTCGTTCGGCTGCGAGCCGGTCCGCTCGCCCTGGCAGTCGTGCATGGCGTTCAGGCTGCCGTTGGGGCGAGTGCAGGCCAGCGCGTAATCAAACATGCGCGCCACGCCGTCGGCGTCCATCACCAGGCCCAGTTCCGGCATAATCCGCGCCAGCTTCCAGTAGTCGGCCATCACCCGCGTCATCCAGCCGTGGTAGCCGGGGTTGCGCTCGCAGTGCGCGCCGTCGGGCAGCACCTGGCGGTGCCAGGCGTCGTTGATCACCTGCAGTCCGAATTGCCGCCAGCACTCGGCTCCCGGCAGATGGGCCAGCCGGATGCCGCTTACCAGCAGCGAGTCGGCATTGGCGATGCGCCAGTTGATGTGCGGGGCGATGTGCTTCATCAGGTGGTCGAGCTGGGCGGCGCAGGAGGCGACGATCTCCTCCACGAATGCCGCGTTGAAAACCGGGCTTTGCATAAAGACGGGCAGCGTACCAAGCCACCCGGGAGACTGGCTGTTCCCCATGCGGATGCACAGGTTCAGCACGTTGTCGTAGGACGCCCGCTCCCAGTCCGGGCGCGTGGGGTGGGCGCGCATCCACTCGGCCAGGTAATCACGCGCCGCTTCGGCATACCGCTCGTCGCCGGTTTTGCGATATATCGCCGCCAGCGGCAACAGGAAGAAGAAGCGGTTGAGCTGCGCCGGCCACTCCTGGTGCTGGTGCTGCGGCGCGGACCAGTCGATATTCCGCCGTCCCACCTCGGTCTCATGCACGCCGTTAAAATATATGCGCCCCAGGACCGCCTTCTCCGCCACATCACGCCCCTCGTCGTTCACTGGCGGCACCGGATCGCCCCAGGCAGCGAGCAAAGGCCGGCAGTTCTGCAGCAGGTCGTCAATGGTAAGAATCATAATGGTTGCTCCGGTGAATGTGTAAGATCCGTTTGGGACAGTCCCGGCGGTGGAGAACCAGTGCCGGCAGTTGTTTTTCATGCTCGGCAACGTAACCTTAGGGACAGTCCCCCGACAGGCTCCACATGAGCGGAAATGAGCGGTTTTTCGCCGGCTTTTCGCTCACCGAGCGTGTTTTCGTCTCCCCCTCACCCCCGACTACGGTAGGGCCTCGGTTCTTTCACACTCACCATGCGGCAAAATGCGGCATTTTGCGGCTTCGGAGGGTGGGGTGGTGCATTTTTCTCTGCGGCTTCCGGCACGACAGCCGGAAGCAAACTGAACACACTATAAACACTACCACAAAAACGCCTGTTTGTCAAGGGATTTAGCGGGAAAAGTCGGCATTTTTCCCCAAACCGGTCGGGCGGGTGATTGGGTGAGATAGGACGGATATTATCTTTTGAGGAAAATTCTCTACACCGTGTCGAGAAAATCGACCTGTGACCTGAATTTACCTCAAAAGATACCAACAAAGCCCAGCTGTGAACCAAAGATCAGGATTGTTCTCTTTAGAGAAAAGCCTGTTGGTTTCGGCTCCGCCGGGTTAGGACGGATAGGACCGATAGTTAAGCGCCCCTTCACCCATCATCGTTTCACCCCTTTCCTTGCTCCCGAAGGCAGGAGGCGGCTGACGGAGTGTCGAAACACTCCGGTATGGGCACGGTGACGCTCTGGTTGGGGCCGGCGGGCTGCGGCAAGACGGGCAAGGCATTGGCCATCCTGCGCGAGGAGCTCGACCGCGGCTGGCAGGGCGTGCGCTACCTGGTGCCCACCGTCGGCCACAAGCAGAGCATCGAGCATCTCCTCACCGGACAGGAAGGCCGCCGCGGCCTGATCGGCGATCCCCTCACCACCTTCTTCAACTTCGCCGAGGAAGTCGCCGCGCGCGCGCGGCTGGACGGCAGGCGGCTCTCCGAATTGCAGAAGCATCTGGTGCTGAAAAAGCTGGCGCGCGAGACGCCGGTGAACTTCTTCGACAAGGCGCGGCGCTTCCCCGGCTTCGTGCCGGCGCTGGGCGAGGCGATCGACGAGCTGAAGGTGCAGATGATCATCCCGGAGACGCTGCTCGCCGCCGCCGCCGCGTGCGAGACAGCCGACTTCGCGGAAAAGCTCCGCGAGCTGGGCGCGCTCTACGCCGGGTACCAGTCCCTGGTGCAGCGCGAGAACCTGTATGACAACGAGGGGATCATGTGGATCGCCGCCGAGCGCCTGCGCGCCGATCCGAATCTGTGCGGCGACCTCCGCTGCCTGATCCTCGACGGCTTCGCCCGGTTGACCCCCATCCAGGTGGAATTTTTGAGCGCGCTGGCGCCGCGGGTGGAGCGCATCCTCGTGCTCTTCGATTACGAGGAGGGGCGGACCGCCGCCTACCACCCGGTGCTGGATTCCCTCGGCATGCTGGAGCGGGAGGCGGAGAAACGGCAGTTCGCGCTGGAGCGGAAGGAGTTCGACCGCCCGACGCGCGACCGTGCCGCCCTGGAAATCCTGCGCGACGAGATCTTCCGCGAGCGCGGGCGGGCATGCCCCGCCGACGGGTCGCTGCGGATGATCATTGCCGCCACCCCCGCGCAGGAGGCGGAAGCCATCGCGCGCGAAATCCGCCGGCTGCTGCGCGACGGGCTGAATGGCGCGCGCGTGGCCCCCGCCGACATCGCCATCCTCGCGCGCAATGCCGGCGCGGTCTACGAGCGGCTGGCGCGCACCTGCCGACATTTCGGCGTGGAGGTGGTCGAGGAGCGCGCGGCGCTGGCGCACACCACGGTCGGGCGCGCGGTGCTGGCGGCGCTGCGCCTGGCGCGCGACGGCTGGAAGCGGGAAGATCTGTTGAGCCTGCTGAAAAGCGGCTTCCTGCCCGTCGAACCGGCGACCGCCTTCGAGATCGACCTGGCCGCGCGCACCCGCTACCTGCGCGAGCGGAAGTCCGTCTGGCTGGAACGCTGGCCGGAAGAGGCGACCGCCGAGGCGCTGCGCGCGGCGCTGGCGCCGCCGGCGGCCTTTGACGACGCCTTTCACCGCAACGCCGGCGCGGAGGAGCTGCTCGACGCGCTGGATGCCTTGCTGGACGCCTTTGCCGCCAATGCGGTGCCCGCGCAGCCGCCGCTGCCGAACGAGCAGCCCGCGGAGGCGGAGCGCTACGTGGCGCTGACCGTCTCCTTCACGCTGGCGAAGGCGGTGCTCGACGACCTGCGGGAGCTCAACAAATTGCTGCGCGGTTTCCGGCGCGAAGAACTGATCGAGCTGGTCACCTCCGCGCTGGTGTGGGCGCGACTGCCGGTCATGGGGAGGGGCGGGGGCATCCCCATCCTCTCCGCGCATGCCACCGGCGGGCAGAAATTCAAAGTCGTTTTCCTCTGCAACCTGCTGCAGGGCGTCTTCCCGCGGCACCAGCGCGAGTCCTCCTTCCTGCTCGATCACGAGCGCGAGGAGGCGCTGCCCGGGCTGAACATCCGCATCGACGCCCGCCGCCACCTGGAGGAGGACGAGCGCTTCTGGTTCCTGCACGCCCTCTCCTCCGCCACCGCGCGCGTCGTGCTGAGCTATCCGGAGCACGACGCGAACGGCGCCGAGCTGGAGCGGTCCTATTTTATCGACGAAGTGCTGAAGATCGTGCCGGAGCTGCCGGCGGCGCGGACGTCGTTCAGCGACGTGGCGCCGCCGCTCCCTGACGCCGCGCACCCGGCGGAGTGGCTGGCGCGGCTGGCGGTGGAATTGCGGACCGAGCGCGCGCCGGACCGGCAGAAAGAGCTGACGGCGGCCTATCACGCCAATCTGCCGAACCACGGACCGGCGCTGGCGGCCTTCTTCCAGCGCGCCGGGCGGAGCGAGGCGGCGCTGGAGGCTGCGGAGGTGCTGCGCCGGCTGGCGGAACGGTCGCGCCCCTTCTCCGCGTCGGAGCTGCAGGGGTATCTCGATTGTCCTTTCTACTGGTTCGCCTCCTCCTGCCTGGGCGTGGAGGCGGTGAGCGAGGAATACGGCATGCTCGACCGCGGGCTGGTGGCGCACGCGGCGCTGGAGCAACTCTACCGGCGGCGCCAGCGCAGCGGGGAGCCGGTGCACCTGGAGGGATTCACGCTGGAGGACCTGTGGCCCGAGGTGGAAGCCGATTTGCGCGAGCAGTTGGAGAGCGAGCCGCGCTTCGCCAACCGTCCCGCCTTCTGGAAGGACATCGAGTGGGAGAGCCTGGCGCGCATCATGCGGCGCTTCCTGGGACGCGAGATCGAGCGGGCGGCGGAGCGCGCCACTCACCCCGCCTATTTCGAGCGCCACTTCGGCAGCGGGGGGCGCGAGCCGCTCGAGCTGTGCGGCGGAGCCCTCCGCCTGCGCGGCGTCATCGACCGCATCGACCTGGCGGATGACGACCCGGAGCTGGCGGTGGTGGTGGACTACAAAACCTCCACGGTCATGACCATGAAGGACCTGGAGGCGGGCAAGGTGCTGCAGGCGCCCATCTACGCGCTGGCACTGGCGCGATTGCTCCGCTTCACCCCCATCGGCGTCGAGTTCATGGGCATCCGCCAGGCGGAAGCTAAGGGCATCTACCAACAGGAGGCGAAAGATCGCTACCCTGGCGGCCGCGGCATGCGCTTCCTCTCCCCCGACGCCTGGCAGTCCCTCCTCGACAACTGCGAAGCCGCCCTCGCCGCCGCCGCCGCCCGCATGGCCGCCGGCGAAATCCCCCTCGCCCCCACCACCCCCCGCTGCCCCCTCCGCTGCGACTACTACCCCCTCTGCCGCGGCCTCCGCCCCACCCTCGAAGCCCGCGTCCGCCAGGCCAAAGCCGACGAAGACGGATAATATCCCTGGGAGCGCCTTCCCTGGGAGCGCCGGCATCTTTTGCCGGCACGATTATGAGCATATTCACATTACATGATTACGCTGGCCAATCTGGATTTACGTAAGGTGATCGCCATTTTTGTCTCGCAATATATTTGCGGAAAGGTGATCGTGAACCTATTCCGCCTGGAGGCGGAATCACACCCTGAAGGGGTGAAAGTCAATAGCCAGGGGTGGCACGAAGCCACCCCTGGGAGGGAAGCCTACCAACATACCCCGCGCCGACAGGACGTCGGCGCCACGATCGCAGGACGCGATGATCGGCACGATGATAGAGGCATCCGATCTGAGTAGGCTTAACACTATTTGCGCCAGGTGATCGTGAACCTATTCCGCATGGAGGCGGAATCTCACCCTGAAGGGGTGAAAGTCAATAGCCAGGGGTGGCACGAAGCCACCCCTGGGAGGGAAGCCTACCAACATACCCCGCGCCGACAGGACGTCGGCGCCACGATCGCAGGACGCAATCTTCTACTCGCCGGATTCGCGCAAACGCGATTGCGATAATGTGATCCAATGCCTTTCGAGCACCGGTTCTCGACAAGCACTATAATTCGGAAACAGTCTCATAATCGTGCCGGCAGGATGCCGGCGCTCCCAGGGGGGCATCACTCCTCTTCGACGATGCTGGTCACCAGGATATGGACGCCGTCGGGCCGCGTGATTTCCACGATGTCGATCTTCCGGCAAATTCCCTTCCGAATGAACAGCGCTTTCAGCAGGTCGTAAAGGGCATTGCCGGCGGCGCCGAGCAGCAGTCCCTCCAGCACGATCTGCCCGGCCTGGGCGAGCGCCGGGTCGAATTGGGCGGGCGCCCCCTCCGCCAGGCGGGCGAAGGCCGCGGCGCGGCAATCGGGCGAGGCGTTCCAGGCGTCGGCGAAATCCCGCGCGGACAGGTCGAGCCGCGGATCGAGCATCAGGTGGTATTCCATGGCCGTCCCCCTCAATCGGCGGCGTCCCCTGGTCCGTCATCGGTCGAACCTTCCAACGCCGCGCGCAACCGCGCTTCGGCTTCGGCAGCGGTGATGCCCAATACCCCGGCCACCGCACCCGGCAGCTCGGTGTCATCGCCGGCCTGCCAGAGCCGGGCGAGGCTGCGCATGACAATACCAAAATTGTAATCCTGATATGGCGCATATAATTTCAATGCTTCCTCATAATATTGCCTGGCCTGCGCCCACTGGCGCTGCTCCTCCGCCACCATCCCCAACTGGTGGTAGGTGGCAGCCGGATTGTACCGGTCGTTGAAGTCGATCTTAATCTGCAGCGCCTGCCGGTAATACTCCTCGGCCTGCTCCCACTGGCGCTGCTCCTCCGCCATCATCCCCAACTGGTGATAGGTGGAAGCCTGGCCATACCGGTCGTTGAAATCGATATTGATCTGCAACGCCTGCCGGTAATGCTCCTCAGCCTGCTTCCACTGGCACTGCGCCTGCGCCACTATCCCCAACTGGTGGTAGATTTTTGCTTGATTATACCGGTCTTTAAAGTCAATGCAGATTTGCAGTGCCTGCTGGCAATGCTTCTCGGCCTGCGGCCAATGTTGCTGCTGCAGCGCCAACATCCCCAACTGGTAATAGGTGGCAGCCTGGTCATACCGGTTGTTGAAATCGATCTTAATCTGCAGCGCCTGCTGGTAATATTCCTCGGCCTGCGCCCACTTGCGCTGTTTCTGCGACACTATCCCCAACTGGTGGTAGGTGGTGCCCATCTGTTCATAACGGTTTTTAAAGTCAATATATATCTGTAGCGACTGTTGGTAATGCTCTTCGGCCTGCGCCCACTGGCGCTGTTCCTGCGCTACTATCCCCAACTGGTGGTATATCCCGGCGCTTAATACGGCCTTTTGTTTCTCATCAATGTCGAGTAGTTTCTGATGGATCGACAATGCTTTCCGGTAAGCTTCTTCCGCCTCCGGATATCGCTTGAGTTCCAGCCAACGTGAAGCAATATCCTCGAGAACCCCAACGAATTCTATCCCTGATGGACCGGCCAGGATTTCGGGAGGATAGGCTTCCAGCCGGGCAAGCACCGCTTCCCCCAATTCCAGCCCGCGGCGTTTGTCCTGGGTGGCATCCAAGTAAAATGAAAGGGCCAGATATGGTTTGCGTATCGACCTCTGCGCCTCCAGCGCCAGGAACAGCGCCGCGTGCAAGTTCTCGTATTCCAGCCGCGCCAGCGCCTGGCCCAGCGGGCGTTGCTCGGGCTCTTTCGATTTCATCAGAACGCTCAGCGCACCGCCGATGTCATCGTAATGCTCCCGGAAGGCAGTCTCCACGGCGGCTTTGATCCCGGCGTATTCCGGCTGCGCCAGCCGGTGGCGCAGGAAGTAAGGCAGCACCGGCTGCAGGCGCAGCATGCCAGTCACCTCTGGGTGTGGACCGAGCAGGCCCCAATCGGCGGCTTCTTGCAGTATTTCCGGCCAGTGTGCAAAAGGCAGGTCCGCCAGGGCGGGCTGGGCCTGCAGCCGGGCGGTATATTGTTTCAACGCTAACGTGTTGATCACCCCGGTGAACGGCGCCAGGCAGGCCAGCAGTCCCTGCGCGTCGGGCGAGAGGTTGCCGAAGGAATAGTCGATGCAGCGCAGCAGGCTCTCGGTTTTCGTCAGCAGCGCCGGCCTCGAGCTCTCCGCGGCGGGGTCGATCTCCGGGCTGCCTTCGAGGAGCGCCGCCAGCACCTGCGCGGGCGCCTGCCGCTTAAGGTTCGCCAGCACCACCTCCAGCGCCAGCGGATAGCCGTCCAGCAGCTTGAGCAGCCGTCCCAGCGCGGGGTCCGTGCGATATTGCGTGACGCCGTGATGGGCCAGGATGCGCTCGGCCAGCGCGGAGGCGGCCTCCGGGTCCAATCCGCCCAGCTCGCAGATGTCCTCTTCGCGCAGCGGGGCGGCGCGGCCTTTTTCCGCGGTCATCAGCCAGCTCGCGGCGCCGCGCGAGCCGAGCAGCACCGGCGTCCTGCCCCCCGCCAGCCCGGCCAGCAATCCCTTCAGCGCCGCCCGCTCCTCTTCCGGCAGCGTGTTGCCCACCGCCAGGTGCTCGCCGGTGACGGATTCCAGGTTGTCGAGGATGAGCAGGTGGCGCTCGCCCCGCAGCCGCTCCAGCAGGAACGCCTGCCCGGCGTCGGGACTGAGCGGCACGAACCGGCGATGATATTCCGCCTGCCCCAGCAACTGCTCCGCGACGGCGTGCAGGATTTGCTGGCGGGTGTGCGCCTTCTCGTCATACCCGAAGTAAAAGACTTGATCCACGAAGCCGGTCGCCTGCCACCACGCCCCCAGGTGGCGCAGCAGCGTGGTTTTGCCCGCGCCGCCCATGCCGCGCACCAGCAGCAGGTTATGCGGCGGAGGGCCGGGGCGCAGCAGGCGCCGTTCGATCTCCAGGATGTCCAGGTCGCGGCCCACGAAGCCGTAGAGCGGTTCGGGGAAGGGGAAGCGCCGGGCGCAGCGCTCGTAATGGGCCTGCCGTTCCTCGGGGGTGAAGTCGCGCGTCTCCACCCGCGCCGGCTGGTTCTGATACACCACCGGCAGCAGCCAGTCCTCCAGGTCGATGGTCTGCTCGAAATACGCCCGGCGTCCCTTTTGATTGAAAAGCTCCAGCCGCCCCCGCCGCAGCGCCGGCGCGATGTCGGCGCCGCGGAACAACTCCTCGTACAGCGTGGTCATCAGCAGTCGGGCGGCGCTGACCGTCACCGAGTAGCTCATCCCCAGCGCCACCTGCACCCCCGCGGTCATCAGTTGCGCGGCCAGGCTGGTTTCGCTCACCCCCACCTGCATGCCCGATTGGCAGGCGTTCAGCACGGCGATCGGCGCCTGGTGGGTTTTCAGCAGATCGGCCAGCTCGCCCGCTTCCACGGGGTCGCACGGATGCTCGTCGTCGCCCTCCAGGAAGAGGAAGGCTTTCAACCCGTCATACGGCTGGATGTCTTCCCGCCCGTAACGGGCCTGGTAGAGAAACCGATTCGCCTCCACCCCGGCGTTGAAATGCGCGTAATCGAGCAGCGCCCCGTGGGCGTCGAAGTGCACGATGTGGTAGAATCCGGCCCCCCGGTCATCGCGCACGGATTGCAGGTGCTGCTCGAGGGTCTGGTAGGTGCCCGGACGCAGGATGTCGATGCGCACCGGCGCCTTCGCCTGCTCGACCGCCTCCACCAGCGGGCGGGAAATCGTGCGAAACCCCACGTCCCCCTTCCCGCCCGGACGGGCGGTGACGAGCAGCACGTTCAGCGTCGGCGACGGGCGCACGCGGGCGGTGAGCGCCCGCGGGACCAGGTTTTTGCGGATCATCGGGGCTTCCAGGGCGAACGCCCTGGGCAGCCGCGGGTCTTTGAGCGCTTCCCAGTGCAGGCGGTGAAAATCGGGGGAGCCGGCGATCTCGAACCGCAGGTCGGCCACGCCCCCCGCCCGCGTCACGTGATATTCCTCGCCGGCCGTGCCGGAGAACACCTGCTTGAACAGGGCTTCGCCGTACGCGGTGATGCTTTTCGCGGCCTTGCGGGCGTCCACCCGGCGGGTGAACGGGAACCGCAAATGTTCCTCGAAATACCACGCCAGCAGCGCTTCCTCGTCCCCGCCGAACGGGTCGCTCACGGTCACACGATGTTCCGGCCCGCGATCGAAGCTCACCACCGCGTTGGGGCCGTCCGCCGGAGCGTTCGGGATTTCATGAATGGTAATCAGTGACATCACCGCGCCTTTTTCATTGTTAATTACCGTATTCTTTGTGCCGTAAGCAAGGGGTAACCATGCTGGTGATTCCACCTACGGTTTATGAAGTCCTGCTAGCCCTGGGAAGGGTCGACAGCTTTATGGAGTGGGGGGGGGGGGGGGGGGGGGGGGGGGGGGGGGGGGGGGGGGGGGGGGGGGGGGGGGGGGGGGT